>Ga0187894_10002926_pt1 | contig 19754 bp, 13 predicted proteins | sample GBC1701081metaG_FD_136650 | JGI IMG/M metagenome (GOLD analysis project Ga0187894, IMG submission 136650) | White microbial mat communities from a lava cave in the Kipuka Kanohina Cave System on the Island of Hawaii, USA - GBC170108-1 metaG ...
AAACTGCTGTGGCGGAGCTTGGGCGCGTTTTGGGACGCGCTCTGGCTGCAGCAACTCAGATGGGAGGACGAAATGATTCAAGACCTGCGCTTCGGCGTGCGAATGCTGTTGAAAAATCCTGGCTTCACGATGATTGCCGTGCTCTCGCTGGCGCTCGGCATCGGGGCCAACACGGCCATCTTCAGTGTGATTGACGCGCTGCTGTTGCGACCGCTCCCGGTGCGGCAGCCCGAGCAACTGGTCGCGTTCAGGGCGCCGGCGCGCGGGAACAACGCCGCTACTTTCGCGTACCCACAGTTCCAGCAGTACCGGGATCGGCTCCCGGTCTTCGCTGGCATTGCGGCCGCCGGCCAGCCGATTGATCGCTACAACATCGCGGTGAACGGGATCGGCGGCGGGCTGGATCCGGGGCAGGCGTGGGCGGAGCTGGTCTCCGGCAGCTACTTTTCAATGCTTGGCGTCTCCGCGGTGATTGGGAGGACATTGACGGCGGATGATGACCGCGCGCCCGGCGGGCACCCGGTGGTCGTCATCAGCTACGGCTATTGGCAGCGCCGCTTCGGTCAGGCGCCGGACGTGGTAGGGCGGACACTGACGCTGAACGGCACGACCTACACCATCCTGGGTGTAACTCCGGCGGGCTTCTCGGGACTGCGCATCGGGCGCGCCACCGACTTGTGGTTTCCCATAACGATGGAGCCGCAGGTCATTCCGGAGGCGCCCGACCATCTGCGCGACCCGGCCGTGAACTGGATACAAATCGTCGCGCGGCTGCAGCCGGGCGTGAGCGTCGAACAGGCCAGAGCCGCGGCGGAACTCGCCTGGCGCCAGGCGGAGCTGGACACGCGGTCGCTGAATGCGGCGGAAGCGCAGAAACTTGCGCAACAGCGTCTCGAACTCGATCCATTCGCGCGCGGCGGGTTCTCGCCCTATCGGGACAGGTTCGCGCAGACGTTGACGATGCTCATGATCGTCGTCGCCTGCGTGCTGTTGATCACGTGTGTCAACGTGGCGAACCTACTGCTGGCGCGGGCGGCCGCGCGCCAACGGGAGATCGCGATGCGGCAGGCGCTGGGCGCCAGCCGCGCGCGCATCCTGCGGCAATTGCTGACGGAGAGCTTGGTCTTGGCGGCGCCGGGCGGCGCGCTTGGTCTGCTGCTCGGCGTATGGGCGGGAGCGGCCGCCCCACGTTTGATGGACGCCGGCCCGCTCTTCGGATCGGTTCACCTCAACGTGGCCCTGGACGCGCGGGTGATCGCGTTCTCGGCGGCGGTGAGCCTGCTCACTGTGCTCCTGTTCAGCCTGGCGCCTGCTTTGGGCGCGTCGCGGGCGTCGCTCACGCCGGCATTGAAGGGGGCGGGGAGTTCCGCAGTCAGGCGCCTGGGTCGGTTCCATCCGGGCAAAGCTTTAGTGATCATGCAGGTCGCCTTGTCTCTGGTTTTGCTGGTCGGCGCCGGGTTGTTCGTGCGCACGTTGCGCAATCTGCAAGCGCGGGATCCGGGCTTTGATAGTGAGCGCCTGCTTCTGGTCTGGACCAGGCACGGGCAGACCGCCCGCGGCCGCGGCCCCGCGCTGGCGACGCTGTACGCCACGGCGCAAGAGCGGATCTCGGCGCTGCCCGGGGTGCGCGCCGTCAGTTATTCGAGCATCAACCTGTTCAGCGGCTCCTGGGCCGGCAGCCCGATCACCGCTGTTGATGGCAATGCGCCGGCGCCGGGCGAAGACGAAAAGGCTCTATGGAATTACGTCGCGCCCGGATTCCTTGAGACCCTGGGCATACCGCTGGCGCGCGGCCGCGACTTCACCGCCGAGGACAATACTCCCAACTCGCCGCGCGTCGCGATCATCAACGAGACGATGGCCCGCCACTACTTCGGCGCCGCGAACCCGCTCGGCCGCAGCTTCAGCTACACGAGCGACCGCGCGCCGTGGGAGATCGTGGGCGTGATGAAGGACGTAAATCTCTACTCGCTGCGCGATGAGCGCCGAAAGGAGTTCTTCATCCCGCAGCGTCAGGGCGCGAACCTGAGCGGCACGGTGTGGCTGGCGGTGCGGGCGGCGGGCGATGTGGCGGAGATGCCGGCCCGCATCCAGAGCGAGTTGCGCAAGCTCGACCCCAATTTGGCGGTCTTCAAGACCGACACGATGGCGCAGGAACTCGATCGCTCCGTGGGGCAGGAGCGCGTCATCGCCGGGCTGTCCGGCCTCTTCTCGGCGCTGGCGGTCTTGCTGACTTTATTAGGTCTGTACGGGGTCATCTCCCACACGGTCGCGCGCCGCACGAGCGAGATCGGCGTCCGCCTGGCCCTGGGCGCGACCTCCGTGGGCGTGGCGCGGATGGTTCTCAAGGAGAGCCTGGCGCTGATGATAGTGGGACTTGCGCTCGGCGTGCTGGTGACGCTCGCAGTCACGCGCCTGATCGCGGCCCGGCTGTTCGGCGTCGGCGCAACCGACCCGCTCACGATTGCCGCCGCCATCTTGCTGATGATCGCAGTGGCGACGCTGGCCAGTCTGCTGCCGGCGCGCCGGGCGGCGCGGATTGACCCGCTAGTGGCGCTGCGGCGCGAATAGTACGAATGGCTGGTTCGACGCAAACAACGCGCTTTCGCTTCTGGCGCTCATCTGTCCGCTTTATCGGCGTGATCGTGCCGCGCCGTTTTCGCGCCCGCTTTCGACAGGAATGGGAAGCGGAACTGGAATACCGCGAAGAATTGCTGGCCCGATGGGACAGGCTCGATTGGCGTAACAAACTCGAATTGCTGTGGCGGAGTCTAGGCGCGTTTTGGGACGCGCTCTGGCTACAGCGTCAACGATGGGAGGACGACATGATTCAAGATCTACGATTTGGTTTGCGAATGTTGCTGAAGCACCCCGGCTTCACATTGATTGCCATGCTTACACTGGCGCTAGGAATCGGGGCGAACACGGCGATCTTCAGTGTCGTCAATGCGGTGGCGCTGCGACCTTTGCCCTACGCCGAGCCGGAACGTTTGGTGTGGCTGTGGGACACGATACCACAGTTGCCGACCGCGCCCGCGTCGCTTCCGGATTTCCTCGACTGGAAAGACCAGAACCGATCATTTGAACACCTGGCGGCTTTTCAGAGCGGCAATATGTTCCTGGACGCCGGCGACGGAACGCGGAACACGACCGTGGGGCTTGTCACCCCGGAGATGTTTGCTCTTTTTCGGGTGAACCCAATTCTGGGCCGCGCCTTCACTGCCGAGGAAACGCTGCCGGGTCGCTCACGCGTAGCCGTGCTCGGACACGCGATGTGGCAGAACCGCTTCGGCGCCGATCCGAACGCGCTTGGACGGACAGTCGAGCTTAGCGGCGCGGCTTATACGGTGATCGGCGTGATGCCCGCGGGTTTCTCATATCCAAATCAGGCGGAGCTTTGGCGGCCTCTACCCATTGACCCAAACAAGCTCGACCGTGGGCCGCACTACCTGCGCGTGGTAGGGCGGCTGAAACCTGAAGTCACGCTTGGGCAAGCGCAAGCCGAGATGTCCGCCATTGCCGCGCGACTGGCGCAGCAGTATCCGGAGAAGATTGCTGGACACGGGGTGAAGCTCGAACCGCTCCGCGATGTCATCGTGGGTAACATTGGGTCAACGCTTTTCATCCTGCTGGGCGCGGTCGGGTTTGTGCTGTTGATCGCGTGCGCCAACGTCGCGAACCTCTTGCTCGCGCGAGTCGGCGTACGGCAAAAGGAAATCGCCGTGCGAACCGCGCTGGGGGCCAGCCGTCTACGCGTCGTGCGGCAACTGCTCACCGAAAGCATCATGCTGGCGGTCGGTGGCGGCGCGGCGGGGTTGGTTGTAGCCTTCTGGGGCGTGCGTTGGCTGGTCTCCTTCGGCCCCGACACGCTGCCACGCGTTCGCGAGATCACTGTAGACCCGCGCATGGCTGGCGTCACTTTGTTAATTTCGGTGGCGACCGGCGTGCTGTTCGGCCTCGCCCCGGCGCTGCAAGCCTCCAAACCGGTCTTCGCCGATGCGCTCAAGGAGAGCGGGAGGGCCAGCGGTGGCGTTCATCGAAATCGGCTCCGCGGCGCGCTCGTCATCAGCGAGGTCGCGCTGTCGCTGGTGTTGCTCATTGGCGCAGGGTTGATGATCAGAAGCTTCGCCAAACTCAACCAGGTTGATCCCGGCTTCAATTCAGATCGCGCGCTCACAATGGGAGTGACGCTTCTGCGCAGCAAATACCCGGAGGACGAGCGCGTCGCATCCTTCTATTCGCAGCTTCTGGAAAGAGCGGCATCCACGCCTGGCATCGAGTCGGTTGGCGCGATTTCGGAGCCGCCGTTGGCGGGAGGCACAAGCAACTACTTCACCATCGAAGGGCGTCCGCCCGTGGCAAAGGAAGCGCGTCCCATCACTCAGTATCGAATAGCTACGCCGCGCTACTTCGAATCAATGGGGATTCCTCTTTTGGCTGGACGTGATTTTGCCGAGTTAGATACGAAGCAGGCGCCAAACGTCGTCATAATCAACGAAGCATTCGCCCGCCAACATTTCGCCGGAGAGAACCCGCTAGGCCAACACATCAGGCTTCAAGGTCAGGAACGCGACCCTTTATTGATCATCGGAGTGACCGGGAACGTGCGGGACTTCGGGCTTGATGAGCAGGCGCCGCTGCTAGCTTACGTTCCCTTCTTACAAAACCCTTTGAGCAAGACTTTTCAGCGGTCAATGACGATTGTGGCGCGCACGAAAGCGGATCCCGGCGCGGCAGCCGGGTCTTTGCGAGCCGCGCTGACTTCGTTGGACAAGAGTCTGCCGGTATACGCGCTCAAACCGATGACCGAATACCTGCGTGATTCGCTCGCGCGCCGTCGCTTCAACCTGATCTTGCTGAGCGTCTTCGGCGGCGTCGCGCTGTTGCTGGCTGCCGTCGGCATTTACGGAGTGATCAGCTACAGCGTCACCCAGCGGACACACGAGATCGGCATTCGGCTGGCGCTCGGGGCGCGTCCGCGCGAAGTGCTGGAGCTGGTTGTCCGGCAAGGGATGATGTTGGCGCTCGGCGGCGTGGCGCTGGGCTTACTCGCCGCCTTGGCGCTGACGCGACTGATGAAGACTTTGCTGTTCGGCGTCAGCCCGACCGATCCGCTGACGTTCACCGTGATCGCGCTGCTGCTGACCTTCGTTGCATTGTTGGCCTGCTGGGTTCCGGCGCGCCGAGCGACCAAAGTAGACCCATTGGTCGCGCTTCGTCACGAGTGAAACCGATGGCCGATTCGACACAAACACCCCGCTTTCGCCTCTGGCGCTCGCTTGTCCGCTTCATCGGCGTGGTCGTGCCGCGCCGCTTCCGCGCCCGATTAATGATCTTGGGAGAGAGCCTGTCCTATACGCTCCTTGGCGTTATTGTTGGGTTAGCAGGCGCCTTTGGCCTAACTCGCCTTCTATCCAACCTGCTTTGATGAACATAGATCCGTTGGCGGCGCTTCGGCGCGAATAAAATAGGAAAAAATTTCTGAGGGGTGTCGATCCTGACGCCCGCCGTTCGATTAACTGATGGAGGCGCCCAAAGGATCTCGACGAGGCGGTCGCCGCCGCCGCGCCGATTCCCGGGGAGCGTCTCAGCGCCGTCGAAATCCGGCCGGAGATGGAAATCGCGGGCCTGGCGAAGTATTGGTCCGCGACAGCGTGATGAACTCAGCCGGCAGCGGCGCGAATTGCCGTGGGTCAAGGTCGAGAAGGACTATGTGTTCGACGGGCCGAATCGAAGCGTTCAAGAAGCGCATGGGCTAGCGCTTCAAATGGGTGTCGTCGTACGGCAACGACTTCAACCACGACTATCACGTGTCGTTCACGAAGGACGAGATGGCGGAGGGTAAGGTCTACTACAACTACGGAATGACAGGGTCTGAACGGCGCTTGATCCGCGAATCAAGTGGAACACTGATATAGACTTTAAGAAAAAGAAGTTCATAGTCCCGCCTTTAGGCGGAAGAATTGGCCGGCGAAACCTTCCGCCTAAAGGCGGGACTACGAACAAACATTTTGCGCAGGCGGTAATTAAAGGAGAAGATAATGGGTACTAAAATTTTCGTGAACCTACCGGTAAAAGACCTCAATAAGTCCGTCGAGTTCTTTACGAAGCTCGGCTTCACGTTCAATTCGCAGTTTACCGACGAGACGGCCACTTGCATGATTGTGGCCGAGGACATTTTCGTCATGCTATTGACCGAGGCCAAGTTCAAGACTTTCACCCCGAAAAAAATCTGTGATGCGACGAAAAGCACGGAAGTACTTGTGTGCTTATCTTCCGAGAGCCGGGAAAAAGTCGGTGAACTGGTTCGCAAGGCAGTCGCCGCTGGCGGATCAATATATAGCGAACCGAAAGACTACGGATTCATGTATCAACATGGGTTTCAGGATTTGGATGGCCACATTTGGGAACTCATTTACATGGAGCCAAGCGCAATAAACCAAAGTTGACCGTTTCAGCGACAAATCCATTGTTTCACACTCGACACGCTACTGAAAAATGACTACACTGCGCCCACATTATCAGTTGCGCATCGAGAAAAGGCATCAATAGTAAGAAGGAACAAGAACAACCAAAAACGAAAGGGCACACATGCAACCGGGTAATCAAACTGCTCCCGTCTCCAAGAAGAGACTTTGGGCCGGACGCATCATCAGCGCCCTCGCAGTATTGAACCTGCTCTTCGCCGGCGTCATGAAATTGGTGAAGCCGGCTGGCGCCGGTGTCGTGGAGGAATTTGTTCGGCTGGGTTACGCCGAGAACGTCGCTCTCGGTATCGGAATTCTCGAACTCGCCTGTACGGTCGTCTATGTGATTCCACGCACCTCCATTCTTGGCGCGATCCTGCTGACCGGCTATCTCGGCGGCGCGGTCGCTACCCACGTGCGCGTCGGCGATCCGTTCGTCAATGTCATCGCGCCGATCTTTATCGGCGCGATGATCTGGGGAGGGCTTTACTTGCGCGATGACCGGCTGCGCGCGCTCCTTCCTCTACGAAGTTAGCCGGCTTGGAGGAGACTTTGTATGCCGGAGCAACAAAGCGCAAATCTCGAAGCGCTGAGCGATCTCTGCACTCCCTGGCTCATTCACGTGGTGGCGACCTTGCGGATCGCCGACCACATCGCCGCGGGCGTAGACCAGATCGGCGCTCTTGCCGCTGCGGCAGGTTGTGATCCCTATGCCCTTCACCGGGCGCTCACGCACCTTGTGGGCAAGGGCATGTTTGAGGAGGCGGCCCCCGGCCGGTTCGCTCTGAATCAAGCCGCTCGGGGGCTACTCGACCCAACGCAGCGTCTCGGGCTCGACCTCGATGGCATTGGCGGTCGCTTCGCCTACGCATGGGGAACCCTGCTCACCTATGTCCGGACAGGCGCTCCCGCCTACCGCGAAATCTTCGGCCTGCCGTTCTGGGAAGATCTGGACGCTCATCCGGAGATCGGGGCGAGCTTCGACGCCCTCATTGGGCCGGCGGGACACGGCGCCCCCAACCCGGAGTTCCAGATCAGCGGCGGCTGGGGGTCGGTGCGGAGCGTGGTCGACGTCGGAGGCGGTACCGGAGCGATGCTCGCGGAGCTCCTTCGCATGCGCCCTGAGATTCAAGGGACGCTGGTCGATCTCCCTCGGACCGTGGCTCTCTCCAGCGAGACGTTTCAGGTCGCTGGCGTGACTGAGCGCGTCACAACGGTCGGGCAGAGCTTCTTCGACCCACTGCCGGCTGGCGCCGACCTCTATCTGCTGAGGGGGATATTGAACGACTGGCCCGACGCGGAAGCGACGGCGATCCTGAGCCGCTGCGCCGAGGCGGCGCGCCCCACCGGTCGCGTTGTGGTTCTCGGCGGAGTGGCGCCAGACGAAGCGCCCAGAAGCCTTTCGATAGAGATGGCGCTGCTGGGAGGTAAGCATCGCACTGTGGCCGAGTTCCGGGAGCTCGCGCGTGAGGCTGGACTGGAGGTGTCAGCCGCCGAGCGGCAACCATCCGGCTACTTTGTCGTCGAGTGTCGTCAAGTTGGGGAACAAAAAGCAATCGAACAGATCCGCTCCGCCCTCACTGCGACGGGCCGGTCATTCGCCAACACCGAAGACATGCAAGGAGATTAAATGAAACCAGACTTGTTCCTTCACGATCTGAGAGTCGCGCTCCGCTCGCTCGCGCGCGCCAAAGGGCTGGCAATCACCGTGGCGCTCACGCTGGCGCTCGGCATCGGGGCCAACGCCGCCATCTTCAGCGTGGTGCGCGGCGTGCTGCTGCGTCCCCTCGCCAACCGCGACGAGGACCGCCTTATCTACATCCGCCAGAGCGCGCGGGGCATCGGCGCCGACAACGTTACGTTCTCCGTGCCGGAAATCCAGGAACTGCGCGAGCGCGTCAAAACGCTGAGCGCGTTCGGCGATTTCTCCACCATAGGCTTCACCATGGTCGGCCTCAGCGAGCCGCGCGAGGTCCGCGCGGGCGTCGTCGGCGGGTCGTATTTCGAGGTGATGGGGCTGCGCCCGGTGCTCGGCCGGCTGCTCGACGCGAAAGACGACGGCCCGAACGCCGCCGGCGCGGCGGTGCTGACCTATCGTTTCTGGACGACGGGGCTCAACAGCGATCCGTCCGTGCTGGGCAAAACCGTCAGGCTCGGCGAGCGCTCGGCCACCATCGTGGGCGTGCTGGAACCGTCCGTGCCGTATCCGGCGGAGACCGAGATCATCGCAAACGTCGTGACGAGCCCCCATCATCTGTCGGCGACGATGGTGACCGGGCGGGTCCATCGGATGACGGAGCTATTCGGCCGGCTGGCGCCCGGCGTGGATCTCGAGACGGCGCGCGCCGAGCTGCGCCTCGCCCACGGGACGATCATCAAAGAACATCCCGAAGCGTATTCGGCGAAAGCGGACTTCCGGATCGAGGCCGTGCAACTGCGCGACCAGATCACATCGCGCGCGAGAACAGTGCTGCTGGTGCTGCTCGCGGCGTCGGCGCTCGTCTTCGTCATCGCGTGCTCGAACGTCGCCAACCTGATTCTCGCGCGGACGGTTCGGCGCGAAGGCGAACTGGCGATCCGCGCCGCGCTCGGCGCAACATCCGGCGCGCTGCGACGGATGCTGCTGGCCGAAACGCTCCTGCTTTGCGGCGCGGGCGCCGCGCTCGGCGTGCTGATCGCGCGGCCGATGGTGGCCATCCTGGCTCGATACATCTCCCGCTTTTCGGTCCGCGCGCTCGATCTGACCGTAGATTCAAGCCTTCTCTGGGTTGGGGCGGCGCTGGCTGTCGTCGCGGCTGTGCTTTTGGCGTTTGTCCCGCGCCTGCCGTCGGCCGACGCGGCGCCCAACTCGTCTCATGGATCGGGTTTATCGCAGGGGAGCCTGCGGATCACCAGCGGCGCGAATCGCCGGCTGCGGGTCTTCGCCATGACGCAGATCGCCGCGTCCTTCGTACTGCTGGCCGGCGCCGGCATGCTGCTCAAGACGCTGATTGCGCTGCAAGCCACGCCGACCGGCTTCGACACGCGCCAGACGCTCGCGTTGAACGTACCCGTGATGTCATACGGACGGACGCCTGATCAGATCGTGGGTTTCTACAAGGAAGCGATGCGGCGCATCACGGAGCTGCCGGGCGTGGATCGTGTCGCCGTCGGCACAGTTGTTCCGTGGCGTGACGCGGGCAATTTCGGTCCCGGTTTCGAGTTCTCGGCGGACGGCTACGTCCGCGCGCCGGGCGAAGAATATCCGCGCGGGCGGTTCCGGACGACCTCGCCCGGGTTTTTCGCGGCGCTCGGCGTCCCGTTGATCGCCGGACGCGATTTCAACGACGCCGATCGCCGAAGCGGTGAGCCGGTGGTCATCGTCAGCCAGAGCGTGGCGCAGCGGATGTTTTCGACTCAGGAAGTGATCAACCGCCACATGATGTGGACCGATCCGGTGATGAAGTTCATTGACGTCAGCACGGGGCCCCGGCGCATCGTCGGTGTCGTGGCCGATGTCGACGACGAGAACATCGTGCCAGGCCCGGCGATGACCGTGTATCACCCCTTCGAGCAGCAGCAGCTCTGGGGAGGCCGTCTGTTCGTTCACACGCGCGCGGATCCGTACGCGCTTGTGTCGCCGATCACGCGCATTATCCGCGACCTGTCAGCGGACCAACCGGTCGAGAGCGCGGCGACGCTCGAAGACATCCGCGCGGAAGTGCTCGCGCCGGACCGGCTGAACACGGTCGTGTTCGGCGGATTCGCTATCCTCGCCCTTACGATTTCCGTAGTCGGCGTCGCCGGCGTGCTCGCCTTTTCGGTCAGCGGGCGCACCCGCGAGTTCGCGATCCGCCTCGCTCTTGGCGCCCACCCGCGAAGAATTCTCGCGAACGTGCTCATTGAAGGAATGCTGATAGCGGTGATTGGCGTCGCGGCAGGCGCCGCCGTCGGCTTTGCGTTCTCGCGCCTGCTTGGCGGCTACATTCAAGATGTGCGACTGCCCGGGCTGCTGCCGCTCGCCGGATCCGTAGGGGTGATCATCGCCGCCACAGTCATCGCATCCGTGCTCCCGGCTGCGCGCGCGGCGCGCGTTGACGTCATGCAGGCGCTGAGATCGGACTGAACTCCCGACTGATCACCACTTGGAAATTGCGCCCGGCGCGCTCACAAGCCGCAGGCTACAACAACTGCTGTTGTCGGGCGCAGGCGCCAACGGTTGCCGAGGCTGATGACTCTTCGGCACACCGGCCGAGGATCATCCCGATTTCATCGCCTGGGCGATCTGTTACCGAAGTTACTTCCGCACGCTGAGAGCCAAGGTCTCTTTAGAAGGGGTGCTTACCGGTGCTCTCTGAAGCACATCGCCAGCGGCTGATCGCCGGACGCTGCTGGGAAGTATACGATCTCATCACCCGAACCTTCACCGTACAGCCCGAATTCACCGGCGAATTTCCTGAACTGGCCGAGCAGGCGTTGATCACCGGGGCGCTATCGTTGCGCATTCAGATTGAGCAAGACCGCTTCCTCCAGATCGAGGAAGAGCATGACTTTCGAGAGCACGAGCTGATCATCGAAACGTATAGCTATCTGCTGCTGAATCAGGCTCCGGAGGTGGTTATCAGAGCCGACTCTCTTCCTCACCATCAGCGCGATTATCGAATTCGTGGAGACAACCACACGCAGACTGGGTCATTGAAGTGGAGGCCGCCGGTCTATCGGTATCGCGCCGAACATCCGGCGAAATTGACCGCTGCCCACACCTGTTTTAATCTGCATCATCACTTGGTGGTTTCGACTCGCTACCGCTGAAATGGCAGCCGCGCAATGTAGTAAGGGAAGGAGATGAATTCAATGCAAGAGGCGCCAGAGATAAAATTGCTGTTGGCGCGCTTGCGCGACGGTGACCGTGCAGCGCAAGCGCACGTAAACTTGTTGCTCACCATGTTGAGGCAAGGCGACGAGGAGGCGGCGCACCGGCTAACGCTGTTGCTCTATCACTTGCTTCGCCCCTTGGCGAGGAAATACTTGCGCGCCTACCCACGCCGCGCCACGTTTCAAACCACTGAATTGCTGCACGAAGCTTTGCTGAAAATCCGGCTTTTCGAACCTGGGGCGAAAGAGTGGAGCGATCTTTCCCATTTGCGCGCCATCGCGGCTTTAGCGATGCAAGAGATATTGATCGATCGTACGCGCAAGAAGCGCCGCCGGGTTGAGGTTCCCCTGGATGATTCAAGTGACCTATCGGGGCGTCCCGAGCCACGCCACGATCTGCTGGCCATGGCCGTAAGCAGGTTGCGGAAGGAAGATGAGTTGGCGGCGCGCGTCTTCATACTGAAATTCTACGGCGCTCTGACGCATGAGGAAGCGGCGGCCTTCCTCAAGATCAGCGTCGCCACCGGCAAGCGCGCTTGGGAGCGCGCGAAAAAATTCCTCTTCGATAATCTGGACACTGTTTAGGGGGCGTAAAAATCCACATCGCGCACGATAGTGATGTCGTGGCCCGCTTCCCTGTTGGTAAGCTCACCGCTTGCCCGTCTTCTCCCGCTCAATCCTATCCAGCAGTTTGCTTGCCTCAGCGGCGTCTATGTCTAGCAGTTGGCGGTACTGCGCCAAGGCCGCCTGCCGGTCGCCCACCCACAAATAAGCAACCCCTAGGTTGCTGCGTGCGAAGGCAAAGCGGGGTTGTAGCCTGATTGCCGTGAGATAAGCATCTATGGCGAGTCGGGGCTGATTATTGGATATATAAACATTGCCCAGCAGGTAGTACCCGTCCCCCTCATTGGGGTTTTGGCGAACATACTCGCGCAACCCGGCGATGGCGTCGGCGAAGGCGCGTCTGGCCTCGCGTGGTTGCTTGAGCGCCTCGTGGGCGCGTCCGAGATAGAAAAGGGTCTCGCCGTCGCCGGGTTTGAGTTGGAGCGCGCGCTGACAGCGGGCCAGCGCCTCGCGGGATTGCCCCAGGTCGTTCAGCGCGCGGCACAGATTGGTGTAACCCATATGATTTTCCGGCGCGTGTTGAATGGCTTTCAGCCCCGCTTCCGCCGCCAGCGCGTGCAGGCGCAAGAAGCTGTAGTACCAACTTAGATCAATGTAGCCGCCGCCGTCGGTGGGCCGCAGTTCGACGAATTTGCGAGTGCTGGCAACCGCGTCCCGGTAGCGCCCTTGTTGCTTGTGGACCTGCGCCAGCCCGCGATGCGCCTCGGCGAATTTGGAGTTGAGGGAGAGAGTTTGTTGGAAAGCAGTCTGAGCCGCATCAAGTTCGCGCAGCCGCGCGTGCGCCCACCCCATGAAGTAGCTGGCATCCGCCGAATAACTGGTTTGGAACCTCAGCGCCTGACGATAGGCCTGTAGCGCCTCGCGGTCCCGGCGGAGCAAGTCATACGACCGGCCCATCATGTAGTGTGTGTCAGCCACATCCGGCTGGAGTTGTAAGGCGCGCTGATAGGCGCTGACTGCTTCTTGGTAATTCTCCAGGTAGAAATTCGCGTAACCCAGAACCGCGTGCGCGCGATAAAGGTTGGCATTTAGTTGAATGGCGCGGGTGGCCGTCTGTTTTGCGCTAGCGTATTGCTTGGTCATTAAGTAGGCTGCCGCCAACGAGTCGTGAATTTCGGCCACATCCGGCTTGAGCCGCGCGGCGGAGGAAAGCGCCGGGATAGCTTCTTTATGCCGGTTCAGCGCGTAGTACGATTCGCCCATTGACCAATAGACCTGGTAAGGCTCGGCGTAGCCTAGCCGCTGCGCCTCGGTAAAGCTGAGCAGGGCCTGCTCGTGCTCGTTCAGGTTTTGAAGCGCCCATCCCTTACTCAGATGCGCGGAAGGGTTATACGGCGTGAGATTGATCGCCTGGTTGTATCGGTCAAGCGCGGTACGGTTATCGCCCTGCTTACGGTAGCGGTCGCCCTCCTCAATCAACTGCTGCGCGCTCACGCCAGGGTCAGGCCTTTTCCTCTGCGGGTTGGGGCGGCTTTGCCCCAAACCCGACGGCGCCAGACACAAGGCTAAAACGATGGCAACGAGCGGCTGTGCCGGCCACGATTGGCCGCTGACCATCCGCCGCAAGGCTGCGTGGAAGCCGAACAAATGATTTTCATACCGCATAACATTACCCTATCTCATTGATTAATAATCCTGGGCCGCGTTGGACTATTAGTCGTTCTTTTCTTACGCGGCGGTTTGGCGGGCGGTTTGGGAGTAGCTTTTTCGCCGCCTTTATCCACCGGCGCGCTCTTGGCCTCTTTCAGACTGGCGTTGTCGGGCGGCGCAGGCTCAGGCGTGGCCGGCGCACTGGTGATTGGCTGCGGCGCGACGGTGGGGCTGGGCGTCGGCGTTGATTGCTTGATCAGGCTGCTCACCACGGCCACCGCGATTATGGACAGCAAGATAAAGGCTGCCGCGCCTCCGGCGGCGTAATGTTTCCAATTCAGGCGCGCGCGCGGTTCTTCCTCTGTGCGCGAGAGCCGGGCGGCGGCCTGCGTGCCCGGATTGCCGACAGGAATTGGATAGACAACCTGCGGCGGCGCGCCGGCGGCGGCCATGCGCGTCTCTTTCATCTGCTGCGCAGGCAGGGGGGCAATCGGCGTGTGCGGCGGCGCCATCCGCGTCTCTTTGGGCTCGGTTGGCGGCAGCGGCGTCGGCGGAGCGACCGGCAGCGGCGTTGCTACTGATGGTGTGACCAGCATCGGCGTCACGACTGGCGGGTCGACCGGTGGGGGCGGCGGCTGCCGCAAAATTGGCGGCGGCGCCAGAGGGTGGGTGGCCAGGTCCGCGCCCGGCATCGGTCCCAGCATCGGTCCCAGCAAGGCAGTGCGGAAGGCCTCCGCCGTCTCGAACCGTTGCGCCGGCTCTTTGGCCAGCGCCTGCAACAAAGCGCGCTCTACAGCCTGCGGGATGCTCGGCACAAGCTCGCGCGGCGGCAAAGGCGCGGCGCTAACGTGCGCCTGCATGATGGCGAACTCGCTCGTGCTGCTGAAAGGCGCGCGTCCGGTCAGCAACTCGTAAAGCAGCACGCCCAGCGAGTAGATATCCGACCTGGTGTCGAGCGCCTCGCCATGAATCTGCTCCGGTGACATGTATTCGACCGTGCCGACCAACCGCCCCTCGCGCGTCAGCCGCTGGGCGCTGTTAAGCGCCTTGGCGATGCCGAAATCCATCACCTTGACCTCGCCCGCAGGCGTGAGCATCACGTTGGCGGGCTTAATGTCGCGGTGGATGATGCCCATTTTGTGCGCGCGGGCGATGCCTTCCAGCGCCTGTGCGAAGAGCGCAACCGCTTGCTGGCTGGGCAGCGCGCCGCAGCGCCGGAGCAGGGCGTCTAAGGTCTCGCCCGGGACATACTCCATCACCATAAAGTAATCGTCTCCCTGCCGCAGGAAGTTGTAGAGCGTAGCAATATTAGCGTGATGGAGTTTGGCCAAGGTCACAGCCTCGGCGCGGAACCGCTCGACCAGTTCCGGATAACGGGCAAGTTCCGGGCGCAACACTTTGATGGCGACCTCGCGATCGAGCATGAAATCCAATCCTTTGTAGACCGTGCCCATGGCGCCCTCGCCGAGCTTCGCCATGATCTTGTAGCTGCTTATCACGTTGCCGATCATTTGACTTCCTCCAACTCGCGCGTTGCCTTGATCTCCGGCCGGGCCCGCCGCTTAGGGACGACCTTGAGCAAGCCGACAGTGATGTTGTCCGGCCCGCCCCGCTCTTTGGCCAGCGAAATTAACTGTTCACAGGCTGCATGCACATCGTGATGAATGCGGAGCGTCTGTCGCATCTCGGCTTCCGTCACCACTTCGTAAAGGCCATCGGAGCAAAGAATGAATTGATCCCCGAGGCGGAGCGGTAACGGCTGATCCCAGCCGGAAACGTCGACTTCCGGGGACGTTCCCAGCGAACGCAGCAGTACGTTTTTATCCGGATGTTTTTGCGCCGCTTGATGAGTGAGCACGCCACGCCGCACCATTTCCATCACCGCCGAGTGGTCTTCCGAGAGCAGGTAGATTGCCTCATCACGCGCCAAGTAGAGCCGGCTATCACCCACGTGCGCGCAAATGGCCTGGCCGTCGTGCAGCGCCAGCGCCGTACAAGTGGTACCCATCCCTTGCAGGTTCGGATCGGACTGGGCGGCCACGTAAATCTGCCGATTGGCCTCGCGGAGAGCATTGCGTAAAGCCTCGTTGGCCGACTCTGGGCTCTCGTAATAACACCGTCCGATTATGTTGACGGCCAGCTTACTGGCGACTTCGCCCGCCGAGTGGCCGCCCATGCCGTCGGCCACCAGCGCCAGCACGCCTTTTTGCGCCAGCCAGCGCGCGTCGCCCGGCGTAATGCACGCGCCGCAGTCTTCGTTGTTCCGCCGCACGCAACCGACGTCTGAATTGAGGCTGACTTGTACATCATAATCGGCCAGGCAAATCGCGCGCGGCGCGGCATCGGCGATCGCTTCAAACGCCACACCCGCACTCTCCGCCTCAGTCGGTGTGTACTTGCGCGTATTTCTTTTACCTTTTCTCCACAACATATCTTTTAAGCTCACTCACTCAAATTCTTCCTCTCGCGCCTGGATATGAAACTCGCGCCTTCTATCATTCACCTCGAATGGGTCTGGGCGCACGACGCGCCCATTTTTCTCCAGTTTCAGTGTGATCATGTCACCTGGCCTGCCGTCCACGTGTAGTGAGTCCTCGCCACAAGTCCCCACCAACTCCCACTCTTCGGTTGCGCCGCTGTGACCGATCAGCTTGAACACTTTGGCGCCAGACGCATCACAGGACAGCGCCGTGCGCACCAGTCCTTCGGCAGGAGGGCGGGACGAAGCCAACAGCATATAGAGCGCAATGACCGCTAACAGACTCACCAGCGCCACGGCGAGCGCGATCTTCCCCGTCGCGGCTTGGCGCGGCGGCGGGTTGACTGCCGGCGGCCTGGGCGCGACCACGATGTTCTGAATTTTGTTGATGACGCGGACGACAACTTCGCGCGTGGCGGACTTACGGCGTACGCGCTCGCGCGCGCCGCCCAGCTTATCCAGCGCGCCCAGCAACTGCTCAGCCGATTGGTAGCGCTGCGCCGGGTCTTTTCTGAGACAGTGCGCGATGATCTCCTCGACCGGGCGCGGCGTGGCCGGGTTCACCTTCGATGGTGGGGTGTATTGGACGCGCATGATTTTCACACAAAGCTCGTTAAACAGCGCGGCCTGGAAAGGCATCTCGCCGCAGACCAGCTCGTAAAGTAAGACGCCCAACTCCCAGATGTCCGTGCGCGCGTCGGATGCTCCGGTTTCGATCTGCTCCGGGGCCAGATAGGGCAGCGTGCCCGCCAACTTGCCTTCGGTCGTCAGCTTGGTGGCGTCCGCGCCGCGGGCGATGCCGAAGTCGAGCAGCTTCACTTCGCCTTTGGAGTTGATCTTGATGTTGTTCGGCTTGATGTCGCGGTGAATAATGCCGTGGCTGTGCAGGTGCCAGACCGCGACCACGACACTGCGGAAGAGTCCCACGGCTTCCGGCGCGGGCAGGCGTTGGACGCGCTCCAGCCGCTCCTGCAAGGTCTCGCCGTCAACGTACTCCATCACAATGTAGAGCTGCCCCTTCTCCTCGATGAAATCGTAGAGCGTGACGATGTTGGGGTGGTGCAGGCTGGCCTGGATGCGCGCTTCGTTGAAGAAGCGATGGATAGCCTTCGCCTGATCCGCGCCGGTGGGCTTGAGCTTCTTGATCGCGGCCTCGCGGCGCAGCCTGGTGTGTACGCCCTTGTAGACCTCACCCATCCCGCCCATCCCGATGAACTCGACCAACTCGTAATCGCCGACGAATTGTCTTTCCCGTACGGTGTCGTTCATGATCGCAATAGCTGTTGCGCCGAAGTTCTCGCGGCGGAGCCTCGGCGTGAAAGGGCGGTCGCGGGCCGCCGCACATGGCGCGCGCCACTCTCAGCGGGTAGGCGCCCCCATCAGTTCCGCTCCATAACGAATCGGCACCGCGTAGGTGACAACGTTGTTGCCGGAGAAGTCGTTGCCGGAGAGGAAGAAGATGGCGATCACGCGGCCCTGGTCGTCAAACACGGGGCCGCCACTGTTGCCCCGGCCCGTCGAATTAATCGTCAACTGATAGGCGTCGCCGACGATCAAGCTTTTGGTATTGCTATTGGCCGGTTTGCCTTGCTCCTTATCCTGGTCGCGGTGGATTCTACCGACGTTGCCATAACTCAGGGTCACGCCGGGCACGGTGAACACCTTACCACCGCTCGTCTGTGAAAGGGGGTCCTGGCCCCTGACGCTACCGATGCGGGGCGGGGAAACGTCGGGGTAGCCGAGCACGGTCACCACCGCGCCCTGTTCGATGACGTTGTAGTTATCGAATATTTCGACCTTAGGTAGTGATTGCGTGACATTGATCTTGATCATTGCGACATCATGTACCTCGGAGACTCCCGTCAACTCCGCCGGGTAACGAGCGCTGCTGTTTTGAAAGACCACCTCGACATAGTCAAGACGCCCCTTCAGCCCGCCTAGCCATTTATGGCGCACCATTGAGTCTTCGGAAGGCACCCATTTATCAGGGGCCTTTGTTACTCTGGGTCTACCATCTTGGTCTTTGAGAAGGTTTAGGCGGTTATCCACTAGCACCCCGCTTCTAAGGTACTGGTACTTGCTTTTCCACGGCGCGGCGACGTGCTTATTCGTCATGATGAAGCCATCGGCCGAGACCAGGAACCCGCTGCCAGTATGTTCGCTTCCCACCGGAGCCGCATTCCTGTCGTCTTCGCTAAGCATCGGCTCAATTGTGCCCTCGAATACACCGTAAGCCGGAATCAGCGCCCCTGCTCCCGGAATGATGGGCAGGACCTTGTCGCCCACCTTATGCTCATTGGGCACGTACTTATGGTAAATCTGCCTGCCCGTTTCAGTGACGTAGAGTTTCCAGCCGACCTCGATGTAGACGACGGCCTTGGAGTAACGCTTGGCGATCTCCGCTGGAGTGAGGGTGGAGGCGCTTGGCGCCGCTTGCGGCTTATTCCATTTGCTCAGAAAAAACCAGCTCCCGACGCCCAAGGCGAGCAGGAACAACAAGCCCCCCCCGCCAAGCAGCAATTGGTTGCGCGTCTGTTTCCGGTTTTCCACCTGGCCTTGCATGATCATCCGCTCGACCGTCGCCTTGCCGACCCTGGCGCGCTCCTCGCCGCCGCCGGCCACACCGCCAACCACATTGTTGATCTTGCGGTAGAGTTCGCCGTCCGAGACCGCCCCGCCGAAGGGGACACTAGCTCCCGGCAGGTTGCCATCGCGGGTCGGCTTGATACCTGGTTGGGAGTCGAAGGTAGCGTAGGCGTCCACCGCCGACCGGGTCGGGCGAATCAAGTGCTCGGTGCGCGGCTCCAACTCGAATTGCAGCTTCGGCCCGCCCGGACCGAATTCGATGACGTCACCGTGCTGAATAAACGTCGGCCCGGCGACCCGGCGCGAGTTGACGAACGTGCCGTTGCGGCTATGGAGATCAATAACCAGGAACTGCTGCGGGTTAGCTTCATCGCGAGCAATCTTGGCATGCACCCGGCCCACGAGATCATCTCGATCTGCGTCATATTTGACAGTGCAGGAAGCATCACGCCCGATGCTCAAATCCTTAAAGTGAGCCAGTGGGAACTCTTCAACCTGATTTACCTTGGAGCCGCTTAAATGTCTGAGAACTATTCTTTCCATGAAACCTCCAGATCATAGGAACCCATTGCGTTGCCAGCCGGCGCCCGAGTTACAGGGCAAGCGGCTGGCTTCATTTAGATAAGCGTACGGAACAGGACGAATGGCTCAAGCAAGCTGCATTTTTTTTCTACTGCTGGCAATCACATAGCGGACGCAGTTGGCAACCATCTGCAATGGCGCCGGGTTAGACACCAAACCCACTCAGGCTGCTGAGTAGATAGGTGTGTGGGGATTGCAATATTAACTGATTTGGCTGGCAGAGCCAAGACAAGGCTCCGAAGCGTGCCCATTGGCTGGACGGCAGAAGACAAACAACACCTGCTTGTGGTTTAGCTCGTACTCGGAAGATGCTCGGCGCGCCTACGTTAAACAACGATTGTGTTGCTCCGCTGACGCGCCGAAAACATCGCGCATTATTCGATCATTTCTTTGCGCGTTGCTCGATCTTCGCCCAGGTATCCCGCAGCCCGATTGTCCGGTTGAAGACTGGCTTCCCGGGCGCCGAATCCGGATCGACGCAAAAATACCCCATCCGCTCGAACTGATACCGCGCGCCGGGCGTCGCGTCGCGCAGGCTCGGCTCGACCTTGCAGCCGGTCAACACTTCCAGC
>Ga0187894_10002927_pt1 | contig 19748 bp, 18 predicted proteins | sample GBC1701081metaG_FD_136650 | JGI IMG/M metagenome (GOLD analysis project Ga0187894, IMG submission 136650) | White microbial mat communities from a lava cave in the Kipuka Kanohina Cave System on the Island of Hawaii, USA - GBC170108-1 metaG ...
ACCCGCCCCGACTATCTGCGTCATCGAGCTCGAGAAACCATCCTGCTTCCACGTGCGCCATAGCGGAAAACCGTCCTTCAGCGCGTGAAATACAGCTGCAAGAATCGACGACGTGAAGAACTGCGAAAGAGCGAGAATGCCGAGAACCGAAATCAGGTCAGAGGTTTTCGCAAGATCGAATTGCCAACCGAATAGCACCGGCAAGGATCGCCAGACCAGAAACGTAGAAAACGTATTAAGTACACTAATCGATACGTTTACAAGTATTGTCGAGGAACTGAACCGCCTTCCTTTTGACCTAAGGTAAACACAGCTAGCAAACATCTCAGCGGCAGCAAGAACTATTGCCTCGGGCCCTCCGAATCGCAGGAAGGTTAGAAATATCAGTGCGTCGGAAAAACTGATCAGAAATTTCGAACGCGGCATAGACACTGATAGCCGCGGTGCGATCAAGACACCCACCAGGACAATGAAAAGATAACCGGTTGAAAAGTCAGATGCAGATAATGCAAAAAACGATGCGGCAAGACCCGCCGCCCCGGTACTAATAACCAGTGCCTTGAAAATATTCAATAACTTGTCTCTGGACATAGCCGAGGCAAAAGTAGGAAAGAGGGAGTTCATCGGTGGGCCATCCGTCTAAAAAAACCAAGCAGCATTTAAGGGATGCGGTGATCCCGCACAACAAATTTTAACACCATGCTCGGGCTGAAAGCTAGAAAAATAACGACATTAGCTGGCGTGGATGTATAGCAAATAGCCAGCGCAGCCTGTATATTTTGTAACCAATTTTGTAATCCAAGTGTTAAGTGCATTTAAGCCAGATAATACTAAGGAAGTGGTTAGCGGGTATACAAACATGATCTCCCGTATTTCCCAGCCGCAAAAAAGAAAACGGGCTCACAAACGCTATATCTATCAATAGGTTGCAGATACTGCTCACTTTCCTGCTGTCTTTGGCACAGCGGTTGTAATCAAGGGTGCAGCAGGAACGGAAAGTTCAAACTTAAAAAACTGGAGAGAGAAAAATGAAAAAGATAAATAACATACTCGCAGCGATCACGATGATGGCGGTAATGGCATTCGGCACAACTTTCGCAAACGCAGGAATAATCGTATCGGACAAGAGTGGGATCATCGTATCCGACAAATCTGACGATTCGAAAAAAGGTACTTGTTCAAGCAGAGACGGAATTATCGTTTCGGACGGAATCATTGTCTCGGACAGTCTTGTAGCACTTGGCATCGTATACGCTCTAACCGGAATTCTCGTATCCGATGCGGTTTCCAAGCCTTGTTCAGATTCGGGCTACACGAAAGACGGAATCCTCGTCAGCGACTAGTCTGGAATTCGATCCCTAATTTTGAATCCCACACCGGACAGGTTCGCTGAAATATACGCGGGCCTGTTTTATTTTCGATTAACGCAAGGCGGGTGAAATATGAATTACGTTTCGACAGTGGCAGATTTTTTTACAACACGCAGCGGTTTGACTGCGACGCTTTCGCCGGAGGACTACGCCGCGATTGCCGAATGGGAAAAGCAAGAGATACCGTTAGCGTTCGTGCTCCGTGCTCTGGAGCGGCGGCTGAATGACCTGGAGAGTAAGCAGACCAGGATCGCCCCGCCCTCCGAACTGCAGGCGGCAATTAATTACGAATTCGCCCAGGCTCTGCACGTCAGCGAGCCGTCGGTCTTTCGGTAAGGCAGCCCGGCCGCTTTGTATTTGACGGGCCGGATGCTTAAGACAACTAACTACAATTTGTTCAACTTTCGAGGAGGAGAATATGAAAAAATTAATCGTGGGAACAGTACTTTTAGCGTGTTTCGTGGCCTTTGGCTCATTGGCTCTTACATCATCGCCCGCAGAAGCCTCAAACGCTCCTGCAGTTACCGCACCGGAGACGATGACGGCTCCGTCGTGCTCGACTTCTAAAGCAACCTCGGTTTATTCGGCTAAGCTGCCGATCCAAAACGCCGCCGGGACCAATGCGATCAAACTCGCGGTTGACGAATCCACCGGCGTCATCGCACTAGCCATCTTTCAAGACGGTAAGGCGATGGGCTTCAAAGGTCGGCCAGGTTTCGTTCTCGGAAGCCATGTCCTCCGCAAAGCTAAAAAGTCATTCGGAGACATAGGTATTGCCGGAAATAGCATCGAGGTGGTTATTTACAGCCTTGACGATACGTCCGCCTCTTTTTCCGTTTCATTCGGAGACGGTTTGGTGAATAGTTTTGTCGCGACGGTCGAAAACCCCGCTGCGGGCAGGACGAAGAAGCCAACGAATGCGATGACCATGGAGGAAGAGGGTCGCGGATGCACGATGCCTAACGGCACCGTTGTTTGCATAAATGTAAATACGGACGCCGAATGGTGGGCATGTTTTAGATGCTGCGCGTTCTCACCTAAGGGCGGGCCGGCGTGTGAGTCGAGCGCCTATTGAATAATGGCAGCAAGCAGGTAAGAAAGACCACAAAGAAGAACCGTTCGAAAACTGAGTTTTCAAACGGTTCTTTTTTTACGGATTGTCTGAGAAAAAAAATAAAAATTCCAAGGTTGACGGGAATTCGTGAGGGTTATCGTCAGAGGTTAGGAGCAAGGGGCGAACCCAAAAGCTCGTGACTGGCACTGCTCTTGTTTTGCAAGAAAGTCTTCCCGCCTGGTGTATCATAAACGTATCGGGATACGGGCGGGGTTATCAACATGAATCTTAAAATCATCGGCATTGCTTTGGCCGTAGTTCAGATACTGATCGCGGTTTGGTATTTCGACTGGCACAGCACGAATCAGATGCTGCTCTCGGGCGCGTTGGGTTTGAGCGGCGCCAGCAATCTCCTGCTTGAAACTGAGTCCGAAAAACTGAAAAGCACAAGAAGATTTTTACGAAATGCAGCTCTGGTGTGCGCCGTTGTTCTACTTTTGAAGATGCTTGTGTTCGACTGACCCTCGGCGACCTCCTCTGAACTGTTAACTTAGAACTGAATAACTTCTAACTGTTAGATCTAACAGTTAGTAGTCGGATAGTTTATAGTTTTCAGTTTCGAACTTATAGCCGGAAGGATTGGCTTTGATCAACTGACTGCCAACTGCATACTCCGGACTTTTCAACCACCCGCCGCCGCAGGTGGTACTGACTTTTTAGCGGGCGTTAGCCGTCTCAGATTTTCGATGGACTTTGGAAGAATTGCGAGAACCTGATCGACGTCTTCCATTGAGTTATTTCTGCCAAAGCTGAATCTTATTGCACCGCGCGCCTTGTCCTCATTGCGGCCCAAAGCACGAATCACCGGCGACGGTTCCAGTGAGCCGGAGGAGCACGCCGAGCCGGTCGAGACGGCGACGCCCTGCATGTCGAGACTGATCAGCAGGCCTTCGCCCTCTATGCCGCCAAATGATATGTTCGAGATGTTCGGCAAGCGCGTTTCCTTGCTGCCGTTGAGCGTGGCGTCGCTGACGGTTTCGAAAACATTGGTTTCAAACGCGTCGCGGATGCGGCGCAGTTTCGCTGCGTCTTCGCCGAGACGCTGCTGCGCCAATTCGGCGGCTTTTCCGAATGCGGCGATCAGAGGAACCGATTCGGTGCCGCCGCGGAGCCCGCGTTCCTGTCGCCCGCCAAGATTTTGTGCCTGCAGACGAACTCCGCGACGCACGTATAACGCGCCGACGCCCTTCGGCGCATAGATCTTGTGTCCGGACATCGACAGGAGATCGCAGCCGATCTCTTCCACGTCGAGACGGATCTTTCCGGCCGCCTGAACGGCATCGGCATGAAACCAAATCTTTCGGCCGTTTTCGCGGAGCGATCTTGCCAGCCGGCCAATCTCAGCGATTGGCTGAAGCGTCCCGATCTCATTGTTCGCGGCCATTATCGAGATCAGAATGGTGTCGTCGCGCAACGCCGCGCGAACGTCTTCGACGCGAACAATTCCGTCGTCGTAAACTGGCAAATACGTGATGTTGCAACCTTGCTTTTCGAGATTCGCACAGACATTTTTGACGGCGGGATGTTCGATGGACGAGGTGATTATATGAAGACTTCCGTTCGGAGTTGAGCCCTTACTTACTTGCGGGCTACCGACGTGCGGGCTACCGACACGCGATTCGATTATCCCGCTAATTGCCAGATTGTTCGCCTCGGTGCCGCCGGAGGTGAAGATGATCTCGTTCGGCCGCGAATTGATCAGCGCGGCAAGTTGATGCCGAGCCTTATCGACCGCCGCCCGCGTCTCCTGCCCGAAAAAATGTATGCTCGAAGCGTTGCCGAATTTCTCCGTCAAGAACGGCAGCATCGTTTCGAGCACTTCGGGATCGACGGGCGTCGTGGCTGAATGATCGAGATATATTCGTCTGAACATAAATCGATTTTAACGCAATGGGCCGCGCGTTTCTATCGTTAAGCACGCGGTCTTCGACCGCGTCCCGGTTAACGCTACAACGAGGTCGAAAACCGCTTGCTTAACCGTGTCGAAGGCCGCGCGCTAAACGATCCGGTCGCTCGCAGTTTCAATAGAAGATTGTCGAACGAAAACGCGAAAACTATAGAGGTAGAAAAATCGGGAAAAGGTCAGTCGTTTAATTCACCTAGAAAATCCAGGCCGGTTCGGTTTTCGTTAAGCTCGATAAGCTGCGCGGGGAATGCGAAAATATAGCTTTTGTGAGAAACGCTCAAAACATACGACCGTCCGGCTTCGATCTGGTCGAGACGATAATAGCCGAACGGTGACGACAGAGCCACCCTTACAACCTCGTTTGTATCTGCATCTTTCAAAACGATGCGAGCTCCTTTTATGCCGCGACCTTCAGGCGTTTTTACTTTTCCTGAAACGAATACATTGATGCCGTCGTTGAATATCAAGGATGTCGAATCCGAATACAACCGGCTATCAACGGCAAAGATCGGACAAGTCAGCGCAAAGATCAGCGAGGAAACGATGAAAGAATTTTTGATTCGCATACGATGACGGTCTCCCATCACAGAATTTGACCCATTACCAAGGTCTGCATAGATGAATCCGAGCCCCTTGGGGGCAAGCAGGTAAGATGCCCAATTCGATAAAGATTCCAATAAACACTTGAGCGCGAAGAAAACCCTGCGATGTTAACACATCTGCCCGCGAAGAGAACAACTGTTTTCGGTTCTTTTCGTTCCGCCAGGACGGCTGTATTTGGTTTCAAAAATGGCGAAAATGCGATAAATTGTAACTCGTATTGTTGCGCCTGCATCCAAGCAGCTGCGGTTGAGAAGGAAGACACGATGGATTTTGCGACAAAAGAAATTTTTAAGCGTTACGCGAGCATAATGGTCGGCAGGCCGATCTCGCCTGTTTTTTTGAATATTTTGGTGACGAGCGTGTGCGACATGCGCTGCACACATTGTTTTTTCACCGAAGAGCTCGACGACCGGCCGCGTAAAAAGCTGCAGATGAAGGCCGACGAAATTGGGAAAATATCGGAAACGCTCGGTGGAAATCTCGGCGTGCTTGTTCTGGCCGGCGGCGAGCCGTTTACGCGAAAGGACCTGCCTGAAATTGTAAAAGCATTTTACGAAAATAATAAACTGGATTCGGTATATCTGATGTCGAACGGGCAAATCCATCAGCGCATTTTCCCCGATGTTACGCGCATCATGGACGAATGCCCGAAGCTGAACGTAACGGTCGCTCTCGGTATCGATGGCGTCAAGAGCGCTCACGAAAAGATTCGCCGCAAAGAGGGAAGTTGGGACAAGGCGATTCACACCGCGCGGACGCTGCAGGACATGAAACGCGAGCAATATCCGCAGCTCGACATTCAGACCTGCACCTGCGTGATGCACTCGAATGAAGACACGATCTTCGACTGGTACGATTTTCTGAAATACGACCTGAAGCCCGACAAGGTGAACATTAATTACATTCGTCCGCCGTCGGCCGACCCGAATGAACTGAACTTCGACCACCAACGCTACGCAGAGCTGTCGCACATGATCCTTGAAGACACGAAAAACGCCGCGCTCAAAAATAACTACGGCGGCAAGTCCGGCATCTTCAAGGCGGCGGTCGATATCTATATGCACGATATCATCGCGAAGACCAAAGAGGAAAATAAGGCGCAGTTGAAGTGCTACGCCGGATCGGCCGGTGCGGTTATTTACGACACAGGAGCGCTTTCGTCGTGCGAGAATAAATCTGACGTGCTGAACCTGCGCGATTACGAGTGGAACTTCCAGGCCGCCTGGAACACAGACCTGATGAAGACCCGCCGCAAGGAAGCTGCCAACGGCTGTTTTTGCACGCACGAATCGAATTGCTATTACCCGTCGCTGCCCTTCAACGTCGGGCATCTGGTCAAGATCAAAAAGCTCGAACGCGACATCCGTAAAGCCGCGAAGCAGGGCGGTTTTGCCGTGGCACGCGAGATTGCGTTAAAGGCCTAATTAATGAACATCACCGTGGAACAAACCCTGGAAATGCCGGATGTCGTGCTCTTTGTGCGAAAGCTGGATGCTGCTCTCAAACGCGAGCGGAAAAAACGTGAGCGATTTTATGCGATGATCGAGGACGAGCGGAAGGTAGAGTTCATTAATGGCGAGATATACTTTCAGTCCCCTGCAAAATTACGGCATACACAGGCAGTAGGTCATCTCACTCTATTATTACGGGCGTTCGTCTTGGCGAATCGACTTGGTACGGTCGCCTCGGAAAAACTTCTTGTCTCGTTAACTCGGAATGATTACGAGCCGGACATCTGCTTCTTTAGGGCCGATGTAGCCAAGAAGTTCAAGCCGGATCAAATGCAGTTTCCGGCGCCCGACCTGGTTGTTGAAGTGTTGTCGCAAAGCACAGAACGTCACGATAGAAAAATAAAGTTTGAAGACTACGCCGCGCACGGCGTCGGCGAGTATTGGATAATTGATCCTAAAACCGAAGTTGTCGAACAGTACGAACTTATTGGGGAAAAATACCAACTATTGGTCAAGTCGGGTGATGGTTTCGTTGAAAGCAGAGTAGTGCGGGGTTTTTCGATTCCGATTCAGGCCATTTTTCAGGAAAGGACAAACTTCGAAGCGCTAAAAAGAATCGTCGCCGGTTAATGCAGCCGAACACCCCTAAAATTCTTATAATCTCATCCGACACCGGCGGCGGGCATCGCAGCGCGGCGCAGGCGATCGCGGTGGGGCTGCAGCGGTTTTGGCATGGGGAATCCGTTGCGGTGCGCGTGATCAAGGCGGCGGAAGAGTCGCATCACCTGACCGACAAGCTTGTATCGCTTTATAATTGGATTTTACGCAACAAACAGGGCTGGATGAAGTATCTTTATTGGGCGATCAATAAGATACGGCCCGAGACGCGTGAGTTTTTTCACAAGCGTTGCATCGGTTATCTCAAAACCCAATTCGAAAAATGGTGCCCGCATATCGTGGTCAGCGTTCATCCGCTGACGCAGCATATCTTTGGCCGCATCCTGCGCGAACTCAATCTTACGTCGCAGATCCCGCTGGTGACGATCGTAACCGATCCGTGCTACGGCTTCTGGAAAGGCTGGGCGTGCGACGACGTTTCGCTTTATCTTGTGGCAAATGAAGACGCGCGGCAGCAGCTTGTCGATTACGGCGTGTCACCCGAGAAAATACGAATCTCAGGCTTGCCGCTTCATCCCAAATTCCGCGAGGTGACGGAAGCGGACGCTCAAGACGCCAGAAAAGCCTTTGGACTCGATCCTAATAAATTTACCGTTTTTGTGAACGCCGGTTGGATCGGCGGCGGAAATATTCCGGCGATCTTCCGCGAGTTTGTGCGCGGCGAGCTCGATGTGCAGGCGATCTTTCTGGCCGGTAAAAACGAAGAGCTTCGGCTTGAAGCTGAAGAGCTTGCGCGCTCCGCAAAGTTTCCGGTCAAAGTTATCGGCTACTCCGACGAGGTCGAAAAGGTTATGCAGTCGGCAAATGTGATGGTTTCAAAACTCGGCGGGCTGACTACGTTCGAAGCTCTCGCCTGCCGGTTGCCGATCATCGCGGACATCACGACGCCGCCGATGCCGCAGGAAGCGGGAACGGTAAAACTTATCTCGACCAGAGGCGCGGGAATACTGCTAACGCGTTCGACCGACATCGTGCCTACTATCAGGTCTCTTGTAAACGATGCCGACAAGTATCGAAAAATGAAAGCCGCCGCCGCCGCCCTGTCTGTTCCTAACTCAACCGAGCAGATCATCCGAGAGATCACATCGCTTCTTCCGGCACAGCGTCAATCACTTGCCGCTTAGCAGAAAAAGCGAATATACGGATACCAATCGACAATTTTTGTCACAACCGGGCTAACAAAAGTAATCACCAACATTCGCATGGGCTAAGCCTTCCTCAATAAAATCGGGCATTCCGAAACTCGGAAGCCACCCGGGTGCCTGACTCTATCGCAAAGGCTGTGCCAACAAACTGGAAGGGTTAACTTGTTACTTTTCACGCATTTCATTAACCTTTTGCTTTAGTATTCAAGTCGAGTTTATTCAGGAGATTTGGTTTTGAGTTTATTGCTTGAAGGAAAACGTGCGTTCGTTTCGGGCGGCACGCGTGGGATTGGGGCGGCAATCTGCGAGGTGTTTGCCCGCGAAGGCGCCGACGTTGCTTTCAATTACAATTCGCGCGACGATCTTGCCGAGAACGTAAAAGCCGCGATCGAATCGCACGGCCGGCGTTCGTTGGCCTTTAAAGTCTCCGTGAATGACCGCTACGGAATCAAGCACATGGCCCGCGAGATAAAGGATGCGTGGGGCTCGATAAACATTTTGGTGAACAACGCCGCCGTAAACAAAGCCGACAATTTTGCGACCACCACCGACAAAAGCTGGGACTGGGTGATAGACACAAACGTCAACAGCCTCTTTGCCGTAACGAAACCTTTCTATAAGCAAATGATTCGCGAGCGCGAAGGACATATTTTAAATATCACTTCGGTCGGCGCCATTCGCAGTCTTCCCACTTCGGTCCACTACGCAACTTCAAAGTCCGCAATGATCGGTTTCACAAAATGCCTCTCGCGCGAAGCCGCAAATTTCGGCGTGAGCGTCAACGCCATCGCCGCCGGCATCTTCGACACCGACCTCGCGCACACCCTGCCCGAACGCCTTCTGCAAATGCACGACTTCTGGGTCGCAAAAGGCCGCCTCGGAAAACCCGTCGAGCTCGCCGAATTCGCCGCCTTCATGGTCAGCGACCGCAACAGCTTCATGAACGGCGAAATTGTAACCGTGGACGGCGGAGCGGTCACGTAAGATTCGGAGTTCCGACTGCAGCCGGCAAATGGTCAATATAAGCATCAAGAGCAAGAAGCTTTGCCTGATTACTTTCTGATTGCCGGTTTTCACGCGTGCATTACGAATGAGGGGAAGAAATTCGCCAATACGAAAGGGAGGACGACCTTGGTTCAGACGGTTACCAAGCGAACAACCTTTCGTCTCCGGTTTTTCGAGGCGAACGAAAGACGCGGTTGTATCGCGAATGGCGGGTGTGGACGAGTATCGCGTTCGGCACCTCGACGCGCGATGGGCGCACGCCGATCGTTCGCGTGTCGCTATCGTAAAGAAGCACGACCGCTTCCGGCTCGTTCATCCGAAGATACGTTTTCAGATTTACCACAAAATCTCCCCGCTGATTGATCGTGGCGTAAAGCTGATCCGGCCGTCGCCGCGGCGCCGTGTCTTTGAACTCATCCCACTGCCAGGGTCTTCTTCCTCTCATGGATTGCAGTTTACCACAAATAGGCTGGTGTTGCATACATAAGATACAGACTCGCACAAGATGATTCGTAATTTTCGTTCTGTTTCGCGTTCGTTCGTGCGATTTTGTGGTCCCGCAGACAACACGAAATAACGCTCAGCTCGTAAAACTTACCAGTGGCTTGTAACAGACGCTTCGCTAGTAACGATTTTTTCGTGCGTTTCGTGCGTTTCGTGCGATTTCGTGGTTGGTGTTTTAAATCGAAACCACGAAACGACACGAACAAACACGAAAGAAGGCGAAATGTTTTCTTTCTGGCTGGACCAGAGCGTTCATTCAGGGTCGCATCCGTCGACACAAGGAAGGCTTTCTCGCTATCAAATTAACCGTTACAGTCCACTAGGGTTCGTATTAGACCAGGTGGACAAGCCGACAAAATCGCCCAAGTTGTACCAGAGACCTGTAACCGACTTTCTTTTATTCGAATCTGTGACCAAAAAAAGAGCGTTTTGAATACGAGAATGGTCCCTCATTTTATTTGCAGATCCAGATGGTTTAAATCAGCCATAGAAGTTCGCGTCATCAAAGAGGCCCTTCCGTAAGGGCCGGATGCAAACGTAAGTGATGGATTCCTGAAACTGAAATTGCATTTCAATTCTAAACTATTGACAGGAAAAGAGTTATCTTGACACGTGCATATGGAATGTTGTAGAGTTTGTGCATTGAAAATCTTCTTGGAGAAAGATTATGGCACGAGCAGAACTTATCGATAATTTGAATGCGGCGTTGAGCTTTGAGCTGGCGGCCGTCATCCAATATTCGCAGCACAGCTATCTGGTCACGGGCACCGACCGCGAAGTCTTTAAGGATTTCTTTCGTGATGGTGCCGAGGAGGCACAGAAACACGCCGAAAAACTTGGCGACAAGATCGTCGCGCTCGGCGGCGTGCCCGCCGTCGAGCCGGCGATGATACGGCAATCGGTCGATGCGAAAGAAATGCTAAAGCAGAATCTCGAGCTCGAACGCGAGGCCATCGCCGCTTATATGGCCGCCTGGAATGCGTGCGACGACAACGACCTGCCGCAGAAATTCTGGCTCGAAGGCCAGATCGCCGACGAGCAGATGCACATCGAAGAGCTCGAAAAGCTGACCTCCGAGCGGACTGCTAAGGTGAATTCCGAGAGGATAATTTTAAGGGAAGTAAACTGAGTACGACGGCTCAAAGTGCCGTAGGATGCTTGTCGTCAAGGACGACGAATATTAAAGCCTGGGGTGAACCGAGGCTTTGCGAACGGAACCCCAGGGTAAGCCGTCGAATCGAAATCCGTCGCGGAAGGCGACGCATTAACTCGCAGCCGAGGTCGTGGCTCCCTTTCAGGGAGCAAATCATACATGCCAACCTACCCAGGGTTTCACCGAAGCGGCTTCACCCTGGGCTTTAATATTTGTCACCTTCGGCGACCTGAAATCTGTAATTGACGGGCCAAATCTTCGGTGATCGATCATCAAGCCCGCCGAAGCAAAACGATTTGGAAGAAGGAAAACTGAACTGGCTGGAAGGCCTACTTAATTCGGAAATCGCAATACATTTCCGGCCTCTTCGATTTGTTCCGAACGAAGCCGAATCCGTGCGGCCGCGATCACGCGGTGCAGTTCATCGAGCATCTCCGGCTCGATTTTCAAAGTCTTTTGCGTGCACCAGCCAAGCCCTTCGACCCACCCGGACAGCTTTATTTCCGTATCGCCGCCCGACATCGACACGTCTATCTTGCGGTCGTCGGAAACCAGCGGAGCGAATTTGTAAGCGGCATTTGACTGCATAAAAGAAAGTGAAAATCAATTTCAATAAGGATTGTAGGGCAAAACGATGTATGGGTCAAGTCTCAAAATCAAGTGTTTGCGGACGAATACGATAGGGTGATTGGCAATTCGAGGGAGCTAATTGGTCTCGGAATATCGTATCTCTTCGGCCAGAGAAATCGCCCCTTCCAGGCTTCCGCGATAAAGAATCATGCCCTGACGATCTATAACAAAAGTGGTCGGATATCTTGCGACGCCAAATTTCGGCGCCAGATCGGCATCATCGGGTAGTAAGATCGGGAATCTGTAACCTCGCTTGAATACTGAATCTATAATGCTTGACTCGCTATCCTCTTCCAGCGGACTGTTTACTGCGTAAACGACAACGGACTCATCCGCTTTCCATCTTTCATTGAACTTCTCTAACTTAGGAAACTTCTGGAAGCAAACGCCACACGAGGTCGTCCAGAAATCGAGGAGAACAATCCTGTTTTGAAACCTTTGGTTGGAAACCTGATTGCGATTGCCGTCAATTCCGGAAATAAGCAGAGTATTACGGAATGGTTCAATTCGGCCGGTAAAAGTTCCGAAATTGCGATAGTGAAGCCAGTAATCAAATCCATAGAAGAACATAAGGACCATGAAAACCGTTCCCAGTGTTACCGGTATCATTTTTACTGCAGTCTTCAGTTTCCAAAAAAGAAAACCAGATAAAATTGAAACAATCTGTAGAACAAAGTGAGGTAAGAACCATAGCCCACCATAAATAAAATCGATAACTGTACCTAAAAACAATATGTTCTGGCCAAATAACAGCCCGGTCAGGACTGCGGCCCCAGAGTTTCGCGAAAGCGCATACTTTTTAAGACAAACGACCGACAAGAGGAAATATGCGGGGAAAGCAATGACGGAACTTACATCAATGCCTCCCCCAAACTCTCCCCAGCGCGTTGGCACAAGGAGAATCGTTAGTAAAAACGAGAACGCGAAAGAAGCGAACATACTCAGGGGTTCGGAAGCCGGCATTGCCCCGTGCATGCACTTGTTCCCCAGACTCCGCAACCCGAGGTTGTCTGTTCACACTGACCACCGCAGTACGCCCAGTTGGTATCATAAACAAATTGACACCAAGCGCTGTAGTAGCAAGTGCAATTCGGACCCTCTATAGCCGCATAGTCGTCGAGAGTCGGTCCGTTCGGCAACGGACAGGACGTATCTCCGCTCAGGGAAACGAAGAGACGGTAAAAATCCTTTTTCGTAAAAAGCTTGTCAGCCAAAATCTCAAAATCACCTACAACACGATTAGTCGTTTCTCTGTGCGACGGCAAATACAACGTCGGGTCCGACAACTTCTCGATGCCATTTACGATAAGTTCCTGTTGAGGCTTGGAAAGTTTTTCGAGTGCTAAATGTTCGACCATTCGAACTTTCCAGATCGCTTGTTTTTCTACAGCGGTCGCCTTCAAAAAAACCTTACTCCTCTCAGCACGAGTCTCTTGAGCCATTAAGTCGACATATTTCATCAGCATGTGCGAGTCCTCAGAATTGACACCGATGTACGAAAAGTAGTCAAAGATCTCGCGTTCCGAGAAAAGCATTCTGGCCCGGACCTCGAAGTCAGACACCTTATTCTTGCTGTTGTCTGAATATACTTCATCAGTGAGTGTCCGAATGCCCTCGAGAACGAAGTCTTTCTGATTGGCGGTTAAAGAGGGATTCTTGGCGATTTGAAACGCCATGTGGAATCTGAAGATCCGAGATTTAAGTTGACTGCTCAAACCCGCCAGCGCGGTCGGTTTTTTGTCTGGCGGTAGGTGCGCCAATTCAAGATACTTCGACACGAGCAGCTTGCCCGCAAGGGGGGGGCGAGTCGGCGGACACTTGGTTAGTGCCGCTCATGTAAACTGCGATTGAAATCAATACAGGGGAAAGCAATACCAGTTTTGTGTAGTGTTTCATTTTTCCTCCACTTCGAAGAGCTAATATGAGCGTGAGCGATTGGTGCGCACGCAGTGATGACTTGTTTAAGGGTACTTCACTTAAAATTGTCTATTCAGAAGCCGATAAAGTCAATGAATAATGACGTGAACTGATGAATTAATAAGCGGTGGCTATTCGAACTATCGCTGGAGTAGAGCACCAATCAAAAGCGGCTAAGTTTCCAGCCTTTCCTTTGCGCGTTCGATAAAAACGTTTATCATCTCGCGGACGCGTTTTGTCATTTCGTTGCTGATTAGAGTTTCGCCGGCGAGGCCTGCGAGCATGTGAAGCTCGCGGGCGGATTTGCGGCGCAGCTCGACCATTTGCGAAAAGTGGACGAGGGTGACGTTTTTCGCCTTTTCCAGAAATTCGGCTGAAAACCTTAGAAAGTTTTGCGATTCGAGCCTGACGGGGAACCACTCGACGCGCTCATCCGAATTTTCAGAAAGCTCGACCGCGAATTTCTGCATCATCGGCCCGACAAACGGGATTTCCGCCTCGATCTTCCAATGTGCAATGCCCTTCGAATCGGTATGAATGCTCAGGATGCCCGGCATCAGGTCCGAAAAATTGGTGAGGTCGGCGAAAAACTCGCGCACCCGATCCGCACTCGACCTGACTTCGATGTTGTCGCTGTAGCCCGCCTTGACTGTGAACATACCTAAAGCCTAAAACGAAAAGTGGAAAACGGAAAGTACAAACGCTTACATATTCCGTTTTCTATTTTCCACTTTCCACCGTCAGTTTTCAATTACTAAAACACTCCGTTGAATAAAATCGAGTTAAAAAACTGCCGCGTCAGCGAACGGGTCATTCCGCGGAAGAACGGGTCCTCGGCAAAAAGGATCACGTGTCCGCTGCCCGACGATTCGTCGATCAGATAGGACGTGCCCCGCAAAAGCCGCTCGGTGTTTCCTTCCCAGACGAAGCCCGAAACGGTTAGCGGTCGCTTTGGATCGGCGTCGAAAACGAGTGCATTCGTGCCTTCTTTTGAATAACGGAAGAACGAGCCGCCGGTCAACAGCACCGGAATCTCGTTCTGATTCACTCCGTAATTCAGATACGTCGTGCGGTCGACCGTTGCCCGGAAAATCGCGCCGGGCAGTGCCTCGGGCACTTTGTTGGCGTCGGCGGACGGCGAGGCGATCGGCGGCAGCGCATCAGGAATTCCTTCGGTGCGGTCGGTCGGCAAATCGGGCTGCGGCGGGTCATTTGGTTTGGGCGATGGTGTCGGCGTCGGACTCTTCGATGGTTTTGAGCCGGCATCGCCACTTGCAGGTTGGCCGCCCGCTGAAGCAGGCGGTTCTGACTTGTCGTCCTCGCTGCCGACAAGTTTTGTCGAGCTCAATCCGACATCCTTTAGCGAAGCGAAAACCGACGCTCCGCTGATAGCTACAATCGTGCCGCCGCGCGAAACAAATTCCTTCAGCGCCGCGACGCCGCCGGCGCCGAACGAGCTCATATAGCGCGAGGCCGAGCCGTCGGGCAAAATCAGCACGTTGTAATCGCGAAGCCCGCCGCGTAAAGACGCGATCGTCATCGGGGTGAATTGGATGCCGTGCTTATCAAACGTCCACCAGATCGAGCCGTAAGATTCCTGCGTCACGCCCTCGTCGGCGGCGATCGCGATCTTCGGCGCGCGAAGCGAGATAACCGCTTCACCGCCGACGCTTGTGTCGCCTTCGTCGGAATAACCGGAATTCACGGCGATGACGTTGACGCCCATTTCGCGAGAGTATCGCGCGACCGCTTCATGAATCGCCGCGGCATTGCGTGAAACGCGGATGACGAAAGTTCCGGCCTTAAAGTTTCGCCCGCCGGCGTTCAGCGGACGCGTCGCGACGGCGACTTTGTGGCCGTTTTGCAAAAGCCGCATGACCATCGCGCTCGCGGAATCAGTCTCGTACGGTATGACGTATGAGATCTGAGCCTGTCCGGTCACGCTGCCGCGTTTCGCATTTTCTAGATGAGCTGCGTCAACCATCGTGCCCGCGACGTTCGCATTATCTTCCGTCCACCACGCATCGACGCCGAAGGCCAGCGGCATCGACCACGCCGTGATGTCGTAAAATCCGTATTCTTCTTTCGGCTGGCCGCGCCCGCGCATCTGGTTTCGCCGGAACCGCGCCATGTTGTCGTCAACGAACGCCTTGTCCTGCGGCGTGTCCTGTTCCAGAATCGCTTTGATGAAAATGCGCTGCGGCTGGTCGAGGTCGATCACGTACGAGCCGGCAGGAAACGTCCGGCGCGCGGCCGGCGAACCTTTTTCCATGTACGCGTGCGCCGTGTTGGATGTGAAAGAGGACGTTGCCGCCTTTACCTCAATATTCGAAAGGCGCAAAACCTCAACCATTTCGGCAGCCTTCACGCGGTCGTTCGTCGGGTCGATCACGACGCGTTTCAGTTTCGCCCGTGCATGATCGGCCATGCCCTTTGCTCGGAAATCGTAAAAATCCTTGATTCGCTCGACCTTATTTTTCGCCGTCGTCTCAAGCGTGGTCATCGACGCGACGTAATGTTTTGCTATCGATGAGCGAAACGTGACGATCGTGCCGTCGTCGCGTGTCCATCGCAGGCCTTTAAATCCGCCGCCGTCGGTTTCGTAGGTCATGCCGGTCGCGCCGTTCAGCGACGGATACATGTCCCAATAACCCGGATAAAACGCATCGAAAACATCGCGGACATAGTAATCCCATTTGTTCGCGTCGAACGCGGCCGCATTCGCGCGCCCGTAAACGTCGAGCCATTTGTTGTACTGCGGCTGCGGCAGATTCGGATTGATCGGCAGCGCCACGGGCGGGAAAAAATACTGCGACGGCTGCCCGTGGTGATCGACGGCGACCTGCGCGTTCCATTCCATATACGCCTTCTGCATGTTCCGCGATTCCTTCTGCGTAAAGGCAAGCGTGTCGCGGTTCAGGTTGAAGCGGTAATGATTCACGCGTCCCCATATCGACCAAGGCTCACGGTGCTCGATGGCGTTGCGATCAGGTGAGCCAATCGCTATGCCGTTGTACCATGAAACAAAACGCTCGTGGCCGTCCGGGTTTTCGCCCGTCAGCACCAGCACGACGGTGTTTTTTAGAATGTCGAGCGTCGCAGTTTCATTCGAAGCAGCAAGCTGATAGATGACCTGCATGAACGCTTCGAATGAAGACGACTCGTTGCCGTGGATCGTGTAGGCCATCCAGGCTATGGCAGGATTGCTCTGCGCGATCGCATTCGCATCGCTTGCACTTGTTCTTCGCGGATCAACGAGACGAGCGTTTTGCGCTTTAATCTCATCAAGCCGCGCGATGTTCTCCGGCGCCGAGATCGCCACCAGATGATGCATCCGATGCTCGTTCGTCGTTCCGATGTCGAATATCCGCACGCGGTCAGGCGCAGCTTTCGCTATTGCGTCGATCACCTGCTCCATCTGCGCATACGTCGTGTGATGGTCGCCGACATCAAACCGCAAAATGCTCTGCGGCCGCGGGACATTCTCACGATACGGCCCACGCTGATAGAAATCGAATTTTTCTTCATTTTGGGCAAACGAAGAAACAACACACGCCGAGAGAACCAACACGCACAAAGTAAAACGTATTTTCATGATCAATTCGTGTAAACCTAGTTATCGGAGAGATTGAATACGCAGGATTGTAACAGATAGGTTAGGGAATTGGCTTTTAGCGCGACTACGGTCCTCAAATCCGTAAAGCTAAAGGCAAAACCCTCACGCTTCCCCTTTTCATTCATTACATAAGAATTTTCACTCCTCCGGCATAGCCTGGCTCGATTTCAGCTCAAAGTAAGGCTTGAAATCTAGCGCGAGTCGCTGAATATGTTGAGGTTTGATATTTTCGATCTGTGGGTCATTTGGTTTTTGTGCTGAAACTACTTCGATTCGTACTGTTCCGCAAGTTTCGTTAATCGCATTGGCAGGATACGTATAAACGCCAAAGTAAGTCGCATCTTTAAGTGTTCTGAAGTAATTTACCTCATTGGAAAAATGTGCGATTCTTGCCGGATGGATTGGCTCTACTTCGGTGTTTCCACAGAACAGTTTCATACGGTAAAAGTCTGCTTTGTACTTATACTTGCCACCAGGAATCATCACTCCCGTGAGTCCGCCAACTAGCGCTCTCGTCCAAAGACTTCCGGCAGTTTCAGCGATTTCAGGTACGGCTTGGATTTGCAGCACTGGTTTGTAGTGACCGAGATACTCTGCCCAGCCATATAGGTTCTGATAGGGATTGAGATTCGCTTTGATTTCACTCTTTTTATCCCGATTCTTCCGACCCTTGAGTGCTTCCCTTTCAAACTCGGTCGCTTCGCGGTATTTCAAGCGTGGAGTAAGTAGTTTTACCTGGAACTTGCCAACATCAAAGAAATACGGCTTTAGATCAAATTTCTTCTCCAGCGCGACCTCACGGACGGCATCAAGGGGATAATCACCTTTTGGCTCGACGGGCAGCAAGCGAGCAGAAGGTTTCTTCGATGCAATAATTTGTTTTTTGGCCTCTTCTATAACCGGAACTGCCTGTTCGATTCTTATAATGCCCGACAAACCCGGTCCACCTTGTCCCCGCAAATATTTCGGAGTGTCGCCGAATGCATTTATTCCGATAACCTCACCTAGTGAGTTGAACAAAGGTCCACCAGAGTTCCCGTGGTTAATGTTGACATCTGAAAGAATGGCTCGTTCCTCAACTTTGCTGACCACGCCAGTCGTCATAACTTTCAGTTGATGTAAAGGACTACCGATTGCGATTACACGTTCGCCTTCTTGAGCAGTCGGCTGAATCTTTATGTCTACAAACTTGACAGCCGTAGCATCTACGAAGGGTGAAATGTCTGCCCATAACACTGCGACATCGCGCTCTGAATCAGTTGCCAGAATTCTTGCCTCAACCTTTAGATTGTCATTGAACTGAACGGCGGCATACTCCGACGGCCCGACGACATGAAAATTGGTTAGAATGAGCCCTTCTTCGCTAATAATAAAACCTGATCCATGGCCGCCAATATCACTCCAAACCGTTACGACTGAATTCTTCAGGATCGGAAATAATGAGCCCAGTTCATCCATTAACTTCTTCGGTTTTGAATTAGAGAAATCTTGCTCAGCCTTGGGATTAATCATTGCTGCGACTACGTCATCGGCAACGCCAGCCTGTTTGAGTTGAATGAGAGCATCGGTCGATACGTCGAATTTTGTGGTTGATGACCGAATCTTACTGATGATTATCGACTTTTCGATTCCCGCCTTCGTTAGGGCAATAACCTCTGCATTCGTCAGAACTTCCTGTCCCCGCGCAGGTGAGATTGACAACACCATGATGAAGGTTAAGCAACTAACCATGAATAAAAAACGATTGAACATGGGCAGCCTCCGAAAATTGAGTTGGTCTTGAAATCTAGCAAATCATATTCTCATTTTGCTTTTTTTTCAAGTGCGATTCGGTAGTTGGTAGTTCGACGAGTGTTAGAACTCCAGTACTGAATTTAAGTTTTCAAGGATTAAGATGCGATAGACCGTGAGCCTTTCGAGGAGATCATCCTGCGACGCCAAGTGCATTCTCTCCGCCATTCTAGAAAGTGCTTTTTGATTGGCGAGCGGCAGGCGCGTGGTGCGGCCTACTGTGAGGCGGAGGTTGTGGTCGAGGGCGGTGAGAAATTCGTAGCCGGAGCGAAGCGAAGCTAATGCCGCAGCCCGTGCGTCAGCAAGGGCGTTATCGGGAAGTCGCGCGTATCGCCCTTGCTCATGCGCGGGCTTTTGCAAAACTTCAATGATGCGGTTCAGGGTGGTTACGGTCGAGCGGTCGTCACCTTCATCCCGGACGCTGTAAACAAGCTGTAAATATCTGACTGCGAAATAGATGTCGAGCAAACCGCCGGCGCCGTATTTTATGTCGATCTCCTTTGATCGGCGACGGCCGGTTTTTTGTTTTTCAAGCCGGTCGCGCACGGAGAGTGTTTCTTCGGCTAATTTGGCCGGCTCGATTTTGGCAGCTCGTTCGTGAATGATTTTCCGGACTTCATTTTCGATCGACACCGCGAGCTGCATGTCGCTGCCGACTGCGCGCAGCTTAACGAACGCGAGCATCTCCCAGATCGCGGCCGTCGAGCGAAAATAATCCGCAAAGGTGGAGCGGGAATTGACGAGCGGCCCATCGCCGCCGTGCGGACGCAGCCGGAGATCGACACGATACAGCGAGCCGTCGCGGGTGATGGACGAGAGAACGGTGGTGAAGATCTCGACCGCGCGCGAGTATAATTCAGCCGGT
>Ga0187894_10002928_pt1 | contig 19729 bp, 19 predicted proteins | sample GBC1701081metaG_FD_136650 | JGI IMG/M metagenome (GOLD analysis project Ga0187894, IMG submission 136650) | White microbial mat communities from a lava cave in the Kipuka Kanohina Cave System on the Island of Hawaii, USA - GBC170108-1 metaG ...
CATGAAGTCCGGCACGCTGTAGAAGCCTTTTTCCTGGTAGCCGCTCGGCACGACCACCGGCACACTATCCTCGCTGTAACCCGCCGGGAAATACCACAGGTCAACCAGGTAAATCGCGCGCCCGTCCTGGTCTACGCCCTTTTCAATGTCGGTCGTCAGGGGCAGCGTATACATGGCGAACGCTTTATCGTCAGCCGGGAAAGCTGCGCGGCACGCCCGTTTGGTCGCCCGAGCCCGCTGCATGAAGTACGCCAGGAATTCCTTGTCGAACCACAGGCTGTCGCGGTAGACCACCGCCTCGCCCGGCGCGATGTAGCGAATCTGGTCTTTGCTGTGGAACGTGTTGCCCAACTCGACCTTTTTGAAATAATCCGCGAACAGGTTCTCCTGGTGGATTTTCAGCGGTTCCGTCCCAATTGTAAGCTGGCTGGCCGGTTCATTGAACGGCAGGATGTGGCGCGAATCTTCCAGGATATAGCGGTACATGTGTCCTCCACCTTCGGAGACGGGATAGTACAGGTTTCCTAGTCAGTATAGCACGGAAACGAGGGCTGCAATCGTGCTATAATTTGAATGGATTTAGAGGTGTGAGGCTGATATGGCAGTCGATATTGTCTCGGTGTACGATGAATTTTTGGAGTATCTTGCGATGAAAGCTACACCGGAAGAAATTCTAGCGTTTCGTGCTTCCGAAGCGGCCCAGCAGCGCGCCGACGAACTCACCGAGCGGAATAAGGCAGGAATGCTGACAGCGCAGGAATCGGCTGAACTTGAACAGATGCTTCACTTTAACCGTCTGGTGTCAATGCTCAAATCCCGGGCGATTAAGGCACTAAAGCAGTCATGACAGCTATGTTTGCCCCTTTTTTTGGTCGATAACTTGCAACTGCTTGCTCCGCAACTACTCGCTCTGCTTAGTCCGCACGAACCCGCCGGTATCCGCGCCATCGCCGTCCTGGAAGGCAATATGCCAGGGCGCATCTTCGTTGACGACCCAACCAACCCCATCTGGGTGGTGCTGCAAGAAACGGTCTACGGGACGATTTATCCATCAGGCGCGCTCCCATTTCCGGTGTTGGCCGAACTGATTCCGCGGCTGCGTCATGACAGTGAGGTATTGTTCGGGTTGTGTCTGGACGACCCGCGCACCTCTGATTTGCTGTCTTTGCACCCTGAATATGATGGTCGTGTGCTGGACTTTTTTGACCGCTCAGCGGGGCAAGGACTAGACGCCTACCTGACTCCCATCCCGGACGGCTGTGAAATACACCCGGTTGACACGGAATTGTACAAACGCCTTGCCGACTATGACCCGCGCACTGCCGACTACGCACTGGAAAAAGGATTGGGCGTTTGCCTGATGCGTGGCGAGAACATTCTGTGCGAAGCGTTCGCGGGGTATCTGGCGCGGGACATCCTGGAAATGGGAGTCACCACCCACAAACCCTATGAAGGTCGGGGCTACGGCACACTCACCTGCGCCCATCTGGTACAGGCATGTGAAGCGCGCGGTTTTCAGACCTACTGGAACTGCAACACGCAGAATATCGCGTCGATGAAAATCGCCCGTAAGCTCGGCTACCGCATCGAAAAAGAATACCGCCTGCTGTATTGGTCGAAGTCAGGATGAATTTCGTTTCCACTCGGAGAGAAATTTATGATTGCCTCTATCTTTTGCTGATTGCTGACGGCTGAACCCTGATAGCTACAAGCTACCCATTATTCAGAAAATCCCGCACCGTAGTATGGAAACGCTGCGGTTCGTCCAGCATCGGGAAGTGACCGGAGTCTTCAAACCAGGCGAGCTTACTGGCGGGATTATACTGCTGGAGGACTTTCGATTGGTTCGGGTTGACGATCAGGTCTTTCTTGCCGTAGATACCCAGCACCGGCACTTTGACCTCGCCCACCCGCGCGCGTAAATCGGTTGTACGCAGCGTGGCGATGCTCTCGAAAAACGGGCCGACCGTCAACTTGGAAATATCCGCCGCGAACATGTCGCCCAGCCGCTTGCCGTCTTTCGCCAACAGGTACGAATACCCGCGCAGCGACACCCGCAAACCGCCCATGAACACATCGAACAACGCCGGAGACCGTTCGCCCAGGCTGATCCAGCCCTTATAGCCCGCGATTTTGAGCAGCGGACTCAACGACGACCCGACAATAGGCGAACCGATCACAATCACTTTGACGACTTTTTCGGGGCTGCGGAGCGCCATGCTCAGGGAAACTGTGCCGCCCATCGAGTGGCCGACCAGCGGGGCTTTCACGATCCCCAGGCGATCCATAAATTGATTGACCAGCGAGACAAAGTTATTGACCGAGAAATCTGCGCCTTTGTCACCGGATTCACCGAAGCCCCAGAAGTCTAGGGCGTAAGTGCGGAATTCTTTGCCGAGTTCTTCAATCGTGTTGCGCCACAACGCCCATGAGCCGAGCCAACCGTGTAGCAAAAGAACAGGACGCCCGCGACCATACGTTTCATAATGAACAATGCCCTGTTCCGTTACCAGAGTCGCCACGATGACTTTGCCTTTGAGAGAGAGTAGACGCGGGGTGCGCCGGGGTGCGCGTCTACGTGTCCATCTCCTCCAGAATCGAGTAGAGGAGTTCCAGGAGAACGTTTTTCACGCTTTCCTTGTCTTTGGCGACGCACGGCAGCAGCTTTACACCTTCTTCGATACGCAGGGCGATGCGCAGGTCGTCGGCAGCCCAGGCATCCGGGTGATCCTGCTTGTTCGCGGCCACCACGTAAGGCGTAGGGGCATAGGCGCGGAAGGTTTCCAGGATGCTCTTAGCCTCGCGGAAGGTTTCGGGCTTGGCGCTGTCCACCATCACCACGAAGCCCAGCATCCCCTCGGCCAGGATTTCCCACATGAAGTCGAAGCGGCGCTGACCGGGCGTGCCGAACAGGTACAACACCAGGTCGTCGTCTACCGTGATACGCCCAAAGTCCATCGCAACCGTAGTCGCATCCTTCTGCTTTTTCTCGGCGGGCGTGGTGATCTCGCGCTCGGTGGAAACCACCTCGATTTCGCTGATCGAACGGATAAATTCGGTTTTGCCGGCGCTAAACGGGCCTGTGATAACCATTTTGACAGTTTGCATAGTTGCTCACTCTTCCAGTGCAACGTCCAGGACGGACAACAGGATGTTAGATAGACCGAATCTTGTCGATCAGCCGATTGACGACAACCTTCTGAACTTGTGGTTTCTGTATCGGACGGCGCTGCTTATTGGCAGCTTGGTCGGCCATGCCCGGCGGCTTGACCAGCTCGACCAAACCGGCTTGCTCCAGCCCATACACCACGCGCCGGATTTCGACTTCCGACATGTTGTTGGCTTTGGCGATTTGCCGGATCGAATTTTTCGGGTTCACAAACGAAACCACGCGCCACTCTTCGACGCTCAGGTGGATGCCCTTGAATTTTTCTTTCGGATTTTCGGGGAAGCGCAGCGCCATGTCCAGGTTGGGTAAGTGCTGGTTCAGTTCGTCGATTTCGCGGATGCGCCGCGACCCTTCGATAATGACATTTTCCAGGTCAATCGGTATCTGGATGCGGTCTTTATCCGGCAGAACGTCATCGTCGAACCGAAACGGTTCCATATTCCAGGTCAGCAGATTATACACCACGTCGAGGATGTGCTGCTGCACACTGTGGACGACATCATTCTGGCTGACGTAATTAGCGTTGATGAGCAGCATCGCCAGCGCCTTATCCGCTGTGTTTTTGGCGCGCTCCTTGATAATCCGCGCCTGGTCGTCCGTCAGTTTCCCGGCTTTATTCAGCACCGAAACCAGGTTGCCTTCCTGGCCGTCCATCGAGGCAAAAATCAGCTTGCCGACCTTAAACGAGACCTTCGCCCGTTCTGGCCCGACTTCAATTCTCTCGCGTTTCTTCCCATTGACCTCTTCCATCTCACCCGTCTTCTTGGCCTGGAAAATCGTCAATGTCCCGGTTTTCTTGCCCAGATTGAACAGGTTGAGGAGTTGAGTGGTGCTAAAATCCCTGAGTTCGCCCTTAAGCGGCATGTAGGCCCCCTACACGATGTAATGTTCGGCCACGATCATTGTCTGTAGGGACGCACCTGCGTGTGCGCCCAGAACGGATCAATTATAATTGCCCGGAAATCTACTCGCCTGACGGTAAAAAGCATTATAGCCTGCGGGTAGAGTCGAGTCAAACACGCTTGAATGCGGGCGACGCTTCCCCTACGACTCGCATTCTATTACAACTTACTCATCAGGACAACCAACTTCAATCGTTTATAATGTCCGCTGTATCGTTCTCTGAATACGGGTTAACTAATGTCGGCTGTGTATGGCTAAGCTTCACCACATCATCAAGTTATCGCGCTTCACCCAGCAGCCTATCCTGGCGCTGGTCTTATTAGTCGTTAGCGCGCTAATCGCGTGCATCACACCAGCCATCATCCCGCTGGCGACGGCGACCCATACCACGCCTTTAGACCATCTTACAACCGAAACCCCGTCCGCGAAAGTTGAGAATCCTGATGCCATTGGCCCGGATGGCTTTCCACTGGGGATCAACCCATTGACCGGCCAGGTCGCCGCTGATCCGGCATCGCTCAACCGCCGCCCGCTAATCGTCAAAATTTCCAACGCACCGCCCTTGGTGCGCCCGCAGGCTGGCATTGGGGCTGCCGACCTGGTGTTCGAGCATTACGCCGAGGGCGGCCTGACGCGCTTCTCGGCGGTGTTCTACGGCGACGCGCCTGACCGCGTGGGTTCGATCCGCAGCGCCCGTCTGATCGACTACGAACTCGTGCCAATGTATCATGGGCTGCTGGCCTTTTCCGGCGCGAGCATCGGCGTCGAAGACCGGCTCAACACCTCCGATTTTGCGGATCGTTTGTATAAAGGTGTCTTGTACGGCCTACCCTATTACTGGCGCGATGAAACCATCGAAGTGCCGCACAATATGTTCATGAACCCGAATGCGCTGTGGGATTTAGCGGCGGACGAGGGCAAAGACCAGCGCCCTGATTTGCGCGGCCTGGCCTTCCTGGACGCCCCGCCGCCGAGGGATGCAGGCGCGGTGGGCGAGATCGACATCCGCTACCGGGCAACGCGCGTGCGCTGGCAGTACGATCCAGCGTTGGGACGTTACCAGCGTTTTGCCGACGGTGAACCGCATTTCGACGCCAACACTGATGCGCAAGTGACCGCCGCTAACGTGGTCATCGTCTACGCCGAGCACACCTTCACCGACATTGTGGAGAGTGAGTTCCAGGGCAGCAAGAGCTACAGTATCGAGATCAAGTTGTGGTTCGAGGGCGCGGCCACCCTGTTCCGCGATGGCAAACGCTACGATGGCCGCTGGCTGCGCCCGACGCGCGAGGACATGCTCAGTTTGCGCACGCACGACGGGCAACTGCTGTATCTCAAGCCAGGCAAAACCTGGTTTCAGGTCGTGCGCCCGCCGGAACAACAGAACCCCGCTGAGGAATGGGTTCGGGTGGAGTAAAATAAGGACAGGTATTGGGAGATTCAGGCTATGGTTGACCATGTAACGACTGGATTGGGAATTAGGGAACTAATCGGCGATAAACGCCAGGAAATCCTACGTCTGGCTGAAAAACGTGGCGCATTCAACGTCCGTGTTTTCGGTAGTGTGACGCGGGGTGAGGCAACGCCTGAGAGCGATATTGACTTTCTGGTAGACTTTGAGCCAGACTATCGGTTGCTCGATCAGATTGGACTCATGGTTGATTTGTCTGAATTGCTGGGTCGTAAAGTCGATGTTGCGGTGGCGCACAACCTACGCGACGAACTGCAACCTTATATCCTGGCGGACGCTACCCCGCTATGAGTTTGTAGCCAATCGCTTCAATAGCACAAAAACATTCCCGCTTATGCTTAAGTGAGTTACTGAAAGAAATGATGGAATAAAAGGCGCTGGGAACCGAATGGATCATTCTGTTTGTCCAGTAATCGAACAACCTGCTGCCGCAACTCGGCAGCAGATCGATACAGTTTGTTCGCCGACACAGTTTGCTTCAGATACAGCCAAAAACGCTCAATGATGTTGAGTTCGGGGCAGTATTGCGGCAACCAGAACACCTGCACACGCTGTTCAAGTAAGCTCAAGAAGGCTTGGACTTTCGCACTGTGGTGATAGGAGGCATTGTCCATCACCAAGATCAGGGCTTGAGTGGGATACTCACTGATCAGTTGTTCCAAAAAGCTGATAAATGTGTCGCTGTTTTTGCGCTCCACACTCAAATGCGACACATCAGCCGAGCGCCAATTGTAAGCGCCAATCACATGCAAATACTCTCGTTTGCCACTAAAGGCGGGAATGGCTTTCTGTTGGCCTCGTTTCATCCAACAACACCGTAGTGGATAGTTCAGACTTAAGGTCGTTTCGTCCACAAAGAGTAGCTCGCAATCGGCTTGCTCAGCCCTTTTTTTAGCTCATTGAGCAATTCGGCAGCTTGTTGTTTGGCATCTTGATCTTGTTTGGTGGTCAAATCACGTTTCGGACGACGATACACATACCCCATTTCGTCCATCAAGTTCGCAAAGCGCCCACGACTCAAGCTGATCCCTGTTTGCTGTTCTAAATGCTGCCGCAAGCGGTCGCTTGTCCAAACCGTAAAGGTATATCCGTGACTGGCTGGATCAGTCTCCAACGTTTCTTCAAGTAAGCGTCGATATTCCGGGTTGCTTTTGCGAGGTCGCCCACTTTTGGGACGGTGATATAACCCCTTCAAACCTTCTTCCCGCCACTGACGCCGCCAAGCGTAAATCGTATTTTCCGTGACCAGCATTATCGCGCCGACCGTTGCTGGATGTTGCCCTTGCGAAAGCAATCGTAAAGCCATCGCCCGTTTCACCGCTTCCGGGCTATCGCCATGTGCGATGACTTCCTCACGCTGCTGGCGCTCTTCTTCGGTCAGTTGGAGTGGATTGAGTTTTGGCATTCATCTAGATTACCTCTTTCCACGATTTCTTTCGAGACTTTACTTTAAGAGTACCAAGCGGCACCATTTCTACAACTTCCCATCCTTCTGCACTGATGGCGTTCAGGTAAGTTGTAAAATTGGGCCAATGATCGCTATAAATCGGCCCACCAAAAGGGCCTTTGCCTATTTCTTTAACTTCTGTTGCGTCTTTCCCATCAATTTGAATGATATAAGCGTGCTGCGCTTCATTTGCTCCAGCACTTACTGCAACTATAAGGTCTTTATATTCCCATCTTTCCATAAAGCTAGGCTACTTTCACTCAAAGCGACTAAAGTTTATAGAGCGGGCTATTGAGGAAAAACCTCCCGCACCGAAAGCGTGAAACCCGGCAGCACGTCGCCGCCGTCCAGCGTATGTTCCTGGGTTAAGCGGACACTCTGGATGCTGTTGAGGTTGTGGACGCGGACACTGCTGCTACGCGGGTTGAATACCCACACCAGGCGCACGCCATCAGCCAGATACCGCTCAACTTTGGCATCGACTTCGGTGTATATGTCATTCGGGGAAATGAACTCAATGCACATATCCGGCACGAGGACATGCGGCATCTTCTTCCAGTTGGGCGTCTGGGTTTTGTAATCTGCCATCCGCTTTGCATCGTAAGCCATCACAGCTGGGATACGCGCGCCTGTCACCCAATCCGAGGTGTAAACCAGGACATATGGTGCTTCGGAGTAAACGCTGACGCGCTGATCCGTTTGTTCGTAAGCCAGCAGAAGTTTATACAGCAGCTTGATCAACTCAGTGTGTTCGGCCACCCCTGGCACGAGCGCTATCCTTTCGCTGTCGATCAATTCAAACGGGCCATCTTGATCGTAGAGGCGTACAAAGTCCTCCATCGACATGCCGATTGAAGTGGCAATCGGATTCTGAATCGCCATAGGGGTTTCTCCGTCAACCTGCCGTCATTCTAACCTATTCCAGATGTTTGAGCATCCCGCGCCTTGAGCAAAATTTTCACTTCTGCCTATAATACGGGCTATAGGCCTTATCTATTCCAGGTTATTCCGTATGCCCAATCAAACGGTTGAACAAGGCATCGCCGCGATCCAGGCAGGCAACATTGAGGAAGGCGCGCGCCTGCTCAAAATAGCCGTGCGCGAACCCGATGTGACCGGCACGATGCGCTCGATTGCCTACTTGTGGTTGGTCGAGACGACGACTGACTCGTCGGCCAAGCGCGCCTATTATACCGAAGCCCTGGATGCCGACCCCGGCAATGCCCAGGTGCGCCAGCGCGCCGAAGCCTGGATGGCGACCCAACTGCTGCCGCCTGCTGCGCCCCCGCAATCCGTTCCTGCGCCGCAATCGTCGCCGGGTCAGGGCGGGGGAACACCACCACCGCCGCCGGGTTCGCTGCCGGGCGCGGGGACGCTGTTTCAGCCGCAAACACCACCAGCGCAAGCCAATCCGTATGCGCCGCCAGTCACAAATCCCTATACCCCTACGGTGACGCCCGGCATGGCTGCACCCGTCATCCAGCCGCCCAGCGCCAGCGCCAATTACCGAATCGCGGCGGTGTATGGCGGCCCGAACGGCCCCGGTACGGCCTTTTTCATCGCGCACGAAGGATTGCTGGCGACCACACGATACGTCGTCGGCGGGATGGATCACCTCACGATCCAACTGGAAACCGGCAAACAACTGGATGGCTATGTCATCCGCGCCTTCCCGGAGATTGATCTGGCCTTCATCTATGTCGAGCAGACGACCAATGACCTGATCCCGGTCACACCGCTCCCTACCGTGCCGGACGATGTGCCGCTCACGCTGGTTTCTGCTACCGGCCAGGTGATGCGCGGCAAACAACGCAAGACTAAACGCCAACTCGCCGCGCACTGGTTCCCGACCGACATCACGACGCTGCCGGACGCCGGCGGCTGCCCGGTGCTGGACGACAAACATTATCTGGTCGGCATGATTACCCGCAACACCACCAGCACATCCAGCTATTTCTACGGCCTGCACATCAACGCCATCCGCCAGTATGTCGAAATGCTGCGCCAGGAAACGGCGAGCGGCGGGCGGATTTACTGTCCACACTGCGGTTACTACAGCCAGGCCCCGGCGGCGGGTGGTTACTACTGCGAGGTATGCGGCAGCCTTACACCCCAGGCGGAGCAGATTGTGCGCTTCCGCCAGCCAGGGACGGATCGCTTTTACCAGGAATACAGCAGCACCCGCTGTATGTACTGCACCGCAACCGTCGGTTTCCATCAGGGCGCGTGCCTGCGCTGCGGGCGCACACCGGGGAAATAGGGTTTAGTTGCCAGCGACCAGTTATCAGCATTTTGCTGACGGCTGATCGCTGATCGCTTTTCTTTTACTGACAACTAAGGACTGACAACCATGCTCAACATGCGCGGACGCAACCGGCCAGCCGACAGCCCCTCGCTCGAAGCCTACGCCGGGACAGTCGAACAAATCTTGCCAGCGGTGGGGGTTGATCCCCTGGCCGCCCGGATGAACATCGAAGGCGGCTTCGGCTGGAGTTTCCAGCGCGGCTCGGCGGTGATCGAGGTGTATGTATCACAGCAGGACGGCGCGGGTTACTTGCAGGTCTTGTCGCCCATCCTGCACCTGCCGCCCAGTAATTTGCTCCCGCTCTATCGCCGTCTGCTCGAACTCAATTTGCAGTTGACGGCGGCTGCGGTTGGCGTCCACCTGGATGTCGTGTATGTCTTCAGCGAACGCCCGCTCGATGGCCTGGACGCAGCGGAGGCCAACAGCATTATCAACCTCGTCTCGGCCTATGCGGATGAGCTAGATGACAAGCTGCTGGCCGAGTTCGGCGGGCGTTTGTACGCCAAGGTGAACGGATGATCGCGCGTATCTGGCATGGCGTCACGCGGGCATCCGACGCCGATGCTTATATGGAGTATCTCAACCGGACGGGGATTCCCGATTACCGAGCCACGCCCGGCAACCGGGGGGTGTATGTCCTGCGCCGCATGGCTGGCGATGGGGCGCACTTCACACTGATTTCGTTGTGGGATTCATTGGATGTGATCCGAGCCTTCGCGGGTGACGACATCGAAGTCGCCCGCTACTACCCCGAAGACCAAGCCTTTTTACTCGAACTCGAACCGAACGTGACGCACCATGAGGTATTGGTACAACCGTGATGACCAGTCGCTAAAACCTCAATATGATCGCATCAGGGAGAGGCCAGATGAGACACCGGGTCACAATCGCTATCGTACTCTGCATGGTTTTCGGCTTCGGAGGGCCGGCTGCCGCCCAGGACTTAACCTGCCCGGCGTTGGTGCAGTCGGCGCTTCAGGCGGCGGATGAGTCCTGTTCGGCGTTAGGCCGCAACCAAGCCTGTTATGGCAATGTCCGGCTGACGGCTGTACCCCAAAGCGGGATTAGCGACTTCAACTTTGCGGCAGCCGGTGATATTGTCGATGTCGGCGCAGTCAAAACCCTGGCCTTGAGTTCGATGAACGCCAGCATCGGCGAATGGGGTGTGGCGCTGCTGCGGGTGCAGGCCAACCTGCCCGATACGCTGCCGGGGCAGAACGTGACCTTTTTATTGTTTGGCGAGGTCGAAATTGAGAACGCCGTTCCCACCAATGTCGAAGCGCCCACGCCCCTGCCCAGCCCGACGCCTACAATCCTTGAAATTACCGCCAATAATGCGGTCAACGTGCGGGCTGAACCCTCACGCAGCGGCGCGATCATCGGGTCGCTGGTCGCCGGTCAAACACTGATGGCCGATGGGCGCAGCGAGGCGGGCGATTGGCTGCGGGTGCAGTTGACCGATGGCGGCCCCGGTTGGGTGTTCGCCGAAATTGTGACGATTGATGGCGATCCCAGCCTGCTGCCGGTGGTAGACAACAGCGAGACGGGCGAGTCGTCTACGGTTGAAGATGCCCCGCCGCAGCCCCTGTTCGGGGCGATGCAGGCCTTTTACTTCAACACCGGCGTGGGCGATGCCCCTTGTGCCGAAGCGCCCGACAGCGGCATCCTGATCCAGACGCCGCAGGGTGCAGGGACAGTTGATTTGCTGGCGAATGAAGTTGCCATCACGCTGGGCTCGACGGCGTATCTGCAAGCGCAGGCGGGCGGCGATATGATCGTGACGGTCGTCGAGGGTCAGGCGACCGTGACGGCATTGGGGACAACCGTGGTCGCCCCGGCAGGGACGCGCGTGCGTATCCCGCTCGATGGCAACCGTGCTGCCTCCGGCCCGCCGGTCGGGCCAGAGCCGTATGACGCGGCGGGTTTAGCCGCGCTGCCGCTCGTGTTGTTGCCCGACGTCATCACGGTTGCCGCTTCGCTGACTGAGGACGAAATTGCCGCGCTCGGCCCGCGCTTGCCCAACCCTGGGCGCTACACGACCGGCGGCGAATTGGTGTCGGATTGCCCGAATGTCGCAAGCGCGACGCTGCCGGAAGAAAATGCACTGGCGCTGCTGGATGAGACCGGGACATTTGAATTTACCTATTTCCCGGCGCTGCTCGACCCTGGTGATCCGTTTGGCGTGTATTTCATGCCGCCGATAACTGTGACGGGTGTGCCTGATCCGCAGCGCGATGATGTAACCGTCCCGACTATTGAGAACGGCGCTTACGTGATCGAACGATCCACCGCTACGCCCGGCGCGACAATCACGCAGCGTTACGAGGTGCGCGTGATCTCCGACGAGCGCATCGAAGGCGTGACTTCCTCCAATAATGGAACGTGTTCGATCACCCTCAACTACTTCTTGATTTTCGTGGAATCACTGTCGGGGTAAAGATGCTGAGTGGAGTGACAAAGTGTGTCGCTTCTCAAAATACTTTTTAGATTTTGGATGATTGGGCAGCGTCAAATGAAGTCAATCAACGATGAAAAGTTTTGCTCCGACAGATGTAAACGAACGGTGTGCCTCTGCGCCATCGGCAACCTGATAGCTGATGCCGGGAGTCAGCGTAAATTTACGACCATCGGCAAGTTCGGTTTCAAGATGGCCTTCGAGACATAACAAGATATGGCCTTTTTCGCACCAATGGTTGGCGAGGTAGCCCGGCATATATTCCACCATACGGACACGGATGTCGCCGAACTGCTGGGTGCGCCATAGGGCTTTGCCCGTGATGCCACTATGTTCAGTGATGTCTATCGTATCCCAGTCGGTAATGCCAAAGGGTATATTGTCGATCTTCATGGTGGATCGCTCCGTTGTGGGCTGCGTAAAAATCACGCCCTGGCGCTTCGCATATAGACCAGCGCCCGCCGCACATCGCGCCACAAAGCCTGCGCGTGACCGCCGAGCGCGATCAGCAGCACCGCCGGGATCGCCAGCGTGAAAATTTGCTCCGGGAAATCGTAATATAGGATAGCGACCTGCTGGCTGAACGTGACCGGGATTATCAGCCGGTTGTTCCAGTACCAGTCGAACATGATGTAAATCGGGATATAGGTCGTGATCGCCGTCACCAGGAAGGCGACCCAGCCGCGTAGGGCGAACAGCGCGGCCAGCACGAAGCCGAGCATCGTCCCCAACCCGGCAAAGGCCATCACATCCCAGGCGGGCGGGTAGTTGAAGAAGAACCAGGTGAACGCGCCCCACGTCAGCATCCCCCACAGCAAACCAGCAATCCCCGCGACAATCAGCCGTGTCCACCAGGGCCAGAAGCGCCGTAAACGCGCCGGCAGTTCGCCCGCCAGCAGCACCAAGATTGCCAGGAACATGCCAAACGTCAGGCCAATCGAGATCGTCTTGCCCCAGCGGTCAGCGTTGAAAATCGCCTCGCTGCGGAAGGTGATAAAGACGTGTGCGCCCATCGCCATGCCCGCACCAATCAGCGCGAACACGAAGCGGCGCACGTTGTCCAGTGGGTCGTCGGTCAGGCGACGCCAGGTATTGGCGAGCCAGGCGTACAAACGCCCCTGCTGGCTGACGATGGGCGGCAGGGAGGGGGCTTCGTCGCGCACCAACGCCAGCGCCCGCAGCGCCCCTTTCGACCCCTTGCGCTGCGCCTCGGCGATCATCTTGAGCGCGGCCAGTGATCGGATGCGCCCGACGGTGCGTGCTGCCTGTTCAGCGATGGCCGGGAAGGTCGGGTCGAGCGCGATTTGCGCCAGTAGTTCGTCAATTTCAGGCGAGTAAACGGCATCTTTCCAGGCTTCGGGCGCGGCCATCTGGATGTCGGCGCGGGTGCGGGTGGTGAGCAGCCGTCCGGTCACGCTCTCTGCGGGCATGGCCGGGTAGCTGCCGGACGACTCGCCCGGTTTGCGCCGCTGCGCCCGCGTCCCCAGGACGTGAATGGCCGCGCTCTTGGCTTGCTCGTTGACCTCGGATGCCAACGCCTGCGCCCCCAGCGTCGGGATTGTGTGCCGGTCACTGTCGGGCAGGGTTTCCAGACGATAGAACGCCCGCGTCCGCGCCGGAGAGTTCTCGCTGCGGATCGCGTGCAAGCACACCCAGCGGCGGTTGTCGTTGTCCAGCTTGTTCCACCAATAGTCGATTTCGGTGTCGTACTCAATCGCGCCGCGCAGCAGCATTTGCGTCCCGGCTTCGTCCAGTTCCAACCCCTGTTCCTCGGCGCGCCTGTAAAAGTCGTTCATGACCATGAAATGCGTCACGCCCAGGAGGAAACGCCCCTGCCCATACGCCCACGCGCGGCGGGCTTTGTTGTAGATGTCCAACGCCTCGCGCTTCGCCATCGCGTCCTGCCCGGCGACAGTTTGCACGCCGGCCAGGTCGATGGTGATCCCGCCGCCGAAATCATCGGCAAATACATCGCTGACCGCCGGAGCGAGCGTCAGGCCGCCGACGTGGCCGAGCGCCTCTTCCAGTTCATTCACCAGTTCCATGAGCGTGTTGGGGCGCGCGTTCACATCGAGCGCCGTGCCGCGCCGCAAGACCGGCGTGAGCGCCTCGGCCAAGTCCGCGCCGAGTTTGTTCACTTCCGGCAAATCTTCCTGCCACTGAAGCTGCTTGAGCGCCAATGACGTGGTGGCATCAAACGGCAGTTCGCCCGTGAGCATCTGGAACACCAGGATGGCGAAGCTGTAGATGTCGGCGCGGTGGTCGAGCGAGCTGGCGGTGAGCTGTTCCGGGGCCATGTAGAGCAGCGTGCCGTAGCCGGGGTTGGCCGCGCGGCCTTCTGGCCCCAACACGGTCGCCAGGCCGAAGTCGGCCAGATACGGCGACGTATTGCTGTCCATCAGGATATTGGATGGTTTTAAGTCCAGGTGGATGACATTGGTGGAATGGGCGTAATCGAGCGCCCCGGCGATGGCTTTGGCGTGGCGCAGCACGTCGGCGGTCGGCATCGGGCCGTTCGCCAGCAGGTCTTCGAGCGAGCCGCCGGTGACGTAGCGCATCACGATATACAACTGCGCCTCGAAATCGCCGAAATCGTAAATCGGCAGGATGTGCGGGTGTTCCAGTTGGGCGATGGTCTGCGCCTCGCGCTCGAACAACTTGACCGGCTCGCTGTCCTGCGACATGTCGCGCACGATGGTCTTGATGGCGACGGTGCGGTTCAGGCGTTTGTCGCGGGCTGACCACACATCGGCCATGCCGCCGCGCCCGATATGCTCGATCACCTTATACTGCTTGAACTCCACACCGACATCCATAAAATCGACCTCAATTGAACCGCCAAGACGCCAAGTGCGCCAAGAGTAAGGGTAGAAATTGGTTGGCGAAGAAACGCACCTTTCATTATAGGTTTGGCGGTGGAATGCCACAAGCGAGGTTTAACCCATGATGAGAAAATTATCCTCGGCGGGCTGAAAGGCATACACTTACCTCATGAATATTTCGCCCGTAAATCAGGTATGCTAGTGATATGTCATAAACGCGCCTTTGCGCCTAGGGACACGATATATCATGTCCCTACAAATTCAGGAACGACCCATGTCCTCTAAACGACTTTCTATGCTTCTATGGTTCATCCTTGTTTTGTTCCTGGCCGCGCCCATCCATGCCCAGGACGTGGGCGCGCCCGACCCTTTAGACCTGGCGACACGGCTGCTGGGTTACAACGGCGAGACGACCATCCCGGAACCGTCACCGATTTATGAGGTCGGCGACACACTGCAATTCTGGGTGAGCAAAGCTGGAGCGGATGAGCCGGTGCAAATCACCGCTGAATTGGCGGGTGTCAGCGTAGACACTTATGTGTGGGTCGAGCAAGAGACGGCCTATGACCGGGGCGACATGGGACAGTTCGCTGGGCAGCTTGGGACGCTGTACGGTATTTTGCGCGTCCGCGACAATTATGGTCGCGTGAACACCGTGCCGGAGACGCCCGCCGAACTGGAAAGTATTCCGACCTTGCGGATGCCCGATGTGGACAACGACCCGCGCCTGTATATCCTGTATGCGCGCGACCTGACCGGCAGCCGGTCGACCGTGTTCAACCCGGTCAACAGCCTGGAACAGAGTCTTGTGCCAGGTGGCTACAGCAATCAGCATGAAATGCTGGTGGTCAATATGTCGAATTTCCCCGGCGTGGCGCTTGACGACCCGGCTTACATCAACATCCTGGTGCGGCAGATGTACGCCATGCTGGCGTTTTACAACAACCCTGCGCAGGCGCTTTGGCTTCAGGAGGCGACTTCGTGGGATATGCTGCTCCAAATCCAGCGCCGCGACATCACGGAGGACGACCTAGTGCCGTTTTTCGGCGCGCCGGAAACACCGCTCACACGGCTGCCGGGGCTAGCCAGCGGCGGCGAGGAATTTGGGGCGCAGCAGTTGTTCTTGCGCTACGTGTTGCAGCGTTTCGGCTTTGAGGTATTCCGTGATCTGTTCACCGGGGGCGGGCGCGGACTGGCGGCACTCGATGCGGCGTTGTCGGCGCACAATGTGACCGATCTGGTCACGGGCGACCCGGTGACGGCGCGCGATGTGTTCGCCGATTTTGTCATGGCGAACGCGCTCAACGCCGATCTGGGCGACGGACGCTATTGGCATGTGGATCCCGTTGCGCAAAATCTGGCGGCGGTGGTGCTGACCGCCGAGGATCGGTTCAATTTCGACTTACCCGATCAAGCCTTAAATCCGTTAGGGACGAATTATTTGGAGCTGCGCGCCACCCAACCGGCGCGCTTTACCGTGTTTTTCGGCGGTGAGGAGAACATCGCGCGGCTGCCCATGCCAGAAGGCGCGGCGGGCAACCATTTTTACTGGTCGGGTGACTCCGTTAACCGCGATGCTACCCTGACGCGGGCGTTCGACCTGAACAATGTTGAAAGCGCCGCGCTGACGTTTGATGCCTGGTACGCACTGGCGGAGGGCTGGAATTACGCTTACGTCCTGGTGTCGCCGGATGGCGGCGCGACCTGGGACATCCTGCCCGCGTCCAGCACGACGACCGCCAACCCCTACGCGCTGGGTTATGGAACGGGCTTCAACGGCATCAGCAACGCCGAAAAACCGCGCCCTTTCCCCTACCTGGGTGTCGGCCTGGATGCTGACGGTATCACCTTGGCGCAGATTGTCGCCGACGGGCCTTTAGCCGGGACGGACATCGAGGTCGGCGATACCATCGCCGGTTATGACGGCCAACCCTGGGATGGGCAGCCTAACTTGATCGCCTTCCTGGCCGACTACGAGCCGGGTGATACGGTGAACTTTTACATTCAACGCGGCGAGGACTTCTTCGACGCCGAGGTGGTGCTGGGCGCGCACCCGTCGCGGCGCAAAGTGCCGGACGCGCTGTGGATGCCGCAAACGGTCGATTTGTCGGCCTATGCAGGCCAGCCGATCCTGCTGCGCTTTGAATCGATCAGCCTGCCAGGGAACGAGGATCAGGGCATCGCCATCGACAATATCGCCGTCCCTGAACTGGGCTTCCGTGATGATGCCGAAAGTGGTATCCCCGGCTGGACGCTGGACGGCTGGCAGCAGACGACCAACGAACTGCGCCAGCAATTCTTGGTGCAGGCGGCGGTGATCGGGGCGGACGCCAGCCGGACGCAGGTGACGCGCTTGATCGAGCCGGGGGACAACGCGACCGGCGGGCAGTGGGATTTTTCGCTGCAAGCCGGCGAAACGCTGCTGCTGGCGGTGGCGGGCTTGAACGACAACACGGCCACGCCGGGGCGCTACACCTTGAGCGCGCGGGCGGCCAGCAATTAAATCATGAAACCGCTCAACTACTACGATTTTTTGACCCATTTCGCCCAGCCGGGGTGTTTGATCTGCAACCTGGTGGATCGGGATGTGCGGCGCTATTTGGATTCGCTGCTGTACGAGTACGTGAACGCGCCGGTGACGCACGAGGCGATGCGGGCGTCGCGCGGGTTGTGCGCCCAGCATAACAGCCAGTTGGTGGACTACGGTGCGAGTGTGCTGGGAATCGCCATCTTAGAAGCGGCGATCCTGGACGAGGTGCTAATGCTGGCGGCGTCGCCAGGGGGCGGATCGGCGCTGGCGCGGCTGCGTGGTGGCACAGGCAGGGCGCTGGCCGACCAGCTTGAACCGGACGCGCCCTGTTCGGCCTGCGAAGCCCTGAACAAGGCGCAGCAGCTTCATATCGACGCACTGGCGTTCCATATTGACGACGCGGACTTGGCCGCCGCCTACCGCCAGTCCAACGGGTTGTGCCTGCCGCACGTCCGGCTGGCGCTGCGGGCCGCGCCGGGGGCCGGGCATGTGGCGGCGCTGGTGGCGATCCAGACGGCAATCTGGGCGGCGCTCAAGGGCGAGTTGGACGAGTTCGCGCGCAAGTACGACATCAACCACGCCGACGAGATGATGGGCGCGGAGGGCGATAGCTGGCGGCGGGCGCTGGGGTTGATCGCGGGTAGGCGCGAGGTGCTGGGTTTACGGCGGTGAATGCCTTAGCCAGGTCTTTACCTTAAACGTAGTTGCCCCTCTATCGCCCCTGCGATAAGATTGTGTTGACTTTTCGCACCAGAGCAGTTGTGATACAGCCTATGAGTCGGTGGTATGGGGCGTGGAAACCAGCGATCTTTCCGGCAAGCGATTTGGAAAATACGAACTGCGCCACCTGCTGGGCAAAGGCGGGATGGGCGATGTTTACCTCGCCGTCGATACCAGCCTGGATGATCGTGAGGTCGCGTTCAAGGTGCTGCGCGATACCTCCCAGCAGAATTACCAGGAACGGTTTTTCCGCGAGGCGACAACGGCGGCAAAACTCCAGCACGCGCATATTGTCCCGGTTTACGACTACAACATCGAGGACGGTGTCCATTATATCGTGATGCGGCTGATGACCGGCGGAACGCTGGAGAGCCACCTGAACAGTCACTATCTGTCGCTGGACGCCACTGACCAATTACTCAAACAGCTTGCGGCGGCGCTGGAATACGCACACCGCCGGGGCGTGGTGCATCGTGACATTAAGCCCAGCAACACACTGTTTGACGACGACAACAGCGCCTATCTGGCCGATTTTGGAATCGCCAAGCTGATCGATGTAACCTCCGGCCAGACCAGCGGCAGTACGTTGTGGGGTACGTGGCCGTACATGGCACCGGAACTATGGCGCAGCGAACCGGCTTCAACCGCCACCGATATTTATGCGCTGGGTGTCCTGGTTTACAAAACGCTGACCGGCAACGCGCCGTTTGAAGCCACATCGCCGTATGGTTTCATGATGCAGCATCTGTATGAAAATGCGCCCCCACCGCAGGTCAGCCGCCCGGATTTGCCGAAAGCCATTCAATACGTGTTGGAAACGGCGATGGCGAAGGAGGCGCAACAGCGGTTTACCCACGCGCGCGCTTTCAGCGAGGCATTTGAGCAGGCGATCTCCCGTCCAGCGTCGAGGCTTAAGACAACGCCGATGGTTGTGCCAATCTCGTCACGCCCCGCCGAACGGGTAATGTCTTCGGACGAACCAACGACGACCATGCCGCAAACCGCGCCCAGGGGTGCTGGCAGAATTCAAGTGGTCATCGGGCTGGTCATTGTTCTGCTGGCCGCGCTGGTTGTGTTCACGTTGAATGCTCCACCAGTCCCATCATTGACAGCCGTCCCCACCGCCAACACAGGCATCTCCATCCTTCCGACACCAACCACCGCCCCTGCTACCGCTGTCCCCACCGCCACACCATTGTTCACGGCAACGCACGCGCTGACGGCGACTCCCACTCTTACGCAACCGGCATCGGCAACGTTTCCACCTGTGCCTACCCGTGCGGTGGTGATGGCATTTAGCGGGCCGGTGACTCCGGCGAGCCAGATGGCTAACGGCGAACTGACGGAAAGCGTGAAAGCTGCTACCTGGAATTATGGATGGCAGGCGGGGGAGGTGTATTCAATCTGCGCGCGCTCACGCGATTTTGACGTGGTTCTGTCAGTGCAGACGCCCGGCGGCCTGGTCATCAGCAGTGACGATACGCGAGGCACGACTGACGCCTGCATCATGAATTTTATCGTGTCAGCAGCCGGCAGCCATACGGTCATGGTGAATAGTTTTGACCGGCAGTCCACCGGCAGTTACAGCCTGGAGATTTTATCCTACAACGACTGTTCGCCTGCCCTGCCGATTGGGCGGGTTTCCATCGGCAGCGAGGCAACCCTGCGCGCCTGGCCCACGACCTTTAGCGACCCGGCGGGCGTGTTGCCCGTGAATGAATGCTTTGCGATTGTCGGGCGCGACGGGCGCGACGCCTGGTGGAAAATCCAGACTCCTGATGGGCAGGTCGGGTGGATTGCCAATTCACTCATCGAAGTGATCGGCAGCGTCGAGGGCGTGCCGCTGGCGAGCGAGTAACATCAGGTTGAATTTTGAGCGCGGTCTTTGTCGTGTGTGGGTGTGATCG
>Ga0187894_10002929_pt1 | contig 19728 bp, 21 predicted proteins | sample GBC1701081metaG_FD_136650 | JGI IMG/M metagenome (GOLD analysis project Ga0187894, IMG submission 136650) | White microbial mat communities from a lava cave in the Kipuka Kanohina Cave System on the Island of Hawaii, USA - GBC170108-1 metaG ...
AGGCGGCGATGAAGGAGTTCACGAAGTCCGGGAAGCCGCCCGTGATTCGCAACAAGGACCGCCGGCTCGTGCGATTCCCCTACGGGCACACCGATCCGGTCCTCTACTGCAAGCCGCTCCGGGTGTGCGACGTCGAGCTGCAGGCGGGCGAAGAGGTCCTCGACGTCGCGCTCGGCGATACCGAGATGTGGCACGCCCAGAAGATGGAGAGCGGCCCGGCGGGCCTACGCTCGCCTCACGTGATCTTTAAGCCGGTGTCGGACGGGATCTCGACGAACGCGATCATCTCGACGGATCGGCGCGTCTACCACCTGGGCCTGATCGCGCGCTTCGACGAGACGGGCGGGAACGATCAGCAGTACGTGCGCTACGCGAGCTTCTACTACCCGAACGAGACGGTCACCGCGTGGACCTCCTCGCAGGAGCGGAAGCAGAAGGAGGATCTCGCCGCGGAAGCGGCCGAGCTCGCGGCCACCGAGCCCGCGATCCCGGCCGATCTCTACCACGGCTACGAGATCACGGGAGACACGGTGCCGTGGCGACCGACGGAGGCCTTCGACGACGGAACGCGCGTCTACATCAAGATGCCCGCGGCGATGCACGTCACCGAGGCGCCGGGGCTCTGGGTGATCGACGAGTTCGGCGAGCAGATCCTCGTGAACTACCGCATCCGCGATGGTCACTACATCGTCGACAAGGTCTTCGGCAAAGCGCGCATGGCGGTCGGCACGGGCAAGAAGGCGAGCCAGGTTTACATCACGCGCCAGAAGCCGAGCGATTCGCTCGCGAGTACCGAGAGCGCGCAGCGCCCGCACGACGTGGCGCACGCGAAGTAGCGGCGGCCGAGTGGAGAGGATCACGCGATGAGCCGTTCGCCCTTCGAGCTCGGCACGAGTGAGCCCGACGGCCTCGAGCTTCACCCGAGGCCGCGGACGACGCGACTCAACCGCGACGCGCTGATTCTCGGCGGCGTGCTCGGCGCCGCGGTGCTGGTCGCCGCGGCCGTCACGCTCGTGCAGAACCGAACGGCGATTGCGCCGGCGGGCGAGGCTTCGCACGTCGCCGCGGCGGGCGCGGATCGCTTCTGGGAGAAGGCACCGGATGGCGTGCCCGTGTCCGCTTCGGCGGACCAGCTTCCGGATGTCTCCGCCGGCCCTCCGCCGGAGCCGAACGTCGTGCCCGTGGCAACGAGCGGCGGCGGGCTCGACGCCGAGACACAGCGCCGGCGCGAGCGACTGCTCCGCGCACGCGACGCGGCTCCGCTCGTGGGCGGATTTCGTTCGGGTGGCATCGCTCAGACCTCGACGTCGGCGCTGCCTACCGGCGCCGCACCCGTTCGGCCGGCGAGCGCGGACGCGCACCCTGCCCTGCTCGGCGCGATCGGGCAGGCGCTCCAGGGGGAGGATGAGACGCTCAAGCAGAACAACCAGGACGGGAAGCGCGAGTTCCTCGACGGGAGCGGCCTCTCCGAGCAGGAAGAGACGAACCGTCACCTCGTCCGACAGGCAATCTCTCCCTACGAAGTCACCGCGGGGATGATCGTTCCGGCCGTCCTCGTGACTCAGGGCGACTCGGACCTTCCGGGCCTGATGACCGGGCGCGTGCGCGAGAACGTCTACGACTCCGCGACGGGGCGGCATCTCTTGATTCCGCAGGGCACGACGGTCATCGGCGTCTACGACAGCGTCGTGACGTTTGGCCAGCAGAGGCTCCTCGTCGCGTGGCAACGCCTGATCTTCCCCGATGGCACCAAGCTCAACATCGGCGGCATGCCGGGGACGGACCTGATCGGAGCGGCCGGCCTCAACGACCAGGTCGATCGCCACTACCAGCGTGTGTTCGGCGGCGCGCTGCTTCTCAGCATCATGACCGCCGGCGTCACGCTCAGCCAAGAGGACGACAACGCGAGCGGCATCGACCAGGGCTCGACGCGCGACCAGGTGAAGAACACGCTCGCGACCGCGCTTGGCCAGAACCTCGGCGAGGCGGGAAGCCAGATGCTTCGTCGCGAAATGAACGTGCAGCCGACGCTGCGAATCCGGCCCGGCTACCGCTTCAACGTGCTCGTCAACAAGGACCTGATCTTCGAAGGTCCGTACCTCAACACGTTCGGAGGAGGACTCGTCCCATGAAACTCAGACCTCGAGTCGAAGCGGAGCCGCCCAAGGAGCTCCGCTTCCGCCTCGATTCCGAGACCTATCAGGAGCTCGAGCTGTATGCCCAGCTCTACGCGCAGGAGTACGGCGAGGCGATCGATACGGCCGCGCTCGCTGCGGAGATCCTGCGCCAGTTCCTCGCCGGCGATCGCGCCTTCAAGTCCTGGAAACGCCGACGCGGGAACGGCGCGGACAAGACCTCGCATGGCGCCGAGGCGAGCGCGTGACAGATCGCTTCCGCGACGAGGCGCAGCAGCAGGCCGTCTGCGACCGCATCCTGCGCCTCGCCCACTACAACCTCGAGACCGTGCGCAGCGAGCTGCTCCATATCGAAGACGTCGCGCGCGTTCGCCGCGCGCGCACGCTCTACGACCTTGCGCTCGCGCTCTGGGACGGCGACAGCCAGGTGGCGCTTGGGCACCTCGTCGATCTCGATCGCGACACGCGGACGATGATCGGCGACTTGCTCGCCGAACTCGGCGTCGCCGACCACAGCCACATCGACCGATGGCTCGCGTCCACCGACGCCGTCCTCGAGGACGACTCGTCCGGGATCAGAGGCTGAGGTTGCTTCTCGGCGCGAACGCGCAAGCCCGAGCGCCGGCATGAAGCTTCGGCGGCCGTGCATTGGCGCCCGGGCCTCGCTCGTCGGCCACGCGGCAGCGGCGCTGCTCTGCGTCGTGGCGATTGCCACCGACGCTTCCGTCCGCCTCGGCTGGGTACTCCTCGCGCTGAACGTCGCCGCTGCCTCGGTCGTCGCGCTCTCGCTGTGGATCGGCGAGCTCCCTGAAGACCGCAAGCCCTTCGGACCATTCACTGAAGTCGCGGACGTTCTGGGCTTCCTCGACCAAGCCACTCTGCAAGGCCGTGCCGTCGCCTGGCTGCGACAGCGCGGGATTCTCGAATAGCCCGCCTCACCGCTATCAAGATGTTCGAGGCTCGGGCTTCGCAGACACCACCTCCCCGCTCCTCGTCGCTTGATCCACCGCCCTCAGAGTTCCGAAGAAACTCTCCGCGTAGTATGTCGCCTTGGTCCGAACGTAAGCGGGCAGCACCCAGAAGGCGACGGGAATTAGAACGAGCGCGAGGAGCGTCGAGACGACAGTCCACAGCAGGACACTATGGTCGATCAGGAAATAGGCGACCCAGCAGGCCGTTGTGCTCGCCAGCAGGAGCGCCACCCAGATCGGTCTCAATCCCGTGAGATTGCGGGCGAAGCCATAGTCGACGTTGTGCATTCGCAACCGCCCGGCTTCAGGGCGCTCCCAGAACAGATTGCGTAAGGCAGAGACCGCGTCGTTAATGGTCGCCTCGACTTCTTCTCCGGACGCCACCGCCGCGCTGATGTCAATTCCGACCAGGCGTTTCGCCGCGCCGTACCACAACTCGCGCTGCTGCTTCGATGTCCTCTCCTCTCCAGGGTGGAGCCAACGGTTCGTCGGCGAGTCGTTGGGCCAGCGTGGCCATAACTTCTCCTGCAGCCGATTCCCCATCGCGGAGGCGGCATGGGAGAGGGCAACAGCGACGACCGCTCCAATCCCCACGCCTCCCAGGAGGAGTTTCACCCACTCCACGAATGGGCCTCCTACGGCAGCGCTCGCGGGCAGCAGTGGCAGGACGGACAACACGGCCGGCAGGAAGCGTGCCTTGCGGTCGTAGGGGTCGCTCAGGTTTGCGAAGCTAAGCCACGACTTCGCCATGGCCGCCGTCCGGGATGGGGGATGCCTCGCGGTCCATCGAGCCAATGAAGAGGCTCACCTCGTCCGCATCCCCCACGATCATCATTACTGCGGGCAGGCCATCCTTCGACATCAGGGCGGTCAACCAACCGAACGCAGCGACATCGTAGTCGCTTGGCGTCGTGCTCGCTCCGCGAGGGTGTGAGTGCCACTCTCCGATGTACTCGAGCATGCCGCCCGTCTTCGCGTCGACATCGGCCACAGCATCGCGGAGCCCACTGCACCCTCGAATGTACAGGTCGGTCTTCTCCTCGCTGTCGGGAGGCGATGGCAGCGTGTCAACGATGTACAGGATCTCACGCTCAAGGTCGAACGAGCCCAATAGGACGCCCCCTGTCTCGTTCGGAAGCTTGTCCTCGCGGTTTTGGGTCAGGCGCTCGCGCAGTCCGTCATCCAGCACCACCGTCCACACACTGAGCTTGAACTCGGTGACGCTCCGCGCCTCGATTGACACGGGGCGCACGCTGCAGCGCGCGTCTGTTCGCCACACGCCAATGAAGGGCGCGTCGTCAGACAGCACTTCCTTGAGGGTCCTCGACGCGATCGCGGCGTGGAGCGCCACGAAGTCCTGTGGCATCGCGCTCGTCGTGTCGCCGCAAGACCGAGCGTATCGCTGGCGTCCACCTGGGGCCTCAATATGGCCGGCAAGTTCCGGGTGATGGAGGAGTGCGCGGTAGTACTGCATCTCGATTGCATCGAGCGTGAAGCGGCGACCCACGTCCTCTGCGAGAACTATCAGGTCTGCTCCTGACGGAGTCAGGAACGCACTCAGCCGCCTGGCAGGGGCGGTGGCGTCCCGGGCGAGGTGTCGCTGAGCAGCAACAGACGCGGTCATGTCGATGATCGCGTCCGCCGACGCCAGAGAGGTTTTGATCTGCTCCGCCCGCCCTCCAGGTCGTAGGACGTCGGCGTCCAGTCCCTCGAACACGTTCTTCTCGAACGTCGTGGTCCCAGCCGAATAGGCCACGGTCTCAGCCTTGTTCCATCCCACGAAGTTGCCGCCCAAAGCATGCCTCGCGAGGTTGTGCGGCATCAGCCTGTCGGGGTCGAGGAGGGTCCAGCGCCCAAAGCCCGCGCGCGCGAGGTTCATCACGATCTGGGAGCCGAGAGCGCCGACGCCAACGCCAACGATCTTGGCGTCGCTCGCGGTTGCCCTTCCGTTCAGCCGGGCGGCGGCATCGCGCGTGAGTTCGAAGCACGGATTGAGCACCTCCACCGGAATGTCCTGCCCCCGTTTCTCCGCTTCCGCATCAAGTAACGTCGCGAGGTTGCCGTCCATCTCCTTCCAGATCCCGAGATCGATGCCGAGCTGCCGGACCGGTCGGGGGATGAAAAAGCACCACGTGTCGTAGTCCTCCACCGGGCCATCGTCGGTTCGCGCCTTCGGAAACACGAGCAGCAAGACCACGTGGCAGCCAGGGGATCCCTCCTTCCAGCTGGGCAGCGCTCCGCGCAGTTCTGCGACCAGCTCCAGCCCGGCGACCTGAGTGATTTCAGCAACATCTGCGAGAGTTCTTGGGCACCTGCGTATCACGCCGTGCGTTCGTGGCTTGCAGTGGTGGATGCTCACGACGATCGCGAGCGACGTCCGGCCATCGGTGGGAGGCTGCCGATCAGTCAACAGGAAACACTGCCGCGGCCCGCCAGGAGCAACCCCGGTCACGTAAAGCTGCTCCGGTGCGTTCCCCGCGATGTCTGGCGGCAGGACGATGTGCCCTGAGAAATCTACGAGCAGCGGCTCAAGGCGCTGGTCCTCCTGATGCAGTTCGCCCCTGGCGTTGCGCTCCAGCCACTCGCGAATTGCGTGGACAAACCGAAATGCTGTCCACCTTCGCTTCAGCTCCTCGTAGCGCTCCTCGTAGAGACAGAGCCAGCGCGGGTACTCCTGCAGGTGGAGGTTCAGGTGCGGAACAACAGGGAAGTCGCGGCGCAGGGCCTCCACCTTCGGCAGGCGGTCGTCGTCGTAGAACGTTGCGGCGATCCTCTCGCGTCTGAGGATCAGATGGACCCGACGGTTCGGCACCTCGACCCGAACGTCGAACACGACCGCCTCCGCCCCATCCAGGCGCGTACACTCCATGAGCGCCGCGTACGGGATCTCCTCCGTGGCTAGGCGGAGTGCCAGGTCTCTCGCCTTGCGGCACGTTAGGTCCGCGGGTCGGGTTGCTGCACCACCCGCAGCGAAGAAGCGGTCCTTCACGCGCCCTCAGCCCGCTCTCGGTGCAGGGCGCGAGGTCACAACGTACGCCGCCGTCGTGGCTGCAACCTTCAGCGTTGCGCCACGAGAACCGATCTCGATGACGACGGGCTTAGGCGCGCTCACCTTCGGGTGCTCCATCGTCACCACGAACTCGCCGTCGCTGGCCGCGAGCACGGGCCTGTAGTAGTTGGCGGCCTGCCGGTGCGGAGGCTGGACGTCGTCGTCTTCCTTGGATCCCTTCACCGGGATCGGCTTGCTCGTGGAGACGATGATGGCACCGGCGCGACCCTGGACCTCGTAGAGCCACGTCACTTCGGCGACCGGGACCGTCTTGTCGACGCCCTTGTCCGGGCCGAGCGACAGGTAGCTGCAATGGTGGGGAAGCTTCGCGATGTCCCACTCGAGGCGCGCCTGGTTGCCCTTGCTCTTCGTGACCCTGACGATATCCGCCAGAACCTCATGGTCCGCATCGGCCATGAGCAGCGCCTTCGTCTCGACGCCGTCGACCTTGAACGTGGCCTGGACGATGATGGCGTCCCCGTTCCGGTCCTCGACGGTGTTCGCATCCTGCCGGACCGCGAACGGCGAGTGCACGAAGAACTCGACGCCGTGCTTCTCGATCGAGAACTCGTGCACGAGCTTGCCCGCATCGGTGATGAGGCCGCAGCGGTCTTCCAGCTTGATGCCGTTCTGCTCGCACCACTTGCGCAGCCGCTCCGGACGAGAGAAGACGCGGATGCCGGCTCCCTGCTTGAAACGGTGGCGAGCCTCCCTCTGCAGGACGCGCGCCTCTTCGTCATCCGGGGCGTCCTCGGTGATCATGGCCGCCGGCACCCACATCACGTTCATCTTGATGCGGCCGTCGCCTTGGTACTTCTTCGCGTGCTCCAGGTAGAAGAACTCGGTCGACCGGGCGAAGTGGTCGCGGTCCAAGTGTGTGAAGGCAACGACGTCGAAGTAGTTGCGGTTGGCGGCCTTCAGGTCGTCGCGCAGTTCCTGGTGGAGGTCGCACCGCTTGTCGGTGTCGTCGCTCACGTCCAGCGTGGCGGCGCAGTCCAGGAGGATCTTCTCGCCGCCGTCCAGGTCGATCCGGCAGCAGTCCGCATTCCCGAGTGGAAAGAGAGTGAGCTTCGGCATCTGGCCATCCTTGCCCTTCGCGGGCGGCTGAGGTTCGGCGGAAATGATGCCGGATCCGCTGGCGCCTGTCAGCTCTACAGACGTCTATCGGATGTCAACAAAACAAACGGTTTGGGATATTGACTTCTGGGTCTGGTGGGCCATCTTGCCATCGTGTTGGACGGCAAGGCTGGTTTCGACCGCGACCTCGGGCAGCGGATCCGCGAGGCTCGAGAGCGGGCAGGCGTTCGCCAGGACCAGCTGGCGAGAGCGGTTGGGCTTTCCCGAACGTCGATCACGAACATCGAGCGAGGTCGCCAAGGGGTCCAAGCCTACCTCCTCGTCCGCATTTCTGAGGTTCTCGGACGACCGACAGCTGACCTCCTGCCCGGCCAGGAGTCTCGGCCCACGAGCCCGCTCCCCAACAAGGTGAAAAGGCTCGAGCGCAGCAAGCGGGAATGGGCCGAACGCGTTCTGAGCACACACAAGGAGGAGGACGACCATGCGACCTAGGTATTCCCTCGCACGACGGCGCGCCCAACAGATCCTAAGAGAGGGCGGCGTGATCTCCCCGCCCGTTCCCCTGGAACGCTTGGCAGAGCAATGTCGCGCGGCCATCCGCTACGAGCCATTCGAGGGTGAGCTTTCGGGAATGGTCCACCGCCGATCGGATGGGAGTGGCGTAATCGGCGTCAACTCCTCCCACTCACCGACCCGCCAGCGCTTCACTATTGCCCACGAGATCGGCCACCTCCTGCTCCACGGCGATGAGGAGGTGCACATCGATGAGAAGCGCCCCCTCGGCCAGCGTGATGAACTCTCTAGCCAGGCGGTCGATCCGCGCGAGATCGAAGCCAACCAATTTGCCGCCGAACTTTTGATGCCCGAGTTCCTCGTGCGCGAGTTCGTCGCCAACCTCGTGCACGACAACCCCGACGTCTCCGTAGAGGAGGCGATCGAGAAGCTCGCCCGGACCTTTGGCGTGAGCCAACTTGCGATGACCCACCGCCTCACAAACCTGCGCGTAGTCAGTTCAGACGCCGAGGTCGCTGGCTAGGGACCGCTGCCGTCAGCAGACGGATCAGCTCGCCTTCGGCGTTCACTGCCTCCCCTTCCTGCCTCCTTGGTGTCGTCCGCACACTCCCCCTGCGCGGCGGCGCCTTCGGCAAAGCCCGCGCCCTCCGCGGAGCCTCCGTTCACGTGCCCTGCCTCGGCGCCTGGCTTCGGGCGGGTGCGGCCTCCGGCCCGTCCGGCCGGCTCTCCCGGGCTGGTGAGAGAGCCGGCCCGGAACGGGCCCTAACAACGGAGGCAGGATCGATGAAGACCTTCAACCAGTTCAGCGAGATGATCGAACGCTTGCTCGGCGGCGCGCGCTGCGTGCGCATCACCGTGCACGGCTACATGCCGCTCGTCGCCGAGGAGATCGGCGCGTCCGCGGATGGCCGCAGGCTCGTGGCGCTCGCGCACACCGGCATCCAGAACGGCGACGTGATGCATGACCCCGAGATCGTGTTCGAGTTCCACGCACTCGGCGCCGAGCCGATTTCGTTCCGCAACGACTACGTCGGGGCGCACGACGAGGTCTACGCGTACGACGACGCGGGCCGGCGCACGGGCGTCTACGCGAAGCGGCGCGCGGAGCTCGTGTCCTTTGCGCGCGTGTGGTTCCGCAACATCCGCGCCCAGGGCTTCCTCGGCGAGAGTGCGCAGCGCGAGGTGATCGCGTAGAGCGCGCGGCTCTTCGGCCCGCGCGAAGAGCCGATCCTCCCCCGGTCCTCACGCGCGGATCGCTGAAGCGCCCGTGTGGTCGCGACGCCCTGCCCTCCTCACGTGTGTCCTTCGCGCTCGCCCGCCGCTGCCTCCTTGTCGTCCGCACGCTCGCCCTACGCGGCGGCGCTTTCGGCAAAGCCCGCGCCCTCCGCCGAGCCTCCGTTCACGCGCTCTGCCTCGTCGCCTGGCTCCAGGCGGGTGCGGCCTCCGGCCCGTCCGGCCGGCTCTCCGTGGCGGCTGAGAGAGCCGGCCCGGAACGGGCCCTAACACGGAGGCAGGGACGATGACGAGCACGGAAGGCGTTCACATGATTCGGGAGGTCGCGATTCGCTACGTCGGTGCGCGGCGGCGCGTGACCGAGAAGATCTCGAGCCCGGCGCAGGCCGCGGCGTACTGGCGCCGACGCATCCACGACGACGCGCGCGAACACTTCGTTGCGCTCTACCTCGACGGTCGACACCGCGCGATCGCGGACGCGATCGTCTCGATCGGAACGGCGACCGCCTCGCTCGTGCATCCGCGCGAGGTGTTCCAGCCCGCGATCGCGATCGGTGCGTGCGCACTCCTCATCGGGCACAACCACCCGAGCGGCGATCCCACGCCGAGCCCCGAGGATCGCGAGGTCACGCGGCGGCTCGCCGACGCGGGACGCCTCCTCGGGATCACGCTCCTCGATCACATCGTCTGGACACGCGACGGGGGCTTCTATTCGATGCGCGAGGTCGACGCCGCGACCTTCGTGCAAGCGCCCGACTGAGGGCGTGTCGCCTCGCCTTCGCGGCGAGGCTCCTACTTGGATGCGCTCGCCTTCGCCCGGAAGACAGCCCAGCGCTTTCGCTGCGCGCGGGAGATTGCCGCTCGAGCTTTCGCACTGAGTTTTCGCTTGCGCCGCGGCTTGCTTCCGCCTCCTGCGGCGCCGGCGAGCCCTGCGATCCGGGCGCGGAGCGCCGCGAGGTCGCGCGCGAGTTCGCGCTCCTCCCGCCTCAGCGCCGCTACTGCCCTCGCGAGGATCGTCTGCCAGCTCATCGCCTACTCCCGTAGGGCCCGGAGCTTGACACGTCAGTTGTTGCGCTGTCGACGCCCACCACGCGCGAAGTAGCGCCTGTGGCTGCGTGACCGGATCAATTCTCTCGGCTGCCGAATCCACGAGTCCAACCCGCACGTGTTCTCAGGCGACTGAGCGCTCGGCGCTCGTCGCCTGATCGCTCGTGATCGGGGCGAGCGCCCTTCCCTTCCGCGCGCGCGAAACGCGCGCCCACCAGCTGCTGCAAGTCGGGCATCCGGAGTGCCGCGTCCGCCGGCGGCGTCAAGGCACCGCTGCGCTCGCCTTCGGCGTCCTTGACTCCGCCTCCTTCGGACGCGGCGAGCGGCTGTGAGCAGCCAGAGCCGGGGGCTCTGACCGCAGGGCGGCCGGAGAGCCCGAACGGCGAACACCACGGAGGCGATGATGGCGAAGGCGAAGTTTCGACTCGGCAGGCTCTTGAGCACACCTGGCGCGCTCGAGCGCGTTTCTCACGGCGAGATGCTCCGCGCGCTCGGGCGCCACGTGACCGGTGATTGGGGGAGCGTCTGCCCGGAAGACGCCGAGGCGAACGAGGCGGCGGTGCACGAGCGGGCGCGCCTGCTCTCTGCCTACACGACCGAAGTGGGTGTGCGCTTCTGGATCATTACGGAAGCCGACCGGTCGGTGACGACGGTGCTCCTGCCGGAGGAGTACTGACGTGGAGCGGCGTGATGAAGGCCCTGCGCGCAGCGCCGGCGTCGATCCGGCCGCTCCGCTCTCACGGCCCTGCCCGCACTCCGCGACGCGCGAGGAGTGGGAGGCTTGGCATGCGTCGCTGACGTGGGACGAGCAGCTCCGCCGCGGCGACCTCGACCCGCCGCAGCACGAGTACAGCGTGGCCGACACGGCGAAGGCACGCGCGCGCGAGGAGCGGCGCCGGGCGCAGCGGCGGGATCCCGATCCGTTCTCCTACGCGGATAAACGGCGCAACGGGCCCTGGCCGCGCGTCGACCAGATCGACGCCCCTTGCCTCTCGAACACGTGGCGGATGAACTCTTACGCCGGCTACTCGCCGGGCGGCTTCGCGCGACGCATGCGGCAAGTCACCTATCGCGAGCTGATGGAGGAACGCCTCCCCGCTCGCGCGCTGCGCGACTCCGCGGGGCGCGTCCAGTGGCTTCTCGACGCGATCGCGCGCGAGGAGGCCTCGCTGCGCGATGCCCTCAAGCGCGTGCTGCGCGAGCGCCACGGGCGCCTCTCAGAGGAAGAACGCGGCGCCACCGTGCGCGCTATGGCGTGGAACCATCTCCTCGCGAGTCGCTGCCAGCTTCGCGCCCTCTACGAGCTCGCGCGCGAGGCCCAGTCCGCGGCTCTCCGTGAGCGATCCCAGCTCAGTTTGTTCTGAATCGCCCAGCCGCGCGCAGGCGCGCTCGTCTCGTTCTTGCGTCGGCGGCGCTCCGCGCGCGGCCGCGGCCGTCGGCCGCTTGCTCCTCCGCCTCTCGCAGGTCCCGCGCCGACCCGGCGGGTCGTCACGGCTCCCGCAGCGGGCTCCGTCGCATCCGCGCGCGGCGGTGCCGCCTGTCCTCCGGCGCTGCTCGCGGTCGGTCCCCAGGTCCGGCTGAGGGACCGACCCCTCACAACTTGGAGGACAGAAAGTTGCGCAAGAACGAGACGACAAATGACCTCTTCACCGCGACGAGCGAGATCCTGGGCGGCAGCCTACGCGGCACCATCACTCACACGTTCCGGTGCATGGAGATCGCGGAAGAAGAGATCGCCGCCGCCAAGGCAAGGCACTCGCTGCTCACCGCACAGCTCCACGACGGCTTCCGCGAGCTCTGCCCGCCGGCGGTACTCCGCGAAGCGGGCGAGCGGCTCTACCGCGCCTACTGCCGCGAGATGCTCGCGCGGATCGTCGCCGGCTCCCCGCTCGGCGCCGCAACAACTGCCGAACTCCTCGCCGTGCTGCAGGCCATGTCGTTCGTCGCTCCGCTGGAGCGCGCCGCGACGGTCCTCTACTGGGACCGCTTCGCTGACACGTTCCCGGCCGATGCCGCGCGGCTTCGCTCCGAGATCGGCGCCGTCGCCGCGGACAGCCACGACCAGGTGCGCGCGAAGGAGCTCGAGACGAAGCTCCGCCGCCAGCTCGCCCGCGCGCGAGCGAGAGACCACGCGTAGCTGTCGCCTCGCTCTCGGTGCCATTGGGCCACCGAGAGCGAGGTCAGCGGCCCCTGGTTACTTCGGCGACGACCATCTTGGCGCGCGCGCAGCCCGATGTCCCGAGCGCTTGTGTGCCCGAGCTTAACCGCGTGGTTCCTTCGGCCGCGAGCGCTCTCGCCGCGCTCAGGCCGCGCGCGCGGGGCGTCGTTCAGCACGCCGCGTAGGTCGGTCCAACAACCCCCGATGCGCGCTCTCCGAATCCGTCGTACTCCGGTTCGTGCTTCTCCGCGCGACGAATCTCCCGGTCGCCAGTCCCTCTCCCTCTCGCTTCCAGGCGCGCCCACGCGCTCCGCTTCGTCGCATCGGCCACAAGCCCGCGCCCTCCCCTTCGCGGACTTCGGCTCGGTCACGCGCTTTGCCTCGCTCCTCGCTGTGCCGGCGCCGGCGCGCCTTGCCCCTTCGGCCGTCTCTCCAGGTCGGGCGAGAGAGACGGCCCATCAGGGGCCCAACAACTCGAAGGAGAGAGACATGGCAACCAAGAAGACCGATCGCATCGACCTCCAGAAGCACGACCGCCTCGCCGTCTACGGCGTCCGCCGGTTCACGCGCAAGGACCAGACCGAGGACTCGTCGTGGACGCTCATCGGGACCGCGTTCCCGTGCGGCGACGGGTCGCTCAACATCGTGCTCGACTACGTGCCGGCGAGCGGAGCGAATCTCAATATTCGCCCGTTCAAGCCGCGCACGGAGGCGTAGCGCTCCAGGACGGGCGACCGAAGGTCGCCCGTCCTTCCCTTCTCGGTCGCTTCGCAGCGCGCTCTGCTACGCGGCGACTCGGTGGACTACATCCCGATAGAGGAGCTCGTGCGTTTCCGCGGTCTCGAGACCCGCTCCGGGAATTCGCTCGGCGCGAAGCCGGCAACTGATTTTCCCCGTCCCAGTGTCGATCGTGACTACGTTGACCGACATGTAGGTACGTCCGGCGTCGGGCGTTTGGACCTTCCCCACGGACGAGCCGCAACCGACGATGACGATTCCCTGGGTGGCATCGACTCGCGGGATGTGTTTGTGACCATGTAGGAGGGCAGCGAACTGTCTTGCCTTCGCCCAGTCTAGAAAAGTCCTCGCATCTTCAAGGTCCTCGGTAGCCTGGAATGCTCCACCCATCAGGCGCTCCCAAATCGGCTGGTGGTACCAGTCTGGTCGATCAACAGGCGTGGGGTGGTGGTGAAGGAGCCCAACGCGGGCGAATCGACTGCGCTCTCTTCCCTCCTGGTCGAGCGCGTTTCCGACGTCGATCATCTGACGCTCGCCGATCTGACCCCGCGCGAGACGGCCGCCACGCACCGAATCAAAAGAGATCAAGGCAACCTCTGGCTCGTCGAACCACACGATTGGCCTAATGGCGACCTGCAGTGCGTTCTTGTAGTCGGGGTGGAGCCACCCATCCGTCCGGACGTCGTGGTTGCCGAGCGTCACCAGCGGGTCCTCGACACCGAGGTTCTGGAGAAATCCGAGAAAGGCGCGGAGCGCGTCCAGATGGGAGTCGTCCGGCGTGTCCATCAAGTCGCCAGTAACGACGGGCACGATCGGCGTGTCTTCTCCGAGCTCGGCGACGATAGATCTGATTATCTGTTGCACTCTCGGCATTCGCCGAGCTGAGACCTTGCTTCCAAGGTGTACGTCGCTCAAGTGCAGAAGGCTGAGGGTTTTGGATCTATCCCTGACCGCTCCAGACGCGTGGCGGTCGTACTGCCGCTTGAGAAGTGAGAGGTCGACTCCAGACGCCGCAGCCAAGTGCGAAAAGATCCATTGCAGCGACTCACGTGCATCTGACGTCTGACGCGGTAGCGGGAAAAAGACTCCGTCCCCAGTCGGAGTCCACGTAAGGACGCCCGGCCACTCGTTGGAGGATGCGAGCGCGATCTTGAAGGCGGAGAACACATGACTGAGCGGAAGCATTCGCTCGGGAACCGTCTCAAGCTGAAGTATTAGGCCGGGATCGTCAGGGCGAATCTCGACGAGACTCTCGAGAAGCTCTCGCGATGTCAGCAGTCTGTCGGTCTCCGGGTCAGTCCCGCTTGGGAGCAGGAGCGAGACCCATGGATACCCCGACAGGAAGTAGCGAAGCGGAGCGAGCACAGACGGAGAGAGTTCCCTGCCCTGACGGAGCTCGTCGAGGATCTCGTGGGCAGCGAATCTCGCTTCGTGACGCCAGATCCGAGTGCTGAAGAACCGATGCTCGAACGTCGAGAGGAGGCGCGTAAGCGCCTCTCGAGCTTCCGTGTCGTGAGTGAGCGGCGGGACTGGGCCTGAGGAGTGGAGGAGATGGGCCACCCAGTTCGCGTGCTCCATCGAGAAGCGAAATCCCATGACCCGACCTCCGACTGGCCCCAACGGGGTAGCTAAGGAGTATTGAGCACCGGCTGCTCGGCTTGTTCAAGGTGTATGATTCGACGCCGGAGTCGTCGCGGATCGCGTTCATTCGGCCCACGTCGACCTTCCCTCCCAAACCGGCAGGATCTGGTTCACACGAATTCATTGCCTCGCGGAGATCGCGAGGACTTCCGCGCGGAGCCGGTCCGCGAGCGGTTCGTTCCGACCGCTCCTGGCATCGCCGACGACCTGCCGCTCGAGTTCGGTGAGCTGACGGAGCACGGCGAAACGGTCCTCGACGACCGCGATGATCTCGGCGGGATCGACGCGATCAGAGGCCCGAACCAGGCGCTGGATGTCATCCCATTCGTAGTCGCCGCCGCGGAGCTTCGCGAAGAAGGAATCGGGGACGAAGCGATCGCGCACTTGCCAGAGCTTCAGCACGACGAGCCGCCTCAGCAGCTCGCCGTCGAACGGCGTCGTCGCGAAGCGATGGAGATCGTAGAGGTCACGGACCTTGGCTCGTTGGAACGCAGCCCTGACCTTCTCGGCGATCATCTCGATGGTCGGCAGCGAGCGCACGTCGAAGAGATCGAACTCGAGCTGACCGAAGTATGCCTGCGGCTTCATCGCAAGCGCGACGACGGGCAACGTCGGGCGCTCGCGCAGGCTCACCTGCAGGCGGAAGCGGCCCGCGTCGTTCCACGCATGGCGATAGAGAACGTCGCCGCCGAAGGAGGTGTCGCCGTCCGTCTTGTAGTAGTCGTCGAGCGCGAAGGTGATGCCGTGGTGCTCGCGGCTGAAGGTCTCGACGACTCGCGCGAGTACGTCGTCTTCGGGCTCTTCGCTGTCCAGCGTGAAGTCGAGGTCCTCGGAGAAGCGACCCGCTGAGCCGAAGATCAACTTCCGCAGGCACGTGCCGCCTTTGAAGGCCAGGTGGTTCATCAGGCCAGCGTCGAGCAGTGCGCGGAGGGCGTAGGTCAGGATGACGTCGCGCTCCGCGACGAGCTTGTCTCGCAGCCCGCTGTTGCGCGCGTAGAGATCAACGAACTTCTCCTCGATCACCGACTGCTCCGCTTCTTTGAGAACACCACCCGGCGACGCGCCTTCTCATCTGGCGACATCAACACTTCGCGCGGCACGTTCTCGACGACGTTCCACGGCACGATGAGGCGGCCGGTCGTGCCCCAGCGCCGGCGCGAGGCGAGCTGGAGCTTGCTCCGCGGCCGGACGAGCGCGACGAGAGCCGAGCGCGTGTTGGTCGGCAGCTCGACGCGGTGAAGGTCGAGGAAGTAGCCGAGCCGCTGGACGAGCGCCGACGAGCGCCAGCGGCGCGCGAACTCGAGAAGCTCCTTCCACGAGACCTTCGTCGCGGCGCGCGCGGCGATGCGCGACACCTCTCCGATGCCGCCGGCGAACTGGGGCCGATCGATCGCGTCGAGCAGCGCTCGCTCCACCGTCGCCATCTGGACCGGTTCGCCTAGTGCGTTGATCTCCTCGAAGCCAAAGAAACGCGGCCGCGGCACGTAGACGAACACGTACCGTTTCCCGCGGATGCTCTCGGGCCGGCGGCGCTGCTGGCACGCGAGATAGACCTCGGCGAACGCCTGCTCGGTGAGGCCGTGGTGCGTGCAGGCCGTGCCGAAGGAGAAGAAGTACGGCGAGACGAGCACAGCGCCGGCCGCGAGCGGGTTGGTGTCGGCGACCCCTTCTCGACCGCGGCTAGCGGGCACCAGCTGGAAGAGCCCAGGGCGCAGCCTCTCGAGCCATCCTTTCTTCACGAGGCGGTGCGCGACGAATCGCGCGTAGCTCTCCGAGGCGCCGAGGGCTGCGCGGAGCTCGGCGAGGGTGACCGTCTTCTGGCCCCGCCACTCGAGGTCGAGGATGATCTTGGCCTCGTTCTGGGAGAGGGTTCGCTCCGGGGTTTCCATCTGCAGCACGCGTTTGTAATGCGCTAACGGATGAGCCTGATCGGAAACCGTTCCCGACCGCTGGAATGTTAGCGAATCGCTAACGGGGCGCGCTCCTCTGCAACCCGGCGCTACCCGGCAGGCAACCCCCCTCCCCTATTCGCTCTCGACCGGGTCCGAGGACCCAGAGGCCTGCGGGACCTCGGGGCTACAAGCCCGCGGGCCCGCGGCCCTGTGGTCCTGCGAGACCGGAGGACTATGAACCCAAAAACCCGAAGGCCCATGAGACCGTGGGCCCACAGGTCCGCCAGCAGATCCGACGACCGCCGCAGCTCGACACACCCTCGATCATCGCGCGCCGCGGAATACGCGCTCGCTGTCGCGGCGACGCCATGCCTCTTGGTGGGCGCGTGCCTTCGGTCACGAACGCGCGCACGCGCGCACAGATTCCCAGACACGATTCCGCTCCCACCGCATCGCCCCTTGGGCCGTAACAACCAAGGGCCCAAGAGCCTACAGGCCTATGGTGCTGTGGTCCTTCGGTCCTACAAGACCGAAGGACCTTGGGCTTCAAGCCCTTCAGGCCTGAAGACCCATAGGCCTGTGAGCCCGTAGGCCCATGGTGCCCGCTCGTCCGGGCCCGAAGGCCCGAGGTCTCGCGGACCCATGGGCCCTCGCCGTGTGGGACCACGGTCCCGGTCGTGATATCGAAGGCTTACAAGATCACTTGCGAGAAAGTTTCGGTCGTGCAATCGTGCCGTCTGGGCCCACGGGCCCGTTGGCCATCAGCACCGGGGGGTGAGTTGATGAGCGAGGGTACAGCCGCAGCTCCGGCTCGAGCCGGCTACGTCATCAGCGTCGGAATGCAGAAGGGCGGCGTCTCGAAGACGACGAACGCCTGCCACCTGGCCGTAGCGCTCGGAGAGATCGGCCGACGCGTCCTCCTTTGGGACGTCGACGAGAACTATGGCGCGACGAAGGTCTTTCAGATCCCGCCGGACGCCTTCTTCACCACGATGGGCATTCTCTCGGGCGATGCAACCGCCGTCGACGCAGTCCTCGCGTTCGACGACACCGAGGTCGACGTCGATCTCCCGAAGAACGTCGACTTCATTCCGTCGTCGCGCGCGCTGCAGGGAGTAGATCGCGCGCTCGCGGCGAAGGACAAGTTCTACAACCCGAACGAATGTCTGAACGCGCACGTCGCAGAGCTTAGGGCGCTCGGGCGCTACGACTACATCATCATCGACACGGGCCCGCAGGCCTCGCCCACGACGCGCAGCGCCTACATGGTCTCGGACTACTTCATCCTCTCGCTGATCCCTGAGAAGCTCGCCGTCGACTCACTACCCGACGCGCTCGAGGACATCGCGAACGCCCGACGGCCGGGACGTAATCCGAACCTGCACCTTCTCGGATTGATCCTTTCGTGCATGGACCGGCGCGTGACGCTCGCCAAGCGCTACGAGGACGCGATTACGGAACGATTCCGTCAGGCGAACCAGGAGCCCGTGAAGTTCCTGACCACGATCGGTCGCGCCGCGGCAATCGATCGCGCGGCACACCAGGGCCAAACGATCCTTCAGGCGGAGCCTGGCCACGCCGTGAGTGAGCAATATCGCAAGCTCGCGCGCGAAGTGGAGCAGCGCATCCTCGCGCACCGCGCGACGCTTGGGCGCAGCGAGGTCGCGCCTCGCCCGGCGCTCGCGCCGCTCAAGCCGGCGGCGCAGGGGGTGATCGCCAATGCCTAAGCGGCGCCCCAACAACGCCGTAGAGCCGCTCGACATATTCTCCAGCCCGCGCCTCGGCGCGGCGATGGCCGCGGCGACGAGCCCTGAGCCGCTGCCGCCGCCGCCGGCTTCGCTTCAACTCCGCTCCGGCGAGCCCGAGGAGGCGCGATTCAGCGCGCTCCGGCGCGTCTCCGAGCCTGAGCCGGAGCCCGCGGAGCCGAACGTCGAGGCCCGAATGGAGCAGTTGGAAAAGCCGCTTGAGGTGACTCCCAAGGCAGCGCCGAAAGCGCGGAAGGGAAGGGCAGCGCCCGTCGAAGAGCCGGAGCCTGAGCCGCTTCCCGAGCCCAACGTGCCCCTGAAGTTCCGCGTCCCGCAGACGCTTCGCTCCGAGTTCCAGACGTTCAAGGCGGAGCTCAGCGCGGCGCTCGGCGGCGTCGCGCTCGACGACTCGAACCTCGGCCGGCCGCTCCTCGAGCACTTCCTCGTGGAGCAGCGCGAGCGGATCCTCGAATCCGCCGCCGCGTTCAAGGGAAGACTCCGGCGCCCCGCGAACGGCGACGCCGTGGGCATGGCCGAGTTCGACCACCTGCTCGGAGAGATCTTCGGCGAGGCGCGTCGGCGCCGCCGAACGTCTCCGACTGCGGGTGAAGCGTGAGCACCTCGGGTTTTCGAGTACACGCCTCAGGTTTTCAGGTACGGCACTCGGGTCTTCGGGTTCGAGCCGGCGTGAGCGTTCAGGTTTTCGAGTACGGCCCTTCGGGTATTCGGGTACGCCGTGCGGGTTTTCAGGTCGTTTCTGGCGCGCAAGTCCACGGATCAACACAGGATTCCATGGCGGAAACGTTCTCTAAATCCTAACGGTGAAACTCAAACGCGTTAAACGAAACGCGGGTGGAAGATTGGGCTCGGAAGAAGCAAGAGCACGGACGGATGGAGCGCTCCGCGAGCGCCTCGAGCGACTCCGGCAGCGAGTCACTGAAGACGAGTCTCGCCGCGTGAGCGCGCCCGCCGGACGGCCGCCGCAGTCTCAAGGGGTGCGCACCCAGGAGCCCGGGGACTCCGCAGACCACGCTCGCTACGACCACGGCCTTGCGGAGTTCCCGGCGTTCCGATTCGGGAAGCGCCGGATGCAGTCCGAGGAGCTACTGCGCTTCGCTGACGCGATCTCGGGGCCACGTGGGCAGCGGCTCGAACGCTCCTGGACGGTGTTCCCCAGCGCGAAGTGGGGCTACGGCGGCGCAACCACTCAGGCGCTCCTCTTCGACCTTCACCAGGTCTGGAAGGAGCAGGGTTTCCACGGCTCGCGGATCTACTTCGGGACGCTCCGCAAGCTCTACCAGCTCCAGCACCCGGGAAAGAACCCGGCGCCGCTCGACTACGCGCGGCTGCGGCGCGACCTCGACATCCTGTGCGGCTACGAGTTCGACTGCGAGAACGCGTTCTGGGACCCGGTGAGCCGCAGCTACGGGAACATGCGTGCGTGGCACCTCTTCACCGGCTGGTACGAGGCGCGCCGTTCGCGGACCGGTGAGCTGCAGGAGGTGCTCACGTTCGGCTTAATCGAGGTG
>Ga0187894_10002930_pt1 | contig 19716 bp, 14 predicted proteins | sample GBC1701081metaG_FD_136650 | JGI IMG/M metagenome (GOLD analysis project Ga0187894, IMG submission 136650) | White microbial mat communities from a lava cave in the Kipuka Kanohina Cave System on the Island of Hawaii, USA - GBC170108-1 metaG ...
TCAACGCCGCTGCGTCCGGCGACAAGACCTGCCCAGGTCTCCTCGGTTGTGTTGCCGAGCGGGCTGACCAGGCCGATGCCGGTGACGACAACGCGCTTTTTTGTGTTATCGGTGTTCACGGCTGCCTTCCTTCTTCCTGTTGAATCAGCCATAAAAGGCCGCGAGCGACGCGGTAGCGATAGATGAGCAAATGGAATCGCTCAACTATAAGACTTCCGCGCATCTCGCGTCTTTTGTGGCCGGTTGTTTTCGCCGCGCTACTTTCTGTGCTCTTCGATGTAAGCGATAGCGTCGCGCACGCTCTGGATCTTTTCAGCGTCTTCGTCGGGAATCTCGATGCTGAACTCCTCTTCGAATCGCATCACCAACTCAACCGTATCAAGTGAATCCGCGCCTAAATCGTCAATGAATCTGGCGTTCGGGGTGACCTCAGATTCCTCGACGCCGAGTTCATCCACAATGATCTGTTTAACCTTATCCTCAATTGATTCTGCCATGAGTTCCTCCAGGAAAAATGTGGGTGTTTGGGGCCGATGTCAAATGTCGAAATCAGAGGCCGGCAATAAAGCTCCGGCTCTGACGTTTTATTCACATATACATTCCGCCATTAACGTTAATTACCTGACCAGTGATATAGCCTGCCTCATCCGAGGCCAGAAATGCAACTGCGTGGGCGACGTCGAGATCGGTTCCGGGGCGCTTGAGTGGAATCTGTTCGAGCATGCGCAGGCGCGCCGCTTCACCGAGCGCGTCCGTCATCGGCGTCTCGATAAACCCGGGAGCGACAGCGTTGACCGTGATGTTGCGCGACGCGTATTCGCGCGCCACAGCTTTGGTCAATCCAATGATCCCCGATTTCGATGAAATGTAGTTGACTTGGCCGGCGTTGCCCGATTGAGCCACGACCGAAGTCAGATTGATGATTCGTCCGCGTCGCGCTTTGGTCATCATCGGCAACACGGCCTGAGTCATCAAAAAGACGCCGGTCAGATTGGTGTTGATCACATCGTCCCAATCCTCGCGCTTCATGCGCAGCATCAGTCCGTCGCGCGTGATGGCGGCGTTGTTGACCAGAATGTTGATCTGACCAAGTTCCGATGAGACTTTTTCGACCGCGGCTTTGATCTCGTCCGCGCTGCCGAGGTCGCCTTTGACGGCGAGGGCGCGACGGCCCCCTCCGTCTCGAAGGGATCGAATCTCTTCCGCGACGGCTTCGCATTTATCCAGCGAGCGCGCCATCACTGCCACGTCGGCGCCGCATTGGGCAAGGACGAGAGCGGCGGCGCGGCCTATGCCTTGGGAGCCGCCGGTCACCAGAGCGATTTGTCCATCTAAGCTAAACATATTCGATTATCGTATTTCATTTTCCATTTGCCATATTACGTTTGCCATTTGTCATTGCCGCTCGCCGCGCGATTCCGGCAATGACAAATGGCAAACGTAATATGGCAAATGGAAAATGAACATGCCTCAAAATCTATGTCTGCCGCTCATCGCGATTGCAGGGATTCAACCGTCGCCTGCAAACTCGCTTGATCTTCCACGTTGAGCAACTTGACTTCCTTGCCCGCGTCTTTGGCAATGGCCTTGACCAATCCGATCAGGACTTTGCCGGGGCCGACTTCGACGAATGTCTCCACGCCTTCGATGAACATCTTCATCACACTGTCTGTCCATCGCACGGGCGCTGAAATCTGGCGGATCAGCGCGTCACGCGATTGCGAACCGGCGGTCACAACCGCCGCGTCAACATTGTTGACGATGGGGAACGAAAGATCGTTGAAGGTCGTGGTGTTGAGCGGCCCCGTCATCTTCTCCCGCGCGGGCGTCATCAGCGCGGAATGGAAAGGCGCGCTCACCTTTAATATCGTCGCGCGTTTTGCTCCGCGCGCCTTGCACTCTTCAACCGCGCGCTCGACGGCCTCTTTATGACCGGCGATGACGATCTGCGCCGGCGAGTTGAAATTCGCGGGAGCGCAGACCTGGCCTTGCGCCGCGGCCTCACAAGCTTCAGACACCTTCCCGGCGTCAAGCCCCAAAATCGCCGCCATCGCGCCCGCGCCGACGGGCGCGGCTTCCTGCATCAACTCGCCGCGACGACGAACCAGCCGCGCCGCGTCGCTCAAACGAACAGCGCCAGCCGCGACCAGCGCCGAATACTCGCCGAGGCTGTGGCCCGCGACGAAGTCCGGCTTGAGCCTTTTTTCAGAGAGCGCGCGAAACGCGGCGATGGAAGCCGTCAGGATCGCGGGCTGCGTGTTTGCCGTAAGCTGCAAATCCTCTTCCGGGCCGTTGAAGCAGAGGTCGCTCAGACCGAATCCCAGCTCCTGATCGGCCTCGTCGAAAGCGGCGCGCGCGGCGGGGAAGTTGTCCGCCAGGTCGCGTCCCATTCCGGCGCGCTGTGAACCCTGGCCTGGAAATATGAATGCAAGTTTGCTCATAAACTGGTGGTTGGTGGTGGGTGGTGGGTGGTCGGTTGGGCTCCCAACCCACCACCCACCACCCACCACCACCACCCTCATTTGCCGCTGGTCTACGCCACCTCACTGAGTTCGTCCTCGATGCGCGCGCTCAGATTGGCTTTATAAAATTCCTTGGCGATGCGGATCGCGTTGCGGATCGCTTTCGGGGTTGAGCTGCCGTGGCAGATCAGGACGATCTGCTTGCAGCCCAGCAGGGGCGCTCCGCCGAATTCCGAATAATCCAGACGTTTCTTGACGCTGCGGAAGGCCTGTCTCGAGAGGATCGCTCCGGTCTGCGTCAAAATGGTCTGCCCCAACTCGGTCTTGAGCAGGCCCATGATCGCCTCGACCAACCCTTCGCTGGTTTTCAGAATGACGTTGCCGGTGAAACCGTCACAAACGATCACGTCGACATTGCCCGTGAAGATGTCGCGCCCTTCGACGTTGCCGATGAAATTGATGGGCGCGTCTTTGAGCAGGCTCTGCGACTCTTTGGTCAGCTCGTTTCCCTTGATGTCTTCTTCGCCGATGCTCATCAATCCGACTTTCGGACTGCGCACGCCCATGATGGATCGCGAATAGATCGAGCCCATGATCGCGAACTGTTCCAAATGTTCCGCCTTGCATTCGGCGTTGGCGCCGACATCCAACAAGACCGTGCCATTGCCAGTGAGCGTGGGGAAGACGCCGGCCAACGCGGGGCGGTCGACCGAAGGGAGAGTCCCGAGCACGAGTTTGGCTGTGGCCATCACCGCGCCGGTGTTGCCCGCGCTGACCAGGCCATGGGCTTTGCCTTCGCGCACCAGCCGGGCGGCCACGCGGATGGACGAATCACGTTTGCGACGCACCGCTTGGGCCACGGGGTCATGCATCGTAATCACTTCGGTGGCGTTGACGATTTCGAGGTGCAGCCGTTGTTTGCGCGGATTCGAAACGCCTTGCCGCCTTAACTCAGCGCGGATGATCTCTTCCCGACCGACAAGAAGGATGCGGGCGCGCAGGTCGCGCGCCGCTTGGATTGCGCCTTCAACTTCTATAGCGGGGGCGTTGTCCCCACCCATTGCGTCAACGGCGATGGTGGTGAGCATGGAGAAAGGGGGCCAGAAGACAGTTATCCGACTGGCAAAAAAAATTGCGGCGAATTCCACTTTCCATTTTCCATTTGTCATCTGACATTGATTTCGTCAGCGCGCAACTCAATGGCAAATGAAAAATGTAAAACGGGAAATGGAAAATGATCTTACATCTCTTTCGCGATCACGGTGCGTCCGGCGTAAAAACCGCAGTCCGCGCAAACGCGGTGCGGCATCTTCATTGATCCGCAGTTCGGGCAGGCGGTCAGATTCACCGGCTTCAGCGCGTCGTGCGCTCGGCGTTTGCGGCTGCGTGATTTTGAATGGCGTCTTTTAGGATTCGGCATGACAATTCTCCAAGTAATCAGCAGGTCTTTTATTGTTTGTTGTTTTCTTCCATCCCGGTCTTGAGATCGGCCAGCGCCTGCCATCGCGGGTCAAGCGGCGTCTTGCAATCGCATTGTTCGACATTCAAATCGGCGCCGCATTGCGGGCACAGCCCGCGGCACTCCTCACGGCACAACACACGGCTGGGCAGGCTCAATACCAACTGCTCAATGACCAACTCGTCCAGATCAATCTGATCTTTTTCGTATACGGCGAAATCCAGATCGCGCTGGCGCAACTCGTGCTCGCCGGGGCGCCCCGCGCCCGGATCGGCGGGCGCATAGAACAGATCGAAAGGAATCCCGATCGGGATCGTAATCTCTTTCAAACACCGGTCGCAGGGAGCGGAAATCCTGGCCTTGATCTCTCCGCGCAACCGCATATCCAGCCCGGCGCGGTTTGCCCGGCCGTCCACCAGAGGCGGTTCCTCCAGCTCAAACCCATACTCCCTTGTGTCGAGCTCGCCTGCCTTGTACTGATGCTTGAAAATAAGCCCGTCAGGAGGCATTCGCACTAGTGAGATAATCATAAATCACCCCGCGCTGACAAAGTGCGTAATTATAGTTTTGATAAGAGGTTTGTCAACCACGGCGGGCGGCAAATCCTTCGGGAATCCTTTGAGCGCGGTTGTCGATGGTGTACACTCGGCGCTTCTTTTTTCAAACGCAAATCCGAGGAGGGGAGGCATGGGCAGTAGAGTCCGCGCCATCGTCGCGGGCGCCACAGGATATTCGGGGCGCGATCTGATTCGGTTGTCGCTCAATCATCCACGGATTGACCTGATCGGCGCGTTCGCGTCGCGTTCCGCCGAGACGACTCCGCTCGCCGCGCTTCATCCGCAGTTGATGGGATTGACCAGGCTCGATTGTCAGCCGTTCGATGACGCGGTGATCGCGAAGCTCGATCCCGATCTCGTCTTTCTTGCGACGCCGAACGAGTTCTCGCACGAAGTCGCGCCAGCGTTGCTCGAAACGGGCGCGACGGTTGTCGATCTGAGCGGGGCGTTCAGATTGCGCGACGCGGCGCTCTATCCGAAATTTTACGGCTTCGAGCACATGCGTCCCGATCTGCTCGAAAAAGCTGTTTACGGACTGACCGAGTTCGCGCGCGAAGAATTGCGCGGCGCGAAGCTGATCGCCAATCCGGGTTGCTACCCAACCTCAATACTTGCGCCGATGATCCCGCTGTTGAGATTCAGCCTTGTCGCGGACGATCAACCGATCATCTGCGATTCGAAGTCGGGCGTGACCGGAGCGGGGAAGACGCCGTCCGCGACCACCCATTTCGTTGAAGTCAGCGAGAGCTTCAAAGCCTACAACATTTTCAAACACCGCCACGCGCCCGAAATTGCGCAGGGGCTGGGCGTCGTGAACGAGTCGCGCGCGGTGATTTTCACGCCACACCTGCTGCCGATCAATCGCGGCATCCTTTCGACGATCTACGTGAAGTTGAAAGACGGAGTCACTCGCCACGACATTTTGAATACGTGGCAACGCGCTTTTGAAGACGCTCCGTTCGTCCGCGTCTTCTCGGGAAGAGGGTCGGAATCTCAAATGCCTGAGATCAAATTCGTCGCAAACACGCCGTTTTGCGACATCGGCTGCGCGGTGGATGATACGACCGGGCAGGCGATCATCGTCTCAGCGTTGGACAATCTGCTCAAAGGCGCGGCCAGTCAGGCGTTGCAGAACGCCAACGTCGCATTGGGATTTGACGAAGGAGCCGGGATCAGATGACGCGCACTGTAATCAAACTCGGCGGCGCTGTGCTGGTTGACACCAATTTCCGCGACCATATGATCGTTCAAATCCGCGAGTTGAAAAGAGCCGGGTTCGAACTGATCTTGGTTCACGGCGGCGGCAAGCAGATCGCGGCCATGCTCGATAAGCTCTACATCGAATCGAGATTCCACGACGGGTTGCGCGTCACCGACAAAGAGACGCGCGACGTGGCGCAGATGGTTCTCGCGGGACAGGTCGGAAAAGATCTGGTCGCCCAATTGGCCGGGAAGGGAATAGTGGCGGCCAGCATTACTGGCGGCGACGGATCGAGCTTCTGTACCGAAAAGATGAAGGCTGAAGACGGAACCGATCTGGGTTACGTTGGCCAGGTCGTTCTCACAAACGACCGTCTGATAACGGCTCTGCTGAGCATAGATGTAACGCCAGTTGTAGCGTGTCTCGGTCTGGGTTATGTGGATTACGAGTACTACAACGTCAACGGCGATCAGATGGCTGCGTCGGTCGCCTCGGGATGCAAGGCTGAGAATCTGGTCTTTGTCACCGACATCGGCGGCGTGCTCGACGAGCGCGGCGACCGGATTGCGTCTCTTGACCGGGCGGGGATTGACGATCTGTTGACCAGCGGTGTGGCGACGGGCGGGATGCGTCCGAAGCTGCGCGCCTGTCTGCACGCGCTCGAATCGGGCGTCAAAAGAATTTTGATTACTGGCGGGGAGTGGGGTGGGTCGCTGCTGCAAGCTTTGGAATCGGGCTACTCATCCGGTACGCGTATCTCTTGAAGCGAATCAGTGCCGCGAGCGATAGCAAGCGTGGCTCAATCAATGGGCCAACTGATTGAGCCACGCTCGCTACCGCTCGCGGTACTGACAATGCCTGAATATCTATTCGTCTACGGCACATTGCGACCGAATCTGGCGCCGGCTGAAGTTGCCGATCTTGTGCGCTGGTTGCTTCGGATCGAGGCTGCGTCCGCGCCAGGACGAATTTATGATCTGGGCGCCTATCCGGGCGCTGTTCTCGATCTGAATTGCAACACGAAAATCATCGGTGAAGTTTTTCAACTGCCTGATGACGCGGAAGCGCTTGCGGCGTTGGATGATTACGAAGGGTTCGATCCACGCGATCTCAAGGCGTCCCTGTTTGTGCGTCGCAAATGCGAAGTCACACTCGAAGGCGGCGCAAAACTTGAATGCTGGACCTACGTTTATAACCGGCGAGTCGTGTCAACGACCCTAATCACAAGCGGAGATTACCTATGGCATCGAATCATGTTTCAACATCAAGAAGGCCGACTCGAAACTTTTCAAACAGATCGAGAAGATGGCGAAGGACGGCTTCAAACTCTACAAACAGGAGCAGTGGATTTAAAAATGCAGGCGGAAGCAGAAGCAAAAATTCAGGAAGTTAAGCCGGAGGAGCCGGCTCTCGAACAGATTCAACAGCTCGAAACGCAATACGTGATGCAGACCTACGCGCGCAGCCCCGTCATGTTCGTGCGTGGAAAAGGTTCGACGCTCTTCGACGACAAGGGCAAAAGCTATCTCGATTTCATTGCGGGCATCGGGGTCAACGTGCTCGGTTACGACCACCCGCAAGTGCGAAAAACGCTGCGCGAACAGGGGAACCTGCTGCACACGTCGAATCTTTATTATCATCCGTACCAGGGGCAGCTGGCTGAAAGGCTCGTCAAGGCTTCGGGCCTGGCGCGAGTCTTTTTCTGCAACACGGGTTCGGAAGCGAACGAGGGCGCGTTGAAGTTGGCGCGGGCGTGGCAGCGCCGCCAGGGGCGCGAGGACAAGACCGAATTCGTCTCGCTCGTCAATTCGTTTCACGGCCGCACGATGGGCGCGCTCTCGATCACCGCGCAGGAGAAGTATCGCAAGCCGTTCGAACCGCTGATCCCCGGCGCCCGCTTTCTTGATCCGAACAGCAGCGAAAACGATTTCGCCGAAGCGCGCGAGGCGATCAACGAGCGGACCGCCGCGGTCATCATCGAAACGATCCAGGGCGAATCGGGCGTCCATCCGGTCAACGACGATTTTCTGAAAGCCGCGCGTGAAGCCTGCGACAGAGTGGACGCGCTGCTGATTCTGGATGAGGTGCAATGCGGGCTTGGGCGCACGGGCAAGGTCTTCGCTTTTGAAAACACATCGGTCAAACCCGACGTGCTCTGCGTCGCGAAGCCGCTGGGATTAGGCGTCCCGCTCGGCGCGTTCATCGTCGCCGAAAAGGCCGTTGACGGATTGAAGGCTGGAGATCACGGCACGACTTTCGGCGGCGGCCCGCTCGCCTGCCGGTTGAGCCTGGAGTTTATGCGGATGCTCGAAGAAGAGCATTTGCTGCAGCGTGTGACGGAGGTCGGCAATTATTTCAGGAAACAACTTCGCCGGTTGCAGCGCCGCCAGCCTGCGTTGATTAAGGAGGTGCGCGGACTCGGATTGATGATCGGCGCCGAGCTGACGTTCAACGGCAAAGGCGTAACCGCGAAGATGATGGAACGCGGCTTTCTTATGAACTGCACGCACGACACCGTGCTGCGCTTCCTGCCGCCGTACATCATCCGCAAACCCGAGATCAAAGAAATGCTGGCCAATCTTGAAGAAGTTATTGTTGAAGAGGCTGCGCAATCGAAAGACTAGTGGACAGTTTCAACGGAACAGATGACGATGGAAATTCGCAAAGCCCAAACAAAGGACGCGATTCAAATTCACGCGCTCATCAACAAATACGCCAAAGAGGAACAGATGCTGCCGCGCACCTTGCTCAGCATCTACGAGAACATCCGCGATTTTTACGTGGCTGCCGAAGGCGACCGTGTGCTCGGCTGTTCCGCGTTGCATTTCACCTGGGGCGATATGGCGGAGGTGCGATCGCTCGCCGTTGATGAGAACGCGGGGCGCCGTGGGGTGGGACGCGCGCTGGTCGAGGCCAATATCGCCGAAGCGCGCCAGCACGGCCTGGTGCAGGTCTACGCGTTCACTTACGTCGTTGATTTCTTCGCCAGGCTGGGATTCCGCGTGGTCCCTCACGAAGCAATGCCGCGCAAGACCTGGATGGATTGCATCAATTGCCACAAATTTAATTGCTGCGATGAGGTGGCGATGGTTCTCGATCTGGTTGAAGGCGCGCAGCCGGAGCCTTTCGATATCAGCCAAGTGAACATCCCAGTCGTTAAAATTGACGCGCCGATAAAATGAGTTATACCTGCAATTCCCGATTCTGGACACCTGATTTACGAAATCGAACAGGGCAGGCTTGATCTGCGCGCGCGCAACGGGTGGATGACAGTGTTAAGTCAAATGATTTGATCAATTGACTTGCCGTTACTGAATGGCACGCGACTTGGAATAGAAGTTAAGAAAGGAAGGGATAAAAATGAAGCGGACGGTTAATCAACATGCCGTAGGCTTCGTTTGAGGAAAAGATGGGTGAGAGGAAAGCTTCGGATCGGCTTTCGGTCACGGCGCCGAAAGGCTTTCTGGCGGGCACGGCCCGATGTGGTTTGAAAAAAGCCGGCGACGACCTGGCGATAATCTTCTCGGAACGTCCGGCGGTGGCCGCCGCCGTCTTCACACAAAACCTCGCGCAGGCCGCCCCCGTGCTGGTTTCGCGCGAGCATCTGCGTTTCAAGACTCATCGCGCAATCGTTGTCAATTCAGGCGGCGCGAACGCCTGCACCGGCGAGGAGGGGTTGGATGACGCTCGCGCGACCGCGCAAATGGTGGCGGAGTATTTCAACTGCGATGATCACGAGGTTCTGGTCGCTTCGACGGGCGTGATCGGCGTGCGGCTGGATATGAGTAAGATCGAAAGCGGCGTGCGCGAGGCCACCGGGAGGCTTTCGCGCGGAGCCTGGGCGAGTGTCGCCGAGGCGATGATGACTACCGACACGAAGCCGAAACGCGCGAGCAGGAGCGTCAAGCTCGGCGACAGGGCGGTGAAGATCGCCGGTGTGGCCAAAGGGTCGGGGATGATTCATCCCGATATGGCCACGCTGCTCGCCTTCGTCACGACGGACGCCGCGATCAGTCGCGAGGCGCTGCGGGCGGCTTTGAAGCGCGCGGTCAATCAAAGCTTCAACCGCGTCTCGGTTGACGGCGACACTTCGACCAACGATATGCTGGCCGCGCTGGCGAACGGCGCGGCTGAGAACGAGCCGATCACGAAGCCTGAAGGAGCTGATTTCGAGCTGTTCACGAAGACTTTGACGGAAGTTTGCCGCGACCTTGCGATCCAGGTGGCGCGCGACGGCGAAGGCGCCCGCAAGCTCATCACGATTCGCGTCCGTCGCGCCCCCAATGAACGCGACGCCGAAAAGATCGCCGCGACCATCGCCACAAGCCCGCTGGTCAAGACCGCCATCGCGGGCGCCGACGCGAACTGGGGACGGATTTTGGCCGCGGCCGGACGTAGCGGCGTGAAATTCGATGTTTCAAAAGTCGAGATCAAACTCGGCGACCTTGCCGTCGCGCGCCACGGGATGGGATTGCCGTTCAGCGAAGCGCGCGCTCTCGAGATCTTGAGACGTGACGAAGTAACGATCACGTTCGATATGCGTCAAGGAGAAGCCGAGGTCACCGAATGGACGTGCGATATGACCGAAGATTACATTCGCATTAACGCGGATTACCGGTCGTGATTAGTGGTTGGTGGTTGGTCGCAATTCTCTACCAACCACCAATCACCAACCACCTCTTCCAAGTTTTTTGCAACTCATGCCGTTGCAACCGCGTAAAGGTTGACGGTAAGACACCTAACCAATTCAGTTTTCTGTAAGCGGTTTTAACACGGAGAAGAGAGATGAAAAGCAATCGGCTGCGGGCCGTCACCCGCAATTTTCTGAGCCTGAGCCTAACCACCAGTTTGACCGTGTTCTGCGCCCTCTTTTGCGCATCGTTAATCTCGCTGTCTGTTGCAGCGCAGGAACGGGCGGCGACGCAGAACTCTCAATTGCAAGAACAACAAATTGTCGCGCGCCCGATCCCGCCGCGCACCGTTGGCCTGGAACCGGGCAAAGTCGTGAAATGGACGCTGCGTGACGCGATCACGACCGCGCTCGAAAAGAATATTGACATCGAATTGGAGCGAGAGAACGTGCGTCTGATGCAGTACGACCTGATCGCGGCGCAGGGGTTTTATGACCCGACGACAACCTCGACCATCCTCTATAACAAATCCACCCAGGCGACCTCGTTCCGCGCCGCGGGTCTCGATCAGGGCAACACCATCAGCAGGGACTCGCTCACTTACAATTTCGGCGCGACTAAGAATTTCGAGCGATGGGGCAGCCTGGTCACCGCCGATTTCAACAATCAGCGTCTCGTCTCGAACACGAGCACTCTGACCACGCAGTACTCGCCGTCGCTGCTGTTCCAGCTTAGCCAGCCGCTGTTCAAGAATTTCGAGATTGACGCCGCGCGCCGTCAGATCAAGGTCACCAAGAAGCGCATGGACCTTACCGACGCCCAGTTTCGCCAACAAGTGATCCTGATCATCTCCCGGGTGCAGCAGGCTTACTGGGACCTGTCGCTGGCGATCCGCAATGAGGGTGTCGCGCGGGAGTCGGTCGCGTTGGCTGAGACCTTCCTCAATAACACCAAGCGCCAGGTTGAAGTCGGCACGCTCGCGCCGATTGAAGTCGTTTCCGCCGCGACCCAGCTCGAATCGCGCCGCCAATCGGTCTTTCAAGCGATGAACCAAGTGGGCTTGGCCGAGAATACACTCAAGGCCCTCACCGCCGGCGGCTCGAACGACGAACTCTGGAGCTCGCTCATAGAGCCGGTCGAGCCATTTGACATCAAACCGGTCTCGATTCCGGTTGCGGACGCCACCAAGCTCGCGCATGAAAATCGCCCCGAGATCAAGCAACAAAGCCTGCAGAAAGAGATCAATAAGATTGACGTTGATTTCTTCCGCAACCAGGCCAAGCCGCAGATTGATCTGATCGCCAGTTACCGCACCGACGGCCTCGGCGGCTCCCCGCTGGTTACCACTGGCCCGAACTGCCGAATTCCCTTCGATGATCCCGCCAACCCCGGCAAAAAGGTCTGCGCCGGAGTTGTTCCGGCTTTGCAGGGGAGCGCTTTGGTCCCGGTTGTGGCCAGTATTCCTTTTAACCCGGCGGAAGTTACAACCGCCGGCATTGCCGACCAGTTCGTCGGCGGCTACGGCACGGCGCTCGGCAACCTTTTCAAGAACCAGTTCCGCACCTGGAGCGTCGGCGTCCAGTTCACCTTCCCGCTGCGCAACCGCACGGCGAAGGCCAACCTGGGCAGGTCGCTCGAGGTGGGGCGACAGATAGATCTGCAGACGCGCCAGTTGATGCAGAACATCGAATTCGAAGTCCGCAACGCCGTGCAGTCGGTCGAGACGGCGAAGCTGCGCATCGAGGCGGCGCAAGCGGCGGCCATATACGCCCGGCAGCAACTCGAAGGCGAGAACAAGCGCTTCGCCGCGGGTCTACAGTCCACCTTCTTCGTCCTGCAGCGCCAGAACGACCTCTCGCTGGCGCAGCTCAGCGAACTGCAAGCGCTGGCTGATTACAATAAAGCGATCGCCACGCTGCAGCGCGTGATGTCAACGACGCTCTCGAGCAACAGCATCGAGATCAAACAGGAAGCGCCTGTGACGATCAAATAAGGCGGGCGGACAGGTTGATCAAAAATTCAGGGGTGATCGAGCGATGTCTCGATCACCCCTGGTTTTGTTTTAGGGGAATTGAAGTTGGCTCAAGGCTTGACGCGCGGGCGTGCTCAGATTGTCCGACAACGAATCGCTCTCGATCAATGGTTCGGAGTCGAACTCACGGATGTCAACCACCTCATATCGCGGGCATAAACGTAAATGGATGATGGAGCGACAGAGAGGGGGAGAAGGGGAGACGGAGAGACGAGATTGTCCCTCTGTCTCTCCGTCTCTCCGTCCCTCTGTCTCTCTACCCCTCCGTCCTCTTCTAAAAGATAAATTTGATCGCCAACTGGCCGATGCGCTGGCCGTCAATGGGCACGCTGCGCGGATCGAGGAAATTCGTCCGGTAGACGAGCAAGGCGTTGGCCGTGTTTATTCCAGTCACGCTGTAGCGGTTGTTCTGGAAATACGCGGCCAAGCTGGGCGCGATGTTCGTGTGGTTGAAGGCGTTGAACAATTCGCCGATCAACTGCACGCGGAACCTGTCTTCCTTGAAGCCGAAGCTCTTGGTCACGCGCAGATCAACCGTCTCGACCGCGTCGCCGCGAATCGTGCTGCGCCCGACGCTCGGCGTGCGGTCGGTGCGGTTGTTGCCGTCGTTGTTCAAATCGGCGCCTAGAAGTTCGCTGAGCGGCTGGTTGGAGGCGATCTGGACGATGCCGCTGAATTCCCATCCGCTCAGCAACGCGCGCGCCGGGCCTTTCAGATCGTTGAAGTAGTTCAACTGCCACAGACCGTTCAGCACGAAACGATGTGGCGTGTCGGCGTTACCGGGGCCGCGGTCGTCGCTGAGCAGGAAGGTCTGTTGCGCCTGTTTCGCGTCGTCGCCGCCGCCGACAACCACCGAGGTCTGATCGGGCACGTTGTCGAGAACCTTCGACCAGACGTAGGAAGCGTCAAAGAGGAAGTTGCGCGAGAGGCGTTTCTTGAACGTCAGCGAGAGCGCGTTGTAGGTCGAATCGGCCGTCGCCTCGAACTGGCTGATGCGACCGAAACCCGCGACCGGACGGGCCGGAGCCGTCGCGCCCGGATGGCGCAGGAAGGTCACTGTCCTGCCGTCGTCCGGGCCGCCTTGAATCCTGATCGTCGTCGGCACGGGCGCCGGCAGGTTCAGATCGCGCGTCCGCGTCAGGTTCGTGCCTTTGACGTAGAGGTACGACGCGCCGACAGAGGTGTCTTTCGTCAACCCATACTCGAAGCCGAGGCTGCCCTGCTGCGTGTATGGTTGTTGATAGTTCTTGTCGAAGACGTAAATGTCGGGCATGGCCGGTTGCGCGGCTCCGAACGCGTTTTGCAGATCGGCCAGCGTGGCGAAGCGGGCCGGATAGGTGAAAGGCAGTTGCACGTTGTTGAGGGTGAGGCCGATCACATTGACGCCGTTGTTCGAGTGCGCCGTGCCGAGCATGATCGAAGGCGTGCGTCCAAAGAACAATCCGTAGCCGCCGCGAACGACCAGCTTCTCCGCCGGATTCCACGCGAAGCCGAAGCGCGGCGCGACGTTGTTGAGGTCGTTGTGAAACTGCCTTGTGCTGACGCCGGCCGCGGCCAGACGCGGGTCGGGGTTGAACGTGGTCGGCTTGGCCATCAACTGCGCGTCGTAGCGCAGGCCGAAACTGAGCGTCAGTTTGCTCGTCGCGCGCCAGTCATCTTGAACGAAAAGCCCGTAGTCGTTGTAATCGGGGCGTGTCAGCGGCCCCGAAGTGCCGTTGCCCGCGAACGATTGCTGGTAACGAGTGACGCGGCGATTACCGGGGTTGGCCGGGTCGAAGTGGTTGGCGTATTCGGCGTAACCGTTCGCGCTCTGGAAGAAGTAACGCCCGCCGAAATTGCCGGGGAAGAAGTTCTCGATCTTCTCGATGATGAAATCCACGCCGCCCTTGAGGCTGTGTTTGCCGGCGAAGTACGAGACGTTGTCAACGAATTGATACTTGTCTTCGTTGGTCGCGCGCGGGCTGAAGAAGTTGCGCCCGAAGACGAGCACGGTGGATCCGGCCTGCTGGATGGTGGCTTCGGCGTTGTCCGAATTCGCAAAGCCCGGCTCCTTGTCGAACGCCACCTGAGCGCGGAATTCGTTGAGGAATCGCGGCGTGAACGCCGTGTTGAGCGTGACGGTGTAGGTGTTGGTCGTCACGTTGCTGTTGCCGGTGTGCTCCTGCACGCTGGTCGCGCCGCTGCTTTCAAGGTTGCGGCCTTTGAACCGCTGGCCGTTGTAGCGGAAGCCCAGGCGGTTTTCAGAACTGATCTGCCAGTCGAATTTGCCCAGGTAGACATCCTGGTTGAAACCGAGCGTGTAGTTCTGGACGAGCGGCAGAATGCGCTGCAACCCTGCCTGCGACGCGGCGTCTGACGGGGCTGTCTGTCCGAGCGAGACGAAGTTGGGCCGGGTGTTGCGCTGGCCGTCGTAGTTGAAGAAGAAAAACGCGGTGTCTTTTTTGACCGGGCCGCCCAGATTGCCGCCGAATTGGTGGAAGTGGTACGGCTCTTTGACCGGCACGAGGCCGTTGCGCGAGGCGACGAAGTTGGGCCGTTTGGCGTTGAGCGCCGCGTCGCGGAAGAACTCGAAGCCGACCCCGTGAAATTGGTTCGTGCCCGATTTGGTGATGACGTTGATCGCGCCGCCGGCGGCGCGTCCGAATTCAGCCGAGAATCCGCTGGTGTTGACCTGGAACTCCTGCACCGCGTCCTGGCTGAACTGATACGGCGCGCGGCCCGAACCGGTGCGCCCGAGCGATTGGCCGAAGAAGTTGTTGTTGTTGTCAACGCCGTCAATCTGGACGCTGTTGAACGTGCCGCGCTGTCCGCCGAACGAGAGGTCGCCGAACCTTGACGAGTCGCGCACGACGCCCGGCGTGAGCGTGGCGAAATCGAGGAAGTTGCGGCCATTGACCGGCAGCGAGCGAACCTGCTGTTCACCGACCGAGCCGGCGACGTTGGTGCGCGTGGTTTCGATCACGGGCGCCTGCGAGGTGATCTCGACCGCCTCGCTGACGTTCACGCGCAGCGCCAGATCGAGGTTGAGCTTCTGACCGACCGTCAGCGTGACCGCGCCGTATTTATTTTCAGCGAAGCCCTGGCCGCTGGCGCTGATCTGATAGGTTCCGGGCGGGAGAGAGGTGATGCGATAGATGCCGCTACTGTCGGTGGTGATCTCGCGGGTCAAACCGGTGTCAACGTTTTTGATCGAGACCTTGGCGCCGGGAACGACCGCGTTGTTCGGGTCGCTGACGATGCCTTCGATGGTCGCGGTCGCCGCCTGCTGCCCGAAGACGGGCGCGGCGAGAGCGAGAGCGAACAACGAGGCGATCATCATCGTCACAAAACTGAATCGAAGATAATTGCGAGGTTTCATTTGGTTCTTCTCCTTGGGTGTGACTGGTTGTTGGTCTGCCAGTGATTGACGGCGTTGTTAGCGGTCAATGCTGAGCGGTTTGGATTGAATCTTCTTCCCAGTAAAGCCGAAGTCTAAAGCTTGAACATTAAATCAAAGCAAAGCGTTGTCGCCGATTCTTGCCATTTCTTGATGAATGATGCTAATTCAAGCGGCGCCGATTGGCAATTTGGTCTTGACTCGATTCACTCACACGCGTAGATTGTTCCCGCTTTTCTTGAAAAACTTGCTCCCGCTTAATGACCAAGCCCTTTTTTCCTCACTTCGACAGGCAGTATTGATCTGCTGGCCCTAGTGGTCTTTTGACTTTCTGCCTTTCCCCCATCCGGATTATTCTGGTGTGGCTGTGATTCTCACCTAACCCAGTCGCGCCGAGTTCCGATTATCTCAGCGCAAATACGCCTGCCCCTGAATGCGTCTGGGCACGAAGTTTTTTCACAATCTCAACTTCATAAGGACACGTTCGCGCCGATCCCCGGATGAGCGGCGCATGATCGTGATCAATCGGGTGTGCCCCATTGTTTGGCGAATTAAGGAGAAGACACGCCTATGAAACGCACCTCAAACCACATCCGTAAAATCTGTCTGTTCTCGTTCGTATTGCTCATCCTCGCTTCGGCGATGTTGCGGCCCTGGGGAGTGAGATTCAATTTTGAACGCCCGGTGGTCGCGCAGACCGCCCCACGCCCTCCCGTTGAAGGGACAGTCTTCGCCGTCACCGCGAGCAACAATCTGATCAGCTTTAATCAATTCACGCCGAGCGCGCTCATCACGCCGGCCACTGCGATCACCGGATTGCAAGCCGGCGAAATGGTTATGGGTATAGATTTCCGGCCGCGCACCGGTGTGCTGTTCGCGGTCACCAATCAGAGCCGGATTTACACGATCAACACCTCAACCGCCGCCGCGACGGTGGTCGGAGCGGCGCCGTTCACTCCCGCGGTTAACGGAGTGTCGTTCGGCGTCGATTTCAATCCCGTACCCGATCTCATTCGATTCGTGACCGACGCGGATCAGAATCTGCGGATCAGCCCGAACGATGGCACGGTGGTCGTCACTGGCGGCGCGGACGGGCCCTTGGCTTTCATGGCGGGCGATCCGAACGCGGCCGCCAATCCGAACGTCGTCGCCTCGGCCTACACGAACAATTTTTTGGGAGCGAGGGTGACGACGCTCTATGGAATTGATTCAAACCTCGACGCTCTGGTTACTCAGGGATCGGTGAATGGTACGCCAACTTCGCCGAACACCGGGCAACTGTTCACGGTCGGGGCGCTCGGCGTCAACACCACCGATCAGGTCGGTTTCGACATCGTCAAACGCACCGGGGCGGCGCTCGCGTCGCTCACTCCGATGGGCGGGACGACTTCATCGCTCTACACGATCAATCTTACGACCGGCGCGTCAACGCTCATCGGCCAAATCGGCGTGGCTGAAACCGTCCGCGATATCTCGGCGGTCGTGCCTGTCGAAACGATCTTCGCGTTGACGACGACCAACGGACTTCTCAGTTTCAGTTCCGGCGCCCCGGGTTCGCCCAGCGCCATCACGCCGATCACGGGTTTGGCCGCCGGCGAAACTTTGGTGGGCATGGATTTCCGTCCGGCGAACGGATTGCTCTACGCCGTTAGCAATCAGAGCAACGTTTACATAATCAACACCGCGACCGCGGCGGCCACGCCCGTCAGCGCCACGCCGTTCACTCCGGGGGTCATGGGGACGAATTTCGGAGTTGACTTCAACCCGGTCCCTGACCGCATACGATTCGTCAGCGACGCTGATCAGGACCTGCGGCTCAACCCGAATAATGGCGCGTTGGCCGCCAATGGCGTGGACGGGACCCTGGCTTTCAATGCGGGCGATCCGAATGCGGCCGCGAACCCGAACATCGTCGCCGCGGCTTACACCAGTAACTTCGCCGGAGCGACGACGACGACGCTTTACGAGATTGACTCCACTCTGAACGCCCTGGTGACGCAAGGCTCGGTCGGAGGCTCGCCCATTGGGCCGAACACGGGGACACTACTCACGGTCGGGCCGCTCGGCGTTACTCTCTCCGACGGTGAAACCGGGTTCGACATTGCGCCGTTTACCGACGCGGCGTTCGCCTCGCTGACGCTCGCGGGGGTTTCGACGCTGGCCAGGATCAATCTGGCGACCGGCGCGGCGACGGCGCTCGGGGCGATTGGCGGCGGCCAGCCGATCCGCGACATCGCCATCCAGCCGCGTATCGAGATGATCTTCGCCTCGACCAACAGCAGCAAGCTGATCAGTTTCGTCAGCACCGCCCCGGGGGTGATTCAAAGCACCGCCCAGATCACCGGGCTTCTGGATAACGGGGCTTCTGAGACGATCATCGGAATTGATTTCCGTCCGGCCAACGGAATGCTTTACGCCATCGGCAGCAGCAGCCGCATCTTCACGATCAATCCGTTGACCGGCGGGGCGGCGCTGGTCGGCCCTGGCACCACCTCGCCGCAACTCAACGGCATCGCTTATGGATTCGATTTCAATCCCGTGCCTGATCGCATCAGGATCACCAGCACGGCGACGCACAACCTGCGGTTCAATCCTGACACCGGGGTCTCGGCGGTGGGTCCGGGATTGCCTGATGGGCCGATGGCCTATGCGGCGGGTGATTCAGGCGCCGGCGCGCCGCCGTTCGTCAACGCCTCGGCTTACGACAACAATTTCGCCGGTTCGACTTCAACCACGCTCTACGGGATTGATACGAATCGCGATATGTTGGTCAGGCAAGGATCGCCTGGCGCCGCGCCCGTTACGCCGGGCGGCATGGCCGTTTCGCCGAACTCCGGGCAACTGTTCACAATCGGGCCGCTCGGCGTTGACTCGAGCGAGATGACCGGGTTCGATATCGCCGATGTGACCAACAACGCATACGCGTCGTTGACCGTCGGCGGAGTCTCCAACCTTTACACGATCAATTTGGGCACGGGCGCGGCGACGCTGGTCGGACCTATCGGCGGAGGCGAAGTGATCCGTGGGATCACGGTCATGAACAATACGACGCCTTCGGCGACACCTACCACAATGGCGGTCGTCAATGCGGCAAGCTTCCTCGGCGATGTCATCGCCCCGGATTCGCTCGCCGCGCTCTTCGGCAGATTCCAGACGGCCGATGGCAGATTGAAACTGGCTTCGGGCCTGCCGTTGCCGACATCGCTCAACGGAGTACGGGTCTCGGTCAACGGACAGGATGCCCAACTGCTGATGACCAGCAATGGGCAGATCAACATGGTTACGCCAAAGGACCTTCTCGACGGCCCGGCATTGTTCATGATCACGAGCGCGGACGGCTCGGTCCGCGGGGGCAGGGTGAACATGGTGCGCTCGGCCACGGGTATCTTCTCGATAAACGCTTCCGGGCAGGGAACGGCGGCTGCCGTGTGGACTACGGACGGCAAGCTCTTCCAGTCCGTAATCAACCCTGACGGCAGTGAGCGCCCCATTACTCCCGGCTCGGCTGGTAGTCCGACCGCCCTTGTGCTGTTCACGACCGGGTTGCGCAATGCGCCCGCCGGATCCGTGACCGTCACGATTAAAGACGTCAACTCGACGGTGTTATATGCCGGCCCAGCGCCCGGCTTCGTCGCGCTCGACCAGGTCAACGTGATCATTCCGCCGGGACTGGCCGGAGCAGGCTCGGTCCAGATCCGGATCACGGCAGGCGGCAAGGTGTCGAATGTCGTGACCGTGCGAATTGGATAGAGGATTGAAGATCGAGGATTGAGGATTGAGGATTGAGGATTGAAGATCGCCATACGTGCGACAACGATCCTCGATCCTCAATCCTCGATCCTCAAAGTCAAAAAGTTCGTCCATTGCTGGGGACGCGCGTCTAATAGAGCGGCGCGCCACTCATTTTGCGTCAGACTTGCGGACTTTTGCCCAAAGCTTACTTGACAGTGAACAGAATAGGCGGATAGATTGCAGGCCGTACTTTTCACGCCCCCTGA
>Ga0187894_10002931_pt1 | contig 19711 bp, 13 predicted proteins | sample GBC1701081metaG_FD_136650 | JGI IMG/M metagenome (GOLD analysis project Ga0187894, IMG submission 136650) | White microbial mat communities from a lava cave in the Kipuka Kanohina Cave System on the Island of Hawaii, USA - GBC170108-1 metaG ...
AGCAGCCGCGGTAAGACGGAGGTGGCAAACGTTGCTCGGAATTACTGGGCTTAAAGGGCGTGTAGGCGGCCGCTTAAGTCGGGTGTGAAAAACCTCGGCCCAACCGAGGAATTGCATTCGATACTGAGCGGCTAGAGTGCGAGAGGGGCAAGTGGAACTCCAGGTGTAGCGGTGAAATGCGTAGATATCTGGAGGAACGCCGGTGGCGAAAGCGACTTGCTGGCTCGTAACTGACGCTGAGGCGCGAAAGCCAGGGGAGCAAACGGGATTAGATACCCCGGTAGTCCTGGCCCTAAACGATGAGCACTTGGCTGTGGTCCGTCCACTGGGTCACAGCCGCAGCGAAAGTGGTAAGTGCTCCGCCTGGGGAGTACGGTCGCAAGGCTGAAACTCAAAGGAATTGACGGGGGCTCACACAACCGGTGGAGGATGTTGCTCAATTCGAAGCAACGCGAAGAACCTTACCCGGCCTTGACATGCACGTAGTACGGAACCGAAAGGGGAAGGACCCTGGCTTTGCCAGGGAGCGTGCACAGGTGTTGCATGGCTGTCGTCAGCTCGTGTCGTGAGATGTTGGGTTAAGTCCCGTAACGAGCGAAACCCTTGCCCTTAGTTGCCAACGGGTCATGCCGGGGACTCTAGGGGGACTGCCGGCGTCAAGCCGGAGGAAGGTGGGGACGACGTCAAGTCATCATGGCCCTTATGGCCGGGGCCGCAAACGTCCTACAATGGGCGGTACAAAGGGAAGCAAACCCGCGAGGGGGAGCAAATCCCAAAAAGCCGTCCCTAGTTCAGATTGTGGGCTGCAATTCGCCCACATGAAGCCGGAATCGGTAGTAATCGCGGATCAGCACGCCGCGGTGAATATGTTCCTGAGCCTTGTACACACCGCCCGTCAAGCCACGAGAGCTGGTAGCACCCGAAGTCGCTGACCCAACCTGCAAGGGAGGGAGGCGCCGACGGTGAGACTGGTGATTGGGACTAAGTCGTAACAAGGTAGCCGTAGGAGAACCTGCGGCTGGATCACCTCCTTTCTAAGGGGATTATCTTAGAGCTCCGCACGTCGAGAGGCGGACGGAGCGACGAGTGGAAACCGGGACATGCAGGAGTCGTCTCTCTTGAATCATGGCGGCGGTCCGGTGTGGACCGCTCGCTTGCGTTCCTTGAAAAGTGAATAGAGGTAGTTGCAGCACCGAGGGAAAACGCGTGCGCGCAGGCGCACGTATTCACCTTGGCGAAGTGCCCATGCACAGAGAGGCTGGCCACCGGGAAGAAAGGTGGTCAAGCTAGAAAGGGCGCGCGGGGGATGCCTTGGCGCCGAGAGGCGAGGAAGGACGTGGCTAAGCTGCGATAAGCTCCGGGGAGCCGCTAGCAGGCCGAGATCCGGAGATCTCCGAATCGGGCAACCGGCCCGGGGTCATGCCCGGGCAGCGGCCGCTGAATGAATAGGCGGCCGCCGCGAACGGGGGGAACTGAAACATCTCAGTACCCCCAGGAAGAGAAAGAGACATCGATTCCCTCAGTAGCGGCGAGCGAACGGGGAACAGCCCAAACTGCGTACGTGCAAGCTCGACGGCGTTGCGTACGCGGAGTAGCGGGATTCTCGAGGGCTTGCGTCGAACGGCCCACAGAGTCACAAAGGCACGGCCTAGCCGAACATTCTGGAAAGTTTGGCCATAGCGGGTGATAGCCCCGTAGGCGAAAGGTCGTGCTCTCTGCGAGGACACCCAAGTAAGTCCGGACACGTGGAACCCGGACTGAATCCGCGGGGACCACCCCGCAAGGCTAAAGACTACTCGGCGACCGATAGCGAACCAGTAGCGCGAGCGAAAATGGTGAAAAGTACCCCAGCGAGGGGAGTGAAAAGTATCTGAAACCGCGTGCCTACAAACCGTGGTAGGGCTATGGCCTTCGGGCCACGCCTGACCGCGTACCTTTTGCATAATGGGCCTGGGAGTTGCCGTCTGCGGCAAGGTTAAGGGTCTGAAGGCCCGAAGCCGAAGCGAAAGCGAGTGTGAATAGCGCGTCTAAGTCGCAGGTGGCAGACCCGAAAACGGGCGATCTAACCATGGCCAGGATGAAGCGGATGTAAGAGTCCGTGGAGGTCCGAACGGCTTGAGGTTGAAAACTCATCTGATGAGCTGTGGTTTGGAGCAAAAGACTATTCAAGCCCGTAGATAGCTGGTTCTCCCCGAAATGCCTTTTGGGGCAGCGTCGGGAGATGAATCGCGGGGGTAGAGCCACGGAATGGGTCTGGGGGGTTACCCACTTACCCGTCCCAATCAAACTCCGAATACCGCGATGATATCCCGGCAGTGAGTCCCTGGGGGATAAGCTCCAGGGTCAAAGCCGAAACAACGGAGACCGACGGCTAAGGTCCCTAAGTATGGCTAAGTGCGTAAGGAAGTGCGGATGCTAAGACAGCGGGGATGTTGGCTTAGAAGCAGCCATCATTTAAAAAGTGCGTAACAGCTTACCCGTCGAGCATTCACGCGCCGAGGATGATCGGGACTCAAGCCATACACCGAAGCCACGGGTTGCGTCCGGCCTGCGGGCCAGGCGCAGCGGTAGGGGAGCGTTCGACTCTAGGTCGAAGGACGACCGTAAGGACGTCTGGACGAAGTCGAAGTGATAATCCAGGCACGAGTAACGATAAAAGTGGTGGGAATCCACTTCGCCGAAAACCTAAGGTTTCCTGGGGAAGGTAATTCCGCCCAGGGTTAGTCGGAACCTAAGGCGAGGCCGAAAGGCGTAGTCGATGGATGACGGGTTAATATTCCCGTACCACGGCACGGCCCAATACCCGAGGAGGGGTGGAGGAAGCTAAGTGAGCGCACGGCTTGAAGTGTGCGTGCAAGCCCGTAGGGGGTGCCGTTGGAAAATCCGCGGCACACATACCCCGAGAGGCGATGCGGAGGCCGATTAAGCGCCGAAGTCACTGATGCTCTGCTCCCGAGAAAAGCTTCGCGGGTCATGACCGTGTCGTGTCCGTACCGCAAACTGACACAGGTAGGAGGGGTGAAAATCCCAAGGCGCTCGAGTTATCCGTCGTCAAGGAACTCGGCAAATTAGCTCCGTAACTTCGGGAAAAGGAGCGCCCTTGGGGGTGAAGGACTTCGCGTCCGTAGCTCCTGGGGGCCGCAGAGAAATGGGCCAACCGACTGTTTATCAAAAACACAGGTCTGCGCGAAGTCGAAAGACGCTGTATGCAGACTGACGCCTGCTCGGTGCCGGAAGGTTAAGGTGAGGGGTCAGCCTTCGGGCGAAGCTCCGAACCGAAGCCCCGGTAAACGGCGGCCGTAACTATGACGGTCCTAAGGTAGCGAAATTCCTTGTCGGGTAAGTTCCGACCCGCATGAATGGCGTAACGAGTTGGTCAGTGTCTCGACGACGGACTCGGTGAAACTGCAATAGCGGTGCAAATGCCGCTTAACCGCGGGTAGACGGAAAGACCCCGTGAACCTTCACTGCAAGCTAGTATGGTGTTTAGGCTTGATCTGTGTAGGATAGGTGGGAGGCGTTGAAGCGGAGGCGTCAGCCTCCGTGGAGCCACCGGTGAAATACCACCCTTATTAAGTTTGAATCCTAACCTCGTCCCGTGAAACCGGGCGAGGGACAGTGCTAGTTGGGCAGTTTGGCTGGGGCGGTCTCCTCCTAAAGAGTAACGGAGGACTCCAAAGGTGCCCTCAGTGCGTTTGGCAACCGCACTAAGAGCGTAAGGGTATAAGGGCGCTTGACTGCGAGACCTATAAGTCGAGCAGAGACGAAAGTCGGGCCTAGTGATCCGGCGGATTCCGTGTGGAAGGGCCGTCGCTCAAGAGATAAAAGGTACTCCGGGGATAACAGGCTGATCTCTCCCAAGAGTTCACATCGACGGGGAGGTTTGGCACCTCGATGTCGGCTCATCACATCCTGGGGCTGAAGGAGGTCCCAAGGGTTTGGCTGTTCGCCAATTAAAGTGATACGTGAGCTGGGTTCAGACCGGCGTGAGCCAGGTCGGTCCCTATCTCCCGTGGTTGCAGGAGATCTGAGAAGACTTACCCCTAGTACGAGAGGATTGGGGTGGACGGACCGCTGGTGTACCTGTTGTCACGCTAGTGGCATTGCAGGGTAGCTACGTCCGGAAAGGATAAGCGCTGAAGGCATATAAGCGCGAAGCCTCCTTCAAGACAGGATCTCCCATGAGGCCCGTCCAAGACTAGGACGTTGATAGGCCGGCCGTGCAAGCGCAGCGATGCGTTGAGCGTACCGGTACTAATCGGCCGATTGGCTTGACCGCTTTTCTTCCCTCCCCTTCGCCGTGAGGCGCAGGGGATCGGCTGGCGGGGCACGACCCGCCAAGGTGTAGCCCTCGGGCTGCGCTACCTCTATTCGATCGAAACAATGCGTGGTGGTCACAGCCGAGGGGTCACACCCGTTCCCATTCCGAACACGGTCGTTAAGCCCTCGGCGCCGATGATACTGCCAAAAGCGGGAAAGTAGGTCGCTGCCACGCTTCTCATCACCGGCCCGCCGCTCGTGCGGCGGGCCGATTTCTTGGCGCTAGGCGTGTTCTGCGCGCGCGTAGCTCAGGGGTTAGAGCGTCCGCCTGATAAGCGGGAGGTCGGTGGTTCGAGTCCACCCGTGCGCACCAGGAGTTCCCGGGGGCGCCGGCCCCCGGGAACCCCGAGCTTCTGGTGGAGACGACGGGATTCGAACCCGTGACCTCCGGCTTGCAAAGCCGGCGCTCTCCCAATTGAGCTACGTCCCCGACGATCCTCCAACTGTACCCGAACCCCGGGGCGTTTCGACGGCCTCGGGCGTGTCGGGGGCGGTGACCACCATGGGGGCGGCCAAGGGACGCGGTGTGCGTATCATCAGAGGTCCAAAGGAGGTCTTCGTGCGCCTTACCCACGTCTCGGTGGCCCTGTCCGCGCTCGCGTTCCTCGGCTCGGTCACGCTCTATTTGAAGGTCGAGGAGCTCGAGAGGAGTCTCTCCAACCCCCGCGCGTCGCCTCGCGAGGGCGTTCGCGCAGCGACGGACATCGGCCGGGAGACGGCGGAGGTTGCGTCGCTCGACCGGTCGCGTCGCGGTATCGACGCGGTCGCGTCTCCCGGTACGGCGGCAGCGGCCGAGGAGGGCGATGGGCACGAGGGACGGCCGGCTTCGATCGAGGAGCGGCTCGCGCGGCTCGAGCGCGAGCAGAAGACGATGAAGGCGGGTCAGCAGATCGTTCCGTGGCGGTCCCAGGCATTCGCGCGGAACGTGGACGACCTCGCGCAGCAGCTGTCGCTGACGTTGACGCAGAAAACGAGGATCGAGGACATCGTCGGGCGCGCGCGGCAGCGGATCGACGACGTCTTGAAGATCCCCGACGAGACGGGCAAGAGCCCGTTCGAGCGGCGCGCGGAGGCGAAGAAGAAGATCGAGGAGGCGATGAAGAGTCCGAACCCCGGCGGCGTGCTCGCGTTCGCCACCGATCTGATCTCTTCCCGGGAGAAGAAGATCCCCGGGCGCAACGACACGTATGGCGACGAGATCAACCGGATCCGCAAGGAGACGCGGGAGGAGATCTCGTCCGTGCTCGACACCAAGCAGCGCGAGACGCTTGCCGACACCAACCTCGACGGGCTCACCGGGGAGGCGGGACAGGTGTCCTTCGCCTACGCCGTGGGGGACTCCGCGGACGGCGGGGACGGGATGATCGTCGAGATGGGGACGAGCATCGTCGCGGAGGACCACTCGGGCGCGACCGAGGGTGAGGAAGAGCCCTCGCCGCCGCCGTCCGGGACGGGCGGAGCGGGCGGACGGTAGCGCGAGCCGGGCACGCCGGGCAGGCGCGCCCGACGGTCGCCGAGGCCCCTCGGGCGCCCGTCGCCGGGGCCCGCCGCGGGTCAGCGGCGCCGCTGGCCCCCGACGCCCCCTCATCTCAGCTCTCAGGCAGGCGAAGCAGCGGACCGGGCTATAATCCGCGAGGGGGTTCCTATGCGCGTAACCGGCCTCCTTCTCCTCGTCCTCATCCCCGCGATCGGCCTCGCCGACGAAGCCGCCGAGGTCTCCGTCACCACGCCGCTCCGGAACGTCGAGCTCGTGGATCGCGAGGGCGTCTCCACGCACCTCGCCGGGTTCTACCGGCTGTCCGGCGAGGACTTCTTCCGCGGGTTCCTGGGGTCGGGAGACATCCAGGTCCCGTACGAGCGGGTCGCGGAACTCCGCGTGTCCGCCCCGGCGCGACCGGGCGGGCGGATGCGTGCCGTGCTCACCCTCCGCTCCGGCAACAACGTCGATGCGACGTTCGACGAGAGGGAGGGCGAGCAGCTCCTCGCGGGCTTCGCGGCCTGCGGGAGGGTGACGATCTTCTTCCGCGACATCCGGGAGCTCCGCTTCCTCGGCCACACGCAGAGGGACGACCTGCCCGACTACGGGGCGGCGGTCGAGGGGCTCGACGTACGGGTGACGGATCGCGAGGGCCAGGCGACCGAGCTGATCGGCTTCCGGCGCGCGGTGGGCGAGAACATGATCCCGGGCGCACGCGGCGCCGCGGCGATCGCGATCCCGCTCCGCATCGTGAGGCGGCTCGAGGTCTCGGAGGACAAGGAGAGCCTGCCTCTCCTGCGCGCCGCGGCGACGCTGAAGGACGGCACGACCATCGACTTCCGGCTCCCGACGTACGTGGAGGAGACGGCCTATCGCGGGGAGGCGGAGTTCGGCACGTATCGGATCCGCCTGGGCAAGATCCGCGACCTCGTCGTGCACCGCGAGACCCCGGACCTGCGCGAGTTCTCGCCGCCGGCCGAGCCCGGCGAGGCCGAGGCGGGGGAACAGCCGGAACGTTGAGCGTCGAGCTCGCACCCGAGGGGCGGTACCTCGTCGACTTCGACACGCGCGACCTGCCCCGTCGCGAGACGGACGTGCTCGTCATCGGCGGCGGCGTCGCGGGGCTCGCGGCGGCGCTCGAGGCCGCGGAACGCTGCCGCGTGCTCGTGCTGACGAAGGACGACCCGGAAGTGTGCAACACCGCGTGGGCGCAGGGCGGCGTCGCGGCGGCGGTGGGGGCCGGCGACAGCGCCCTCGACCACGCCCGCGACACGCTGCGCACCGGCTGCGGCATCGCGGACGAGGCGGTCGTCGAGCGCGTCGTGGCCGAGGCGCCCGCCGCGATCGAGCGGCTGACGGCGCTCGGCGCCCGCTTCGACCGCGAGGACGGCGCCTTCGCGCTGGGCCAGGAGGGAGGGCACGGCCGACGCCGGGTGCTCCACCGCGGCGACACGACCGGACTCGAGATCACGCGCGCGCTCCTCCGGGCCGCGGGGCGGACCCCGTCGCTGGAGACCGCGCCGCGCGTCTTCGTCAGCGACCTCCTGACCGAGGACGGCCGCTGCGTGGGCGCCCTGACCCTCGACCGCGAGGGGGCGCTCGCCGCGGTCTTCGCCAAGACCGTGGTGGCCGCCGCGGGCGGCGCGGGTCGTCTCTACCGCGAGACGAGCAACGTCCGCGGCGCGACCGGGGACGGCATTGCCGCGGCGTTCCGAGCCGGCGCCGCGGTCCGCGACGTCGAGTTCGTCCAGTTCCACCCGACGACCCTCTATCTCGCCGGAAGCGATCGCATCCTCGTCACCGAGGCGGTGCGCGGCGAGGGCGCGCACCTCGTGGACAACGAGGGGCGGCGCTTCCTCGAGGCGGTCGATCCCGCGGCCGAGCTCGCGCCTCGCGACGTCGTCTCGCGCGCGATCGTCGAGCACCTCGCGAAGCCGGGCGTGACCGGCGTCTTCCTCGACATGCGCCACTGGCCGAAGGGCCGGGCCGCGTCGCGCTTCCCCGGTCTCGTCGAGTCCTGCGTGCGGTACGGGCTCGATCCGGAACGGGACCTCGTTCCGGTCCGGCCCGGCGCCCACTACTTCATCGGCGGGATCGCCAGCGACATCGACGGTCGCACGAGCCTCGACGGCCTTCTCGCGTGCGGCGAGGCGTCGTGCAGCGGGATGCACGGCGCGAACCGGCTCGCCTCCAACTCCCTGCTCGAGGGGCTCGTCCTCGGGGCCCGCGCGGGCCGCGCGGCCGCCGAGGACGCGGCTGCGGCACCGCCGCCCGCCGCGCGCATCCACCACGAGACGCGGAGGTCGGTCGGGGAGCGGGAGGTCGACGTGGAAGATCTCCGGAAGTCCCTCTTGAGCTGCACCTGGCGGCACGTCGGCATCGTCCGCGACGGCCCCGGCCTCGACGAGGCCGCGGAGGCGATCCGGCTCTGGCGCTTCTTCTCGGGCAGGGTCCGCTACCGGCGCCGCACGGCGCTGGAGCTCGAAAACCTGCTCCTGCTCGGCGCGCTCGTGACCGCCGCCGCGTCGCTCCGCGTCGAGAGCCGCGGCACGCACGGGCGCCGCGACTTCCCCGGCCGCGAGGACGCCCGGTTCCTCGGGAGCTACTGGTGGACGCGGAACGGGAAGCCCGAGTTCCGCGCCCGCGGGAGTGCGACGCGTGGTTGAGCAGGGCATGCGGGCGCTCCCCCGCCGCGGCGGCGAGCGGGCGGTCCTCGTGGGGGTGCTCCTTCCCGGCGAGCCGCCGACGGACGGCGACCCGCTCGACGAGCTCGGCCTGCTCGCGAAGACGGCGGGGGTCAAGGAGGCGGCGCGGCTCGTCCAGCGGCGCCGCCGGCCCGACGCGTCGACGTTCCTCGGAAGCGGCAAGGCCAAGGAGATCGCGGCGCTGGCCCAGGAGAAACAGGCGGAGGTCGTGATCTTCGACGTCGACCTCGCCCCCGGGCAGATCCGCAACCTCGAGAAGATCCTCGGCGTCCGCGTCGTGGACCGGACCGAGCTGATCCTCGACATCTTCGCGCTGCACGCGCGCACGCACCAGGCGAAGCTCCAGGTCGAGCTCGCGCAGGCCCAGTACCTGCTGCCCCGCCTCCGCCGGATGTGGACGCACCTTTCCCGCGAGGTCGGCCTCGGCGCCCAGGCGGGGGTCGGCATGCGCGGGCCCGGCGAGAAGCAGATCGAGATCGACCGCCGGATCCTCAACCGCAAGATCGACGAGCTGCGCCACGAGCTCAAGGACATCGCGGAGCGGCGCAAGCGCATGGCGCAGAGCCGCGCGCCCTACTTCACGGTGAGCCTCGTGGGCTACACGAACGCGGGCAAGTCGACGCTGCTCCGCGCGCTCACCGGCGCGGACGCCTACGTGGCGGACCAGCTCTTCGCGACGCTCGACACGCAGACCCGCGCGTGGACGCTCCCCGGGAAGAAGCAGGTCTTCCTCTCCGACACGGTCGGATTCCTCCGGCACCTGCCGCACCACCTCGTCGCCTCCTTCTACGCGACCCTCGAGGAGGTGCGCAGCGCCGACCTGATCCTCCACGTGGTCGACGGCGCCCATCCCGACGCGAGGCTCCAGGTCGAGGCGGTGGAGGAGGTCCTGCGCGAGATCGACGCGGGCGAGACGCCGCGGATCGTGGTCTTGAACAAGATCGACCGCGCGAAGGACCGCCTCGACCTCCTGACCGCGGCCGCGGGCCACCCGGAATCGGTCCAGGTGTCCGCGCTGACCGGCGAGGGGCTCGACCGCCTCGCGAAGTGCGTCGAGCAGCGGATCCTCGAGGGGCAGAAGGAGGCGGAGTTCCGGGTTCCCGCCGGCGCGGGGAGAATCCTCGCCTGGCTCGCGGACCGCGGCACCGTGCTCGCGCGCACCTACGAGGACGGGATGGTCACGGTGCGCGTGCGGATGACCGAGGCCGACGTCGCGCGGGCGAGGCGGATGGCCGAGGATCTCGGCGGGCCCGCCCCGCAGGAGGCGTGAGAGCTTTGTTCACAAGCTCTGAGGGGGCTTCGGGGGCCCGGCTCTCGACCCGCTTCGTGCTGCTTCGGCGTGCAGGCCGGCGCGTCAGCGCGGCGGGAGGATCAGGACGGTGCCCGCCTGGATGTCCGCGCTGTGCAGGTGGTTCGTCTCCATCACGCGGTACACGCGGGCGCCGAGCCCTTCCCGCCCGTAGAGCTTGCGGCAGATGGCGTAGAGGTTCCCGTCCCCCTCCTTGACCTTGTAGCGCGGGGGGACCGTGCCCTTCGTCTTCGTCGTCGTCGCGCCCCCCGTGCCCCCCTCCTTCGCGATCTCCTTCTTCGCGGGGATGACGAGCTTCTGGTTCGCGAAGATCCGGTTCGCGTTGCCGAGGCGGTTCGCGTCGACGATCCACTCGATGCCCTCGCGGGTCCCGTAGTACTTGATCGCGATCGCCTCGAGGGTCTCGCCCTTCCGGATCACGTGCGTCTTGGACGGCGCGGGCGTCTCGGGCTTCGTGGCTTCGGGCTTCCGTGCCTCCGGCTTCTTCGTCTCCGGTTTCGGTGTTTCGGGCTTTGACGCGGCGGGCGGGGCGGTCGCTGCCGCGGCGTGCGCCTGTTCCGCGGCGACCGGCTCCGGCGTGGATCCGGACGGGGCGGCCGTGGTCTGCGGGTCCGGGACCGTGCCCGGCACGGTGAGGATCTCGCGGCGGGAGGAGGACATGTCGAAGTCGTCCCCGGTGTCCGTTTGCGGCCGCTCCGCAACGTCCCTGGGCTCGCCGCTGGGGTTCCACCGGTCGTAGGCGATGACCCCTGCCACGACGAGGAAAAGGACGCCCAGAAGGAAATACTTCACCCGGTCCGCCATGAAATGACCTCCACCGTACAAGGCTGATCTGGGCACATGCCCTAGGACGGGAATGAATCTTAGACCCCGATCCGTAGGGGGTCAAGGCGGAATGTGCCCGGGGGGTCGCAGGGGGGAGCGAGAGCGGGGGCGGGCGCCCTGCCGAGGGGGGCGGTTCGGGAGGCCCGCCCGCCGGACCCGGGGCGTCCGGCGGGCGGGACCTCGGCGGTCAGGCGGCCTCGGTCCGGACGCGGTCCGCCCGCACGAACCGCACGAAGTTCACGAGGAAGAAGGCCAGCACGCCCACGGGCACGGCGAGGAGCAGGTTGTCGAACACAGGCGTGGTCCAGTCCTTCGCGAACTCGGTCTTGTCGTGCGCGTAGGCGCTCCCGACAAGGACCACCGCCGTGACGACCATGAACGGCGCGGCCTTCTTCGCAAGGGACCGCGCGCTTCCGCCGGAGCGTTCCCAGAGCCACGGCAGGTACAGGAGCGTCGGGCTCGCGATGAAGACCGTCGAGTAGGTCCCCGAGATGAGGCCGAACGACAGGATGAACGCGAACCCCTCGAGGGCCGAGTTGGACCCGTAGTTGAAGGCGAGGAGGATCACCACGACGATCCACACCGTGAGCGACGTGCGGATGGTGCGCGCCATCGTCTGGTTCACGGACGTGTCGATGATCTCCGCGAGGCGGCCGCGGCTGCTGGCGCCCCGGTTCTCGCGGATGCGGTCGAAGATGACGATCGTGTCGTTGATCGAATAGCCGATGAGCGTCAGGTAGGCCGCGACGGTCACGAGGTTGAGCCTCGCGTCGAAGAGCCCGAGCCAGGTCGCGACGGTGGCGACCCCCAGCGTCACGACGACGTCGTGGATCAGCGCGATGACCGAGGCGACGCCGAAGGACCAGGACCGGAAGCGGAAAGCGACGTACACGATGATGCCGAGGAGCGAGAGCGCAATCGCCTGCACGGCCGCGTTCCGGTGCTCCTCCGCCGTGGAGGGGTTGACGAGGTCGGCCAGCGGGAACGGATCGCACTCCTCGAAGAGGGCGGGCGTGATTTCGGCCGCCTGGTAGGTATCCAGCACGGCGAGGATGCGCTTCGCCTCCTCCTGCTCCTGGGGCGTGCTTGCGTCGGACGTCGCGATCTCCCCGTAGCTCTTCAGCGCCTCGGCGAGCCGGAAACCCTCGACCGCGGCGCCGGCGTTGAAGACGACCGCCTCGGGGCTCTGGTCGCCGGGGAAGAGAAGCCGGAACGCGGCGCCGGCCCCCGGCACCGCGGGCACGTTCTCGACCTTGGCGCCGACGAGGCCCTTCCTCTCCCGGTCCGCGAACTGGCGGAACGCCGCCTCGAGCAGCTCGCGCTTGACGCGATCGCCCTCGAAGTAGATCTGCCCCTCGAGGCCTCCCCCGTCCGCGGCGCGCAGCGTGCTGGCGAGCGGGCCGGGAAGGAGCCGGCCTGCGAAGGCGTTCCGGAGCGTCGCCTTGAGTTCCTCGATCTGCGTTCTCGTCGCGATCGCCTGCGAGCGCAGCTCGAACGCGGGGCTCGCGTCGGCGGAGATCTTCCGGCCGACACCCTCCGCCGTGGCCCGGACGGCCATGTCGGCGTACATCGGGTTCTCGCGCGCCGCTTCCTCGAGCTTCGCCCGGACGTCGGTCATGGGGAGCGGCTCGGAGAGGCGCATGACGAGCTTGCTCCCCTGCGTGAAGTCGAGGTCGTACCGGATCTTCTCGGGCGCGAGCTCCCAGAGGGCGACTCCCGCGCCCATCGCGATCGTGGACCCGATCACCGCGCGCCGCATCATGCGGCCCGTCCACGAGATCGTGGGGGGCGCGCCGACCGAACGCATCTTGAGTTCGGTGATCACCTTCTTCTTCAGGAGGAGGTCGAAGAACGCGTGCGTCACGTAGAGGGCCGTGAACATCGACGCGACGATGCCGATGGCCAGCGTCACGCCGAACCCCTTGACTGGCCCCGACCCCAGCTGGAAGAGGAAGTAGGCCGTGATGAGCGTGGTCAGGTTCGAGTCGACGATCGTGACCAGCGCGCGCTCGTACCCGAGTGCGACCGCCTGGACGACGGTTCGGCCCCGCTCCTTCTCCTCGCGCATGCGCTCATAGACGAGGATGTTCGCGTCCACCGACATGCCGACCGTGAGCACGATGCCCGCGAGGCCGGGCAGCGTCAGCACGGCGTCGAACCAGACGAGGACGCCGACGAGGATGACGATGTTCAGGAGGAGCGCGAAGTTCGCGAGCATCCCCGGCCCGTAGTAGAGCCAGGCCATGACCAGGAGGACGACGACGAAGCCGAGCACGACCGAGAGGATGCCCTTGTCGCGCGCGCTGCCGGCGAGGTCGGGCGCGATGGTGCGCTCGGAGACGAGCGTCGGCTTCTCCTGGAGCGCGCCGGCCTGGAGCACCGCGGCAAGCTGACGCGCCTTGAGCTCGGTGAATCCGCCCGAGATCTCGCCGTTGCGGGAGAGCGTGTTCTTGAGGATCGGGGCGGACGTCACCTCCCCGTTGAGGAGGATCGCCATGTACTTGTCCTGCTCGAACTCCGTGAGTTTCGCCATCCGGTTCTGCGAGAACTTGTCGATGTCGAAGTGGACGGAGAAGCTGCTCGCGAGCCCGCTCTGGTCGAGCCCGTGGCGGACGTTCCTGAGATCCTCGCCGGTGACGTTCTGCTCATCCAACCGGCACAGGACCCACGGCTGCGCCCCGCCCTCCCCGAACGGGAGCCGCTGCGACGCATACTCGCCGCGGGCGTCGGCGCTCAGCGGATACCAGCGGAGGCCGGACTTGTAGCGGTCCTTGTCCTCCGGCTTCAGGTCGTCGGGCGTGATCCCCGACGCCTGGTCGACGGGGATCTTCTTCGCGAGACGCTCCTGGAAGAGCTTCCAGTAGGACTCGAAGTTCTGGTTCGACTGCGGCTCGACCGTGATCCGGAACTCGAGCTTGCCGAGCTGGGTGATGATCTCCTTGATCGCGTCGACCTTGTCCCGGTCGACCGCGCTGATCTGCACCGCGAACCCGTCCTCGCCGAGAGGCTGGATCACGATGTCCTTCATGCCGTAGCCGTCCACGCGCTGCTGGATGATGCCGATCGCGGTCTTGAGCGTCTCCGCGCGCGTGGCGACATCGTGCAGGTCGAACTTGAAGACCAGCTCGGTACCGCCCTTCAGGTCGATGCCGAGCTCGAGCTTCCTGTCCGCGACGCCGCGGTACGCCATCCAGCCGAGGAAGCCGCACGTGAACGTGATGACCAGAAAACGAACGAACAGGTTCTGTCCCATGGCTCAATCCCTTCCCGAAACCAAAGACCCGTGACGCGACCCTGCGGCCCCCGCACGAACGGGAGACCGCCCGACGTCAGCGGGCCGGAGGAGGGAGGCCGAGGCGCCCGGCGCACACGTCCGCCGCGCGCGGCGGAACCGAGCCCGCGCTGCGGGACGGCGTCTCGATGGCCACCGAGCGGGGCGGCAGGGACTCGCCCGCGGGCGCCGGCGCGACCGCGGCAGGCGCCGTGCCCGCGCTCGGGGGCGCCGCGGCGACGCTGGCCGCGGGCCGCTCGGCAACGTCGCAGCCCGGGCGTTCGCTCTTCTGGGTCTGCTTGGGCGCGCACGAGCCCTCCGCGCCGGCCACGACCGGCGCCACCGGCGCCGCGCCGATGAACCCGCCGAAGACCGCGAAGAGCAGCGCCCGGATCGCCATCATCCCTTGGCCCCGGCGGCCGGCGCCTCCTGCGGCGGCCCCTCGCCCTGCTTCTCGATGTCGTAGATCGAGGAGCGCTTGAACGTCAGCCGGACGCCCTTCGCGACCTCGAGCGTCGCGGTCTGCTCGTCGAACGAGATCACGGTCCCGAACAGGCCCCCGGACGTCACGACCCGGTCGTGCTTCTTGAGTCCCTGGAGCCGCTTCTGCCGCGTCCGCTCCTTCTTGGAGAAGAGCGGCATCAGCAGCATGACGACGAAGATGACGAGGAGGATGGGGAGGAAGCCGCCGAGGCCGGAGCCCGGCTGCTCGGCCGGGTTCTCCGCCGGCAGGTCGGGGAGCGCGAGGAGGACGGCGCCAAGTCCCATGGAGCCCGGCGATTATAATCTCGCCTCAGGGACCCCGTGAAGATCTTCGTGGCCATGTCCGGCGGCGTGGATTCGGCCGTTGCCGCCCTGCTGCTGCGGCGCCAAGGGCACGATCTCGTGGGCATCCACCTCCGCACCGGGGTCAAATCGGAGGGGGCTTCGGGGGCCCGGCCGCGCTGCTGCGGCGCCGAGGAGGCCGAGGACGCCCGCCGGGTCGCGGCGCTGCTCGAGATCCCGTTCTACGTCCAGGACGCGGAGGGGGCGTTCGGCCGGATCATCTCCGACTTCGCGAACGCCTACGCGCGAGGCGAGACGCCGAATCCCTGCGTCGCGTGCAACACCGAGATCAAGTTCGGCGCGCTCCTCGACCGCGCGCGGGCGCTGGGCGCCCACGCGGTCGCGACCGGCCACTACGCGCGCCGCGTGCGCCGCCGCGGCCACTGGGCCGTCGCGCGGGCCAAGGACCGGACGAAGGACCAGTCGTACGTGCTCTACGGCCTCCGCGGAGCGGAGCTCGCCCGCGCCCGGTTCCCGCTCGGGTCGCTGACGAAGCCCGAGGTCCGCCGGCTCGCCGCGGAGCATGGCCTCCCGGTCGCGGACAAGCCCGACAGCCAGGAGATCTGCTTCGTGCCGTCCGGCGACTACCGCGACCTCGTCCGCGCGCGCCGTCCCGACGCGTTCGCGCCGGGCGAGATCGTGGACACCGGGGGCCGCACGCTGGGGGCGCACGAGGGCGTGGCCTCGTTCACGGTGGGGCAGCGAAAGGGGCTCAAGGTCTCGTCCCCGGAGCCCCTCTACGTCGTGCGCCTCGATCCGGACGCCCGCCGGGTCGTCGTGGGACCCCGCGCGGAACTCGGCGTCAAGGAGGCCCGGCTCTCGGACGTCGTGTGGACCGCCGGCGCGCCGCCGGAGGCTCCGGTCGCCGTGGACGCTTGCCTCCGGTACCGCGCGGCGCCGGTCCCCGCCACCGTCGAGCGCGACGGCAAGACCGGCGCCCGCGTGCGCTTTGCGCGGAGTGCGTGGCCCGCAACCCCCGGACAGGCGGCCGTCCTCTACGAGGGAGACGCCGTCCTCGGGGGAGGGACGATCAGATCTTGCTCTTGAGTTCCTGGCCGGGCTTGAAGCCCACGGTCTTGCTCGCGGGGATCGTCATCCGCTGCTTCGTCTGCGGGTTGATGCCCTCGCGCGCCTTGCGCATCTTCGACTGGAACGTCCCGAAGCCTTGGATCTGGACCTTCTTGTCGCGGGCGAGGCCTTCCGCGATCTGCCCGAAAACCGATTCCACGGCTCTCTGCGCGTCCACACGGGTCATGTTCAGATCGCGCGCCACCGCTTCCACGAGTTCGGTCTTCGTCACGCACGGCCTCCTTCCTTGGTCAAAGGAAGGGGGGAGGGTAGCAGACGGGCGGAAAGGGCGTCAATGAACGGGTTTTTGGCCCTGGGGGGAGGGGAAGCGTGAAGGCCATCCTCCTGCCGGGGGCGACTGCGCTCCTCCTCGCCCTCGCGGGCGCGCTTGGCCTCGGGCCCGTTCTCGGGGGGGCCGGGGGGGCCGTGACGATCGTGGACGTGTCCCCTTCGTGCGAGCCGTTGGACGAGCCCCCGGGCGACGCGCTCCTCTGTAGCGACAGCAGGCTTGGCCAAGCGCTCGAGGACGCGGTGAGGCGCGGGGCGAAGCGGATCCGGTTCCTCACGGACGGCTGCGACCTTTCCGGTGCGCCCCCGAAGCCCCCTCCGGTCCCTGTGGACGTCACGCTCCTTCCGAGGCGGGACGATCTCATGGTCCTGTCGCTGCGGGCGCCGGACCGGATCCCCGTCGGGACGGACTTCGCCGTCGAGGTGGTGGTCGGGCGGACTCGGGGCCGAGACGCCCCGCCGGCGGCTGCTGCCGTGACCGTGTTCCGCGACGGCGAGCGCGTGGGGAGCCCCGTGGCCGTGCGACTCGAGCGGGGGCAGACGGCGCGGGCGCTCGTCCGCGACCGCGTGGATCGCGAGGGGGTGGTCCGCTACCGCGCCGTCCTCGAAGACCCGGTCGGCGATCCTGCCGACGACGCGATCGAGTCCCTCGTGCGCGTGGGCGAGAAGCCGCTCGTGGTCGTGGTGGGGGGCGCGTTCGACGCGCCCGGACTCGAGGTGCGCCCGGTCCCCGCGGCGCAGGCGCTCTCCGCCCCGTTCGACGCGGCGGATGCGATCGTCGTGCTCGCGCTGCCGGACGCGCCCGCGCAGGAGAAGATCGCGGACGCGGTGCGGGCGGGCGCGGGGCTCGTGCTCGTCGGCGGCCGCGGGGTCGCGGGAGGGCCGCTCGAAAAGGTGCTGCCGCTGACCGACGCGCCGCCCGAAGGCCGCGCGACGGTCCTCCTGCTCGATGTCTCGGGCAGCATGCACGAGCGGATGGGCGCGCTCGCGGAGGCGACGGAGAAGCTCCTCCGCGCGTTCCGTCCGGACGATCGCGTCGCCTTCGTCCTCTTCAGCGACCACGTGGACGTGATCCCGTGGCAGCGTGTGGCGAACGCGCGGATCGACCTGCGCGCGCGGCGCGGGGCGGGGAACACCCTCCTCGATCCTGCGCTCTTGGAGGCCGAGCGGTTGCTCCGCGAGGCCAAGGGCTACCCGCGTCTCTTCGTGGTCAGCGACGGCGAGTGGAAAGACGCCGACGCGGCGCTCGCGCAGCGGCTCGCGGCAATGGCGGGAATCCACCGCGCGGCCCTCTTCGTCAAAGAGGACGTGAAGCCCGCGTCGAAGGCGCTCTTCCCGGTCACGCTCACGGAGAAGGAGGACCTCGCGGGCGCGCTCGAGCGTCTCGAGGACGCCGCGAACGACCGTACCGTCGCCGCCGCGGAGGCGACCGTCGCCCCGGCGCCTGCCTGGCTGGATGGCGCGGTTCCGCCTTCGGACGCCTACCGGGACTTCGTGCGGCTCTACCCGCGCGGCGTCGGGGAGACCGTCGTGCTCGCCGCGGGCGAGATCCCGGTCGCCGCGGCGTGGCGGCCCGGCGGCAAGGTCGTCCTGTCCGCCGCCGCGAACGTGGACGTCGCGGCGCTCGTCCGCGCGGTCCTCAGGGACGCGGGCGGCGTCCGCCTCCGCGCGTGGCGCGACGGCGACGAGATCGTCGCGGAAGCGTCCGGCAGCGGCGGCGTGCCGTTCGTGTTCGACGGCGTGACCGTGCCCGCGCGACCCGTGGGCCCCGAGCGGTGGCGGGCGACCGCGCGCCGCGCGACGCGGGTCCAGTGCGGCGCCGCGACCGTCCTCGTCGAGCAGGTCGATGCCGAGTTCGCGGGACTCTCGAACCGGCCCGACATCGCCGCGGCGATCGCGGCATCGTCGGGCGGCACGCTCGTCGGAGAGGGGGGGCGCGGGGGGGAGGGCGCGCGCGCGGCCGCGGTCTTCGTGACGCTGCTCCTCGCGGCCGCCCTCGTGGTCGTGAGCGCGTGGCGGAGGAGACGCGCGTGAGACGCCTCTTCCTTCCCCGCAGCCCCTTCCTCCTCCTGCTCTTGGGCTGCGCCCGGAACGCCGTGGAGGAGCCTCCGCCCGCCCCTGCGACTCCGCCGCCCGCGAAGAAGGCGCAGGCACCTCTCCCGGGCGGGTTCCGCGTCAAGGGGCCGGCCGAGGTCACGGCGGCCTTCCTCCCGCCGGACGCGAGCTGGCGCTTCCTCCTCTCGCAGCTCACGATCCTCAGGACCGAGGGGCAGGACCTGCTCGTGACGTTCGACCGTGCGGCGTTCCACGCGACGGACCGCGAGGGACACCGCCGGACGTGGCGCCTGCCGAAGGGCCTCGTGCTCTCCGGGGTCCCGAACCATGCGCTCCTCCGGTCGGACTTGGGCATCGAAGTGGGCCGTGGGGCGCTGCAAGCCGTTGGCGAGCAGGAAGTTACGGTCGTGACGGGCAGGATCGACACCGGGGGGAACGTTCAAGAATTCCGCCTCGTGGCTCAAGGGGGCGAAGGGTTCCGGTCGATAACCTCGGGGGGCTAGTGCCCCCTCGGAGGTTAGAGATGTCGATCCGCTTCTTCGCGCTTCTCCTCGCGGCGTCCTTCGTCGGCTGCAAGTCGTCCGACGGGGGATCGGTTGAGAACCAGTCCGCCGAGGAGAGGGGCTTCGCCTCGTCCACGAACCCGATGGTCCAGACGCGCATCCAAGCGCGCGTCGACAACATCAAGTACCAGAGGGGCACGACCCTCATCACCAACCTTGAGCGCATCGCCGCGTACGGCGAGCCGGCGATCCCGGTCTGCATCGAGGGGCTGAAGAGCGAGGACGCGATGACGCGGATGGGCTGCGCGTACGTGCTCGGCCGCATCGGCGACTCGCGCACGGTGCCCGAGCTCGAGACGACGCTCACGGACCAGGTGGACTTCGTGCGGTTCGAGGCGGCGTCGCAGCTCGGGAACATGGGTTCCAAGTCGGGCTACAACGTCCTCGTCGAGGGGCTCGAGAGCGAGCGCGTCGAGTACCGGTTCAAGTGCTACGAGGCGCTGCGCGAGCTGACGGGTCACACCTTCGGGTACGTCCACAACGCCCCGGACGAGGAGCGCGCGGAGGCGGTGGCGAAGTGGAAGGCGTGGCTCGAGCTCGTCAACTCCGAGAACATGTAGACGGAGCCGCGGGTCGCTCCGGCGGAAGCCGGGCCCCGACGGTACGGAAGCGGGAGGTCCGCGGGCCGCGCTTGGCGCGGCCCGCGGCGTCTATTTGAGGCGTTGCGCGAGTTGACGCTCGATCGTCTGGAAGCGGGCGTCCTGCCGGAGCGAGTCGAGGTCGCCGTCGCGCCGGAGGAGGTTCAGGTCGTCGAAGCCGAGATCACACGCTTCCCGCAGGCGCTCGAGCGCCTCATCGGGCCGCCCGAGCAGCGCGCAGCTGCACGCAAGGTTGTAGCGCACGCGGGGGTCGTTGGGCAGCAGCTCGAGGAGGCGCCGGTCGGTCGCGAGCCCCTCCTCGTGCCGTCCAACCGCGAAGTAGGCGTGCGCGAGGAAGCGCAGGGCCTCGGTGTCCTCAGGTGCAAGGCGGAGGATCTCCTCGCAGATGCCGATCTGGAATCGTAGC
>Ga0187894_10002932_pt1 | contig 19710 bp, 20 predicted proteins | sample GBC1701081metaG_FD_136650 | JGI IMG/M metagenome (GOLD analysis project Ga0187894, IMG submission 136650) | White microbial mat communities from a lava cave in the Kipuka Kanohina Cave System on the Island of Hawaii, USA - GBC170108-1 metaG ...
CCAATCTCTTTGCCATTCAGAAGTAAAGTAATAAGGTAGGTTGTGATTAATCTTCCCTACTTGCCTGCCAGAGAAACCGCTTCTGCGATAGCCTCTTTGGTGATGCTGCCGTGATATTGTTCGATGATCGCCCTCCATGCCATACTGCCAGCAACCATCTCCAGCACCTGAGAGACCATAATCCGTGTTCCTCGGAAGGTTGGCTTGCCATGACAAATCTCCGGGTCGATCACAATGTGGCGACCGATCATTTTTACGCTCATGAGCAATCCTCCTGATCTTGATCTGCCCTTGCCTTACCTCAGTGCATTCGGATACCAGTTGCCTCTATCTATGAAACTTCGGCAACACCTCTTCCCCAAACAAGCGGATGCAGTCGAGCACGCGTTCACGCTCCGGCCCGGCGGGAAGACGAAAACGCATCACCACATAGTCAACGTCATAGTCACGACCGTACATTGCCAACTGCTCAACACACTCTTGCGGTGAGCCAGTCACGGCGTGACGAAAACAATTGCTGACGGTGAAATCGGATTCAGCCCGAAAGTCCGGATGATGCGTCAGAATCCCGTACCGAAAATAGAAGAGCAGCTCTTGTCTATAAATATCGCCGAATGCTCGCTCGGCCTCCACGCGCGTCGGCGCAACCCAACCGTCACGCATCAGCACTACGAGTGACTTCCGACCGGCTTTGGCCGCCGCCTCACGGTAGAGAACAACCTGGCTTTTCCAGGTCTCTCGTTGAAGCGGGAACGGATCGCTGCACCACGCGTCACCGCTGCGACCAGCTCGCTGAATGGTATAAGGAAACATGCCCCCGAGCCATAACTCTGGATATGGTTGTTGTAGAGGTTTTGGCAGGAGCCGCACGTTGTCATAATGAAACGCCTGGCCGTGAAATGAGAAACTCTCTTCTGTCCAGGCTAATTTCATCACCTCTAATCCTTCCTCAAACCGTTGCCGCCGGCCTTTCATAGGAATGGAGAAAGCATTGTTGTAATCAGGGTGATAGCCAGAAGCCAGACCACAAATCAGTCGCCCCTTGGACATGAGGTCGAGCATCGCCATTTGCTCGGCGATGTGTACAGGATCGTACAAGGGCAAGATGAGAATATACGTTCCTAAGCGAATGCGAATAGTACGTGAGGCCAACCCTGCCAGCAGTAATAAGGGCGAAGGAAATAGGCACTCAGTACGCACGTGACGCTCGGGAACAAGGAGTGAATCGAACCCAGCGTGCTCTGCTGCCTCCGCCTCACGCCACAAGTGATCAATAAACCCAGTCACCTGAGCGCCCGTTGCTACTGGCATATTGTAAGGTCCACCGTGGGTATCAAGCAGATAGCCAATTTTCATAAGACCTCAGAAAGCTGTTAGCGGTTAGCTTTTAGCTCTTAGCCAAAGAGCAGTTCTCCTTCTAGCTAATAACTAAATGATGACTTATCGTATCAACAACGCCGCCCGGTCTGCGGCCTTGTGTAATGCCGCCTTGATCGCTTCGTGAATTGTCTCAAGCAGTTCGCTGAACGCTGGGAGATTGTTATTGAGCGACTCGCGGATCTTCTCCTCAAACTCCGCTTGTTTGTCGCTCAGCGCTGTCCGAATCCTGCTCTCGGAAATCAGCCCTCGACCAATCATGAGGAGATCAACGCTCTTGAGCCAATCCATCAGCACGCCCCTGCCTATGCTCATCGTCACCAGTCCAATCACAAACCCGATCAACAATCCGAGTGGCCCGTGCAACAGCAGCGCCGTACCGCCTCCACCCAGCACTTTGGCAATGATGAGGGAGCCAAGCAGTGTCACCACATTGCTGATATCACCTAAAAACGTCATTTCCCCCATATCAACGATACCCTCGGGAATTCCGCTCATGCTTTTCATACCAAGAAACGAAGGCAAACTCATCGACGTTTGCGGAATGCGATAGGCGTCGCAGATCGGGTTGGTGAGTTTTTCGACCTCTGGCAATAACTCGGTAAACCAGTTGGTAATAACTTCCCTCAAGCGGCGTTTACCCTCGGCACCTGCCAGCCAATCGCCCGCCCGTGGCTGCACGGTCTGTTCAAGCTCAGCCAAAGTGCGAATACGTCCCTCTTGCCAGTCTCGGAACGCCGGAAGAATGACTTGGTCAGACAATCTGCTCGCCAAGAAACGAGCAACCATATCGATCAGAACCGGAAGCCGGCGATCAATTGCTTGCCGTAATTTTCCTGAAGCCAGCAAGCTTTCCACCTTTTCGCGAAAGGCTTCGGTTTTTAACTCGACCCGACCAGCCCCTGCCAACCCACGGGCAATGGCGAACTCGGGCTCGGCCCCACGTACTATGCGAGCATCAGGAAAAATCTCCTCGCAGAGATCCGCAGTAAAGGCCATACGCGAGGCACCCCCGGTAAGGAGCACCAGTTGCGCTGGATGCCCCCGGGTACCCTCCCTGGCAGAGAGAAGGGCGTCGCGAAAGGCCGTCCTCCAACTCTGGCCCTCAAGCTGAGGGAGCGGAGTCGTTAAGATAGTTTCTATACACTGTGGGGTAATTTCGATGTCAAAGTAGAGCGGGGGATTAGTTTCGAGTCGGACTGTCCGACTGGCTGGTTTGTCCAGCCACATTTCAGGATGAGAAAAGAACATCTCCTTCGCCTTGCGACATTCTAACTCACAGATTGCTTCATAAACGGGATACTGAGAAAAGATCTTACGCAGCTCCACCTTCCGTTTATGCGTGGTTAGTGTTTGCTCCAAGATGGCCTTATCGAGTAACCCTCCCCCCAAGGAGTTCTGACCAAAGTCGCTAATGCGGATCTCAAGATTTTGCACCGCAGTGAAATCCGTGGTGGAAGAGCCAATATCGATAATCAAGATCGTCCCTTCAGTGAGATCCTGCGAAATGTATCCCGAATCCCGAGCATAGATTAACGCCGCCCGGGACTCAGGCCAGACCGTGACTCGCCTCATGCCGGCTTCTTGGAGCAGTTGGCTATACCGATCGCGAACCGCAGCATTCCAGCCAGAAGGGCAGCCAACAAAGAAAAGGGTTGTCTCCCCACCGGTAATTTTGCGGTCTCTGAGCAAAATTTCCAAAATCTTTCCGACAAACAGTTTGACCGGTTCGCGAACCTCCAGCTTTTCAACCTCTGGACTCTTGAACGCGATACGCAGGCTGCTGATGTTGCGAGCCATAAAAGCGTCGCCGCCGATGAGAACACCTCGCATTGGGTGTTGCGCGACAGCCGAGAGGATACTTTTGGCCCCTTGGATATCCAAGATCTGTGGCTCAGCCGTCGCCGATAACATGGCAATCGCAACTGCCGTTTCTCCATGACCAAGATCGAAACCAATGATTTCTGGATCTCGACTTGTCATGGGGGACTCGGTCATCTTTTGTTTTCTTCCCTAAAAATGGGACCGTTAGCGGGTTGGGGTATTGGGCTGCTTGTTTTCAACCGGCTCTGCGGCCAGTCCTCGCTTCAATAACTTCCCGTTCTGCTTGGTCAGCGCCGGTTTCACCGTCAGCCACGTTCGGATACCTGGATCGAGGTTTGGGACGGTATCGAAAAAGGGAGCATGCTCCTTGGTAAAGTTTACCGCTTTGATCCCCTGCTGCTCTAACAAGAAAGCGAGTGTGGTCACTTGTTTGAGAGCAAAAACGCCGTCGTTATTCGAGGAGGCTCGGAGAAGCTCTTGAAAAAAGTCGAGGAGAGCAACATTTTCTTCGAGAGGGCTGGCAGCCAGAGGAGCAGGTTGGATCGCATCGGCCAAAGTCGTATCAGCGGCCCGTATCGCTTCGCGCAGCTTCGTCAGCAACATCGTGCTATTGATGCGCAGCTGGGGCGGCTCCACCGGGGCCAAGGAGGAAACCGAAGAGGTCGGAGCCTTGAGGAACCACTCTCTAACAGTGAGGATCATCAGAACGAACAGCAGGATAAGCGAAGAGAAAGCCTCCATTTGATACAGCATGCCGACCAACACTGCGGCGAGGGCAATTTGCACTCCTCGTAATAGAAAACCGCCACGCTCTGCCGGTCGAGAAAAAGAACGAGGAGAAGAAGATCGCTCACGCTCGGAGACAGCAACTTCACACGCCGTCAGTGCAGACGCTGCCGCAGTAACCGTATCGAGCAAGAACCCCGAGAGCCGTCGTTCACCAAGGCTATGGGTTTTTTCCTGGCCATACATGGCAAGCAACGTACTGAGAGTCGTTTTTACTTCTCGTACGACCTGCTCGGGATTGAGTTCACCGCTCAGACGTTGGCGAAGCTGCTCTCGCTGCTGATCAAAAAGGTCTACGAGTGTACTCAATGAGAGCTCCGCTTTTTCGGGGAATTCCTCCCCTTCTCATTTGTTCCAAGATAGGAGAAGAGAGTAGTAGCGCGTACTATTGCGACTCTCTCACCTGCATTTCGGGAGCACTTCCTTACCAAACAATTCAATACATTCCATGGTTTCGTGGTGACTCGGGCCAGTGGGATGCCGCAACATGAGAATCATATACTGACAACCCACTTCCTGCTCGTATCGTCTAATTTCTGCTATCACCTCATCCGGTGTTCCGCAAAGCAAGCGATTTGGAGCCACGCGCTCGAAGGTCCATTCGGCATCGGATTTCACTTCTTTCACCCACGGTTCCCAGCGCGCGTTAAACCGCCCCGAGGAGAAAAAGCCGAGGTGCAAATAAAACAGATGATAGGCTTGAATGTGGGGCCACCACACCCGTGCAACTTCGGCTCGGCTCTTCCCCACCCAGGCGTCTCGCAGGAGGGCGATTTCGACCCTTGTATTTCCCGCTTGGGCCGCCGCGGTCCGATAAATCTGGCTCCAAGCTTTCATTACTTCGAGATTGTGCAGCGGGTCAGAGAGCCATCCGTCACCAATTTGTCCGGCCCTTTTTAAGGAGATCTCGGACATTGCGCCAATCCAGATCGGCGGCCGCGGGCGACGTACCGGGCGGGGCGTGATGGCAACGTCGGTAAACTGGAAGTGACGACCGTGATGCGAGAACGTTTCACCAGTCCAGGCCTGTTTGAGGATCTCAATTGCTTCAGTGAAGCGCGAGGCCGCTTCTGAAAGCGGAATGCCAAAGGCATCGAACTCTTTCTGTACCAATCCCAGACCGGCACCGAGGATAAAGCGGCCCTTTGAGAGAATATCGATCACCGCTCCCTGTTCAGCAACGAGCAGAGGATGCACGAGGGGCAACTGCATAATTCCCGTCCCGATCTCCGCCCGCTTGGTCCGTGCCGCCAGCGCAGCCGCAAAAGTAAGTGGTGCAGGAATATACCCATCGGGGAGTTGGTGATGCTCAGGGACGAAGAAGGCATCAAATCCAAGATGCTCGGCCAATTCGGCTTGCTCAAACACTTCGTCGTACAACCGAGGCAGGTTCTCCCCACGAGGAGGATCTTGGAGCAGAAAAAGCAGTCCGAATTTCATGGCCGTTTCTGTTCCTCAAGATAGCGTCGGACAACGTACAATCCATCCGGGGTGAACTGCTCGGTGGCCGAGCGCCGGAGGATATCAGCAAATGTCATCAGTTCGACGTATTCGACTTCCTCCTTCTGCAAGACGAGTTCTCCCTCGTACACACAAGAGAAAGCGTCCCCCCAAACGCGCGTGTGCTCATTCTCAAAGTAGAAGTCAAACAACCGGGAGAGCGGCACGTCGTGAATACCCATTTCTTCCTCGAGTTCGCGCCTGGCACTTTCTTCGTAGTTTTCTCCAGCAAGGACCACACCACCAGCAACGGGATCGTAATAGCCCGGGAATACATCCTTGGTCATAGTTCGTTTCTGCACATACAGCGAGCCTTGTAGATGAAACACTATGATGTAGGTACTGCGGTGAGGCAGCCGCCTGGCTCGCATCTCTCGCCGTGGCACCGCGCCAACGACAGTATTGTATTCATCGACGATCGCAACGATCTCGTCGGCAGCTCCCATAATGATGCGGCATTCCTTTCCTTTACTGCGGTGACGGGCGAAACGATACTGACGCCATTCTTCCGTGTCAACCTATAGGGAATTGCCAAAAAGCAACTCAGAAGGATAAAAGAACAAGGGTGAAGCATCTTCCAGTTCGTTAATGAATTTCATTCTCGCTCTTACTCTGAATCTTCCATACCATGTCAGACGCTCTGGTTATTTTTGCAAAAGCTCCGGTTGTTGGCCAGGTCAAAACCCGCCTTTGCCCTCCCCTTTCACTGACCGAGGCCGCCGAACTCGCCGGCTGCTTTTTGATTGATACTGTGGTACAGGCGAACGCGCTTTCTGGAGTACAAGTCTATCTCGCCTTTACACCTCCAGAAAGCGAGCCTATTTTTCGCGCCCTGCTGCCCGTTGCGGTCGAATACATCCCGCAACGGGGAGATTCCCTCGGTGAGCGGGAACTCAACATTTTCACCGATCTCTTCCAACGTAAGCATTCCTGTATCGTTCTGATCGGCAGCGACATCCCAACACTACCTATAACCTACATACAAGAGGCATTCACCCGGCTAGAGAATGAACAGTGTGACGCAGTTTTTGGGCCGAGCCAGGATGGCGGCTATTATCTGGTCGGCGCGCGAGCGGCTCACCAGATGTTATTCGAAAACATAACTTGGAGCACCTCAATGGTTTTGACCGAGACGATCGCCCAGGCGCATCGACACGGGTTAAACATTGCGCTCCTCCCTTCCTGGTACGACATCGATGACAAAGACGATCTACGGCGACTTGCGGCAGAGCTGGATCAGTCCCATGAAAGCAGCTCTGCACCCCGGACTCAGGAGTTTCTTATCCGACTTAAACTGGGCGGTGAAAACCTGTGGAGGTAAAATTTTTTGTGAGTTCTTGCTTCAGTCGGGCAAAAATTTCCACCCCTTCCTTCACCACCCCAGATCCAACTTGAATCGCCTTGATCCCAGTTTGTAAGACGGCCAGTGCTTCGGGGCCGCTTGATACGCCACCGACACCGATGACCTCAAGTTTGCCGTGCGCTGCTTGGAGAACTCCTTGCGCCTGCGAAGGCCCACCGTCTACAGAGCCATTATGACAAACGGCGACGGGAATATCAGCGTCACACAAGATAGAGGCGATAGTCATGAGCGAAAGCGAAACTCTCGGTGGAAGTTTTATAGCAAGAGGCGTAAGGACAGCCTGGCGAATCGCGATAATAATCGTGCGCAGACTCTTAGCCGACGAGAACGGCGCTAAATGCGTTTGTACGTGCGGTTCGTTAAGGTTTATCTCAATCAGGTCAGCCCCTGCTACGGCTAACGATTGCGCAACCAGGATGAATTTTTCTACAGTCAAGCCAGCAACGCTAGCGATCACCGGCTTACCGAGGCGCCGGAGCTCGGGCAGGAGCTTGATATAATACTCGTGCCCAGGGTTTTCGATGCCACAGGAAGCACCAGGATCGAGAAACGATTCTGGCGTAATTGACTTGGTCACGACGGCGCCGCTCTCCGAATGAGCCAGTGCCAGTAGCTCTTCTCGGCTGGTGGAAAGTGCACCAGCGGCATTCATCATACAGAAGGGAAAATGGATGCCTGCGATGGTAGGACAGAGGTCAACCATAAAGCTCTCTCGTATTACTCATATAACCGCCAGAGTTTTCACCAGCTGTGGAGTTTTCCCCTCATCTTCATCGAGCAATCCAGCCGCCACTTTGTCATCGTGGGAGAATGAGACCCACAGATTCTTCGCTCGGGCCTCGGCAAAAAATCTTTTTTTTGCCGCAATCGTTGCGAGCGGGTTGGTGTCGTAGGCCGCATTCCAGGCGAGCCGGAGGTGCGAAGTGGTTGGTACGATGTCAGCTAGGTGAATGAGCCCCGTACCGCCAGCCTCGACAATCACACACTGATGAGGCTCGGTATGTCCGCCGGAAACAGCAGTGCGGAGGTAGGGCAGAATTACAGTATCTCCGTCAATTAATTCAACCTTCTCCAGTGCTCGTAGACACTCTGGCGCATGGCGATAGGCGGCGGCCAGACGTTCGTCTGGAGGTGCAAAAGCCAATTCCCATTCCTGTTTCTGAATATAGAAGCGCGCCTTAGTGAAGACCGATCGAATTTCACTGCTCACAGATTTATCAATTACTCCTCCGACATGATCAAAGTGCAAGTGCGAAAGAATCACGTGGGTTACGCTGTCCGTCGTCAAACCTAGCCGCGCAAGCCCACCAGCTAATCCTTCCCCTAGTTCAGGCGTATAGATTTTCTGCTCTCGCTCACTCAAGCGATTGCCGATTCCAGTATCAACGAGGATGACTTCCCTATCAGTAAGAATCAGCGGACACGTCAAACTCAGCCGGATGCGGTGACGTTGGTTGGGAGGCTTTTCTTTCTCCCACAGTTCTCGCGGGACAATACCGAACTGGGCGCCACCATCGTCCCACCAGAAGCCAGCGTTGAGAAAGTGGATGGTGAAGTCGCCAACTCGTAGCATAGGGGAGACTATAGCCGAGCATAGCGCACGCCGACAAGTCGGCGCTCTCTGGGTTTGACAACCCTACGAGCCTCGATCTACAGTCCGTGGCGGAAGGAGGGCTGTACCCATGAAAATTGGCGTCTCAGCATTTTTGACGGATAAGTCTGGCAATCCAGGAGACATCGCTCGTGAGGCAGAGAACCTCGGCTTTGAGTCTTTCTGGGTGGCCGAGCACATTGCTGTTCCTACCCATTACACCACTTACTATCCACGTTCGGCTGACGGAAAGGTGCCAGAGTTCTACGCTCATCTGGTCGATCCCTTTATTGCTCTCACGGCCGCAGCCCAAGCAACAAAGAAAATCCGCCTGGGCACGGCAATCACTCTCCTTCCTCAACACGACGCCATCACTATCGCCAAAACGACGGCGACGCTCGACCTCTACTCGAACGGCCGCCTCATCCTTGGTGTCGGGGCGGGCTGGTTTGCGGAAGAGGCGCAGCTCTTTGGCGTGCAGTTCAAACGCCGCTGGCAACATCTGCGCGAAGCAGTTGAGGCTTTGCGCGAACTGTGGGGTAAGGATGAGGCCCATTATGAGGGGGAGTTTGTCAAATTTCCTCCGATCAAGATTGGCCCCAAGCCGACACAAAAACCTTGTCCTCCAATTCTCTTAGGCGCGCATGATCCCAAGTATGCGCCCAGCCGGGTGGCGCGGTTCGCGGATGGTTGGTGCCCGGCCAATCTACCACCAGAGAAATTTAAGGAAACGATCCCACAAATTAAACGCTTAGCGAGAGAAGCCGGGCGTGACCCAGACCGTCTCGAATTCTCCGTCCTGATGATGGCACAGAAAGAAGGGCCGACCGTCGATCTGTTGAAGCAGTATCAGGAGGCTGGCGTAAGCCGGGTTGTCATGCTCGCTTGGGCAGCGGCTTCAGGCAGCGGTGTCGAAGCGGTTAAAAGTTTCGCGCCAATCGTCGAGCGGGCACAGAAGGTTTAGTAAATGGGCGCTTGGTTCGTGGCCCGAGTGATTCAATTGACGAGGAAAACGTAATGGCGGATCCTAAAAAAGAGATCTATTGGAAATTAGAGCCGCGATTTCTGTGGTATTGGGCTTTCTAGGGTTATTCGAAAGGTGATAATTGTTCTCTACCTCTGGGCTGAATACGAGCAATTTGTAAGAGAGAAAGGGATACATCATCCTGGATCGTTCTTTGATCGAGATATGCGTAGTATTATTAAACACCGAGACGATGAGCTATGAAATTTGAACGCATTACCATAGATCCGAATGTTTGCACTGGCAAACCATGCATTCGCGGGCTGCGTTTTCCTGTCTCTCGCTTGCTCGGCCTTCTGGCTTCGGGAGAAACAAAGAAGACGATTCTCAAAGCGTATCCTTATTTAGACGCCGAAGATATCGACGAGGCTTTGCGCTACGCTGCCTATCTTGCAGAGGAAGAGACGGTGGAGTTTGCGAGGTGAAATTTCTCGTTGATATGCCACTTTCACCTGCACTAAGAGCAGTGCCCCGTACAGGAGCAAGGCATGGCGCGTTTTGGTATTCAGATTGAACCGCAATTTGGCTTTACCTACACAGAAGTCGCAGACCTAGCGAAAGAAGCTGAGCGTCTCGGGTTCAGCGCTCTGTGGACTTCGGACCACTTCTTCTTCGATGCCCACTCTGAACATCGCAATTGTCTGGATGCGTGGACGTTAATCACCGCGCTGGCACCGATGACGACTCGTCTTCGTCTAGGAACACTCGTGACGTGCAACTCGTACCGCCTCCCTAGCATTCTGGCTAAGATGGCGGCTGGTGTTGATCACATTAGTAACGGGCGACTCGAATTCGGCATTGGCGCTGGTTGGAAAGAGATGGAATATCACGCATACGGCATTCCTTTTCCGCCAGTGGGTACTCGACTCGCTCAGCTTGAGGAGGCGGTTCAGGTCATTCGCTTGTTATGGACTAAAGAGCGTGCCTCTTTCAATGGAGCGCACTATCGACTCGAAAACGCCGTGAGTGTTCCTAAACCAGTACAACAACCGATGAAAATCTGGATGGGTGGTGCAGGCGAGAAAAAGTTACTGCGCCTGGTGGCACAGTATGCCGACGGCTGGAACATGCTGTTTGGTTATCCTTTGCCGACAGTGAAAAAGAAACTTGAAGTGTTGCAACGCCACTGTGATGCGGTCGGGCGGGATTTCTCCAAGCTGGAAAAGTCGCTCTTCATCGTCGCCTGCATCGCCGAACGTGAAGAAGAACTGAACAAGCGGGCAGCAGATGCGGCGACGACGTTAGGATCTGATGCCATTCTGAAGATGGCGCAGAAGTCTGGTACCGTTGGTACGCCGGAGCAAGTCGCCGAAACGCTGCTTAGCTTTCAGGCACTCGGCTTCGATTACTTCATTGCTATGTTCCCTTATAAACAAGATTGTGAGATGCTGCAGCGCTTTGCCGAGACTGTTGTGCCCAAGCTTCGGTAATTTTGGTGAGGAGCAATGGTGGGCGCTGCCCACCCTACGAAGAATTCCGGGAAAGGAGTAAAAGATGCCACGCGTACACGACCGCGGTGGATGGCCCGATGCTGGACCAATCAACAAAGCGGAACATGATTACTCCGTTTGGGAAAAACGGACGGATGCTTTGCTCATGCTGCTGTCCAGCCCGGAGAAAAAAGTAGTACGGGTCGATGAACTTCGCCGGGCGATCGAAGCGCTTCCACCTGCAACTTATGAGAAACTCAGTTACTATGAACGGTGGATTACGGCAATCGAAACGCTTCTGATTGAAAAAGGGATTCTTCACCGTGAAGAGATAGATCGACGAGCAGAAGAAGTCCAGGAGTAAAGCTCCTCTTCCTCTCGACCTCTGTTCGTGCAATTAAGTGAGATGATTCATGTCTGCACGCTTCAAACTGGGAGATCGAGTGCGTGTACGAGTCGGCTCTCTACCAGGACATTTTCGTACACCCTCATACATTCAGGGAAAAACGGGCACGGTCGTCGCCGTACACGGAGAGTTCCGTAACCCTGAGTCACTCGCCTATGGTGGGGACGGATTACCGAAAAAATTCCTTTACTTAGTCTGTTTTGCGCAAAGCCACGTGTGGGGACAGTACTGCGCCCCATCAAAAGACACGCTTTTCATGGACCTCTATGAACACTGGCTTGAACCAGGCCAAGAAGCAGGAGAAACCCATGCACGATCATGACCACACTCATGATGCACACGCGTCCATCATGGAGGAAAATGCCTCATCAAACTTCGCAAAGCGAGCCTTGGCTATACAATCGCTCCTAATCGAGAAAGGCGTTGTCACTGCTGACGAGGTACGGAGAGCGATTGAAGTGATGGACTCGCGCACGCCAGCGCTGGGGGCCAAGGTTGTCGCCCGCGCATGGGTGGATCCAGCATTTAAGGCTCGACTCCTCACTGATGCGAAGGCCGCCTGCGCGGAACTTGGCATTGATACCGGCACGCTCGCCACGCTCGTCGCCATCGAGAATACTGCGACCGTGCACAATGTCGTCGTCTGCACGCTTTGTTCGTGCTATCCACGAGCGATCCTTGGCCTTCCCCCGGATTGGTACAAGAGTCTGAACTATCGCTCACGGGTAGTAAAAGATCCGCGCAGCATTCTCAAAGAATTCGGCTTAGAGTTGGAACAGGATATAGAAATTCGCGTCTACGATAGTACTGCCGACATGCGCTATCTCGTGATTCCGGTGCGTCCTCCTGGAGCCGAAGGTATGAGCGAGGTGGCTCTTGCCAGTCTTGTTACTCGTGACAGTATGATTGGAGTAACGAAGGCCCAGACACCGGGCAAGCAACGAGTTCCGAGCGCAGCAGAGGAGCGTCCAGGATAAACAGCGCTCCACTTCTCGGATCAGGAAAAGCTTACTGGGTGGTTCCTGCAGACGTCGATGCCACCGCAGGAATCTGTAAGTTGCGGATTACTTGTCCAGATTTCCCAACAGGAGGAAGCTCTTGTCCATCCAGATTGAGAATGACACCGCCAGCGTTACCGAGAGAGAGCGTAAATCCCTCCTGGGCGGACCACTCTCGCGTCTCTCCAGGCTTTAAAATCATATCTTTCGATGGTTGCCCATCGACTGCGATGCGCACCCAGGCTGCTGTTTTCGCTTGAACACTAAGACGGTGGACAACACCCTCCGTCGGCAGTGGAGGGCGAGGGGCAGAAGTGCTTACTGATGGCGATTCAACCTGAGGAGGAGTAGGAGACACCGGGGAAGGTGCTGCCGTGGGATAAGCCCCCTGTACGACTGAGGTACTTGAGGGCACGGTCGAGGGAGAGCGCTCAAGGGGTGCCGTTGCGGGGGCCGATCTCTCTGGCGGCGGCTCGGAAGTATCCGCAGTCGTAGTGGGTTCGGGAGAAGAGGAAGACTGTGATTGCGCAGAGAATTCATTATTTCCTCTCCACGATTGCCACCACGAATCAATCCCTCCCCACTCACCTTGTTTCCAGACGAATGAGGAAACACCTAACGCGCCGAGCAGTAATAAGAAAGGAAGGGCCCAGGAAGACAACCGAGACGAAGCTGAACGCGGAGGAGGAACAGGGCGATGTTCGATTGGCACTAAGGCTCGAGATTCGTTCCGTTGCAGCTCTTCCAAGAACCACGTTACGGCCCGGGTCGGATCCATGCCGAGAAAGTTCGCATAAACACGAAGAAAAGGAATCAGATACACTTCGTCAGCGAGCAACCGGCTATCTCCTCCCCCCTCAAGGGCTTGGAGATATTTCCGAGGAATCCGCGTTGCTGTCTCGACCTCTTCGAGGGAAACCCCTTTGCTTTCTCTGGCTTGTCGTAATATGGCCGTAATTTTTTCCATACGGAGTTTCCTCCCCACCCCACGACCGCACCTTCGCAGTCGTTTATCCCCGCGATCCCTGGTCTTCCAAGTTATCGCCAGGGCCACACCAAAATGTACCGGAGATCGACGCCGAAAGCGAGCCGGGACATTTTCCAACCGCTTTCCTTTGTCCCTGTTTACATCAGGTGATTCCTGGGAGAAACTCAGAAGAAGAGGCCTTGATTTTGTGCTATGGCCGAGGCGGCGGATGGCTGTTCGGCGCGCACAATAGTGAGATGTTTGCGGAGAAAGGGCAATCTATTATGGCAAGATATGAAACACGACTCCCTCTTCCAGTGCGGCTGTCACAGGAGGTCGATCGGCTGTTTGATGAATTGATCCATCGACCTTGGGGATTCAGTCGCACAGCGGTCGGGACCTGGAATCCCCAAATCGACCTCTATGAAACAGAGGCGGCTTTTATTCTTGAGGCCGATCTGCCTGGCGTTCAAGAACAAGACGTCTCTGTGGAGGTCGATAGGGGCGATTTAGTACTGCAGGGACGCCGTTCTTTTACACGGACCACGACCCAGGGAAATTTCTATCACAGTGAGCGACGCTCGGGCAATTTTGTGCGGCGGTTGCGTCTTCCTGCTTCGGTGGATCAATCGCAGATTCGTGCGGAGTTTGGCCAGGGAGTCTTACGCGTAACGCTGCTCAAATTACCGCGGGAAAGAGAGGCATAGACATGAGCACGGAAAATTTTGCTTCCCAAGATCCGCGCGGTATCCTTGAGGCGGCCCCGCCTGCGATTGAACTCACGGCTGAGCAATTGCGTTTTCACGTCAATTTGCCGTCGACCTTTCGCACCACAGAAGAGCTAACGCCCGGGCACGATTTCGTCGGACAAGAACGCGCACGCGCGGCTCTCGAACTGGGACTGGGCATCACAAGTAGTGGATTCAATATCTTCGTCTCGGGGTTAACCGGCGCCGAAAAGCTCGAAGCGCTCCGTGGCTGGATTGAGCAACAAGCCGCGCAGGCCCCGACGCCTGGGGATTGGGTGTACGTACAAAATTTTTCTCGCCCCGATGCACCCCGGGCCATTGCGCTTGCGGCCGGACACGGGTCTCGGCTGAAACACCTGATGAGCGAAATGGTAAGAACGTTGCGCGAGGAACTTCCTAAAGCCTTCCGCCAGGAGGCCTTCGATAAAGAAAAAGCCCAGCTCAAGGAAAAATACGCAACGCAAGCGCAAGCCCTCTCTCGCACCTTAGAAACTCGCGCCCGAGAAAAAGGCTTCGCTATCCAAGCCGGACCGGGAGGAAGCATTATGCTCATTCCCGTTATTGATGGGAAACCTTTGGAGGGTCCGGAGGAGTTTGAACGCCTGAGTCCCGCCCAACGGGAAGAAATCGAAAAAAATCAACGCGCGCTTGCCGAAGAAATGTCCGCGTTCTCCAGCAAGCAGCAGGAGATCATGCGGGCCATGGTCGAAGACGTGCGTCAGATCGAGCGTCACTTTTGCGAGATCCTGCTGTCTCCTATCCTCGCGTCGATCAGTCGAGAAATGAATAGCGCCGAAGTGGACGCGTATCTCGCCGAGGTAAAGGCCCACATCATCGACAACCTCGATAATTTTAAAGAACAAGAGCGGCAGAATCCGGCCATGCCATTCCTCCCTTTTATTCCTCCTCAAGATCTCTTTCTCGAATACGAGGTGAACGTGGTCGTGGATAACTCTGCGACCAAGGGGGTGCCGGTCTTGGTGGAAAGCTCACCGACCTATCTCAATCTGTTCGGTACGATTGAGCGCGTAGTTGATCGTGGGGGTCGTCTCGTAACCAATTTCACACGCATCAAGGCCGGATCATTACTGCGAGCGCACGGTGGGTATCTCATCTTTAGTCTTGAAGACGCCCTCACCGAGCCGGCAGTATGGAAAATGCTCAAGCGGACCCTTAAGAGTGGCTGCATCGAAATGGAAACGTATGAACCCTTTGCTATGTTTTCGACCTCAGGGCTGAAGCCTGAGCCGATCAAAGTTCAGGTGAAGGTGGTCGTCGTTGGCAGTCCCTACTTGTATCATCTGCTTTACAGTCTGGACGAAGAATTCCAGGAGATTTTCAAGGTGCATGCGGATTTCCGCCGGGTTATGGAGCTCGATGCACAGCACGTACTGGCCTACGGCCAGTGGGTCGCGCAAGTCTGTCGAGAGGATGGGTTGCCGCATTGTGACCAATCAGCCGTCGAACGGCTCGTAGAATTCGGCGCGCGCAAGGCTGGTGATCGGCAAAAAGTATCGGCCTCATATCCGGAAATAGCTGATCTCGTGCGCGAGGCGGCGTACTGGGCGCGCAAAGACAATGGACACCTTGTCTCCGCCCGGCACGTCCAAAAGGCGCTCGAAGAGCGGGTGTTTCGTTCTAATCGTATCGAACAAGACATCCGCGAACTGATTACCCAAGGGACGATCCTCGTCGATATTGGTGGCCGCAAAATTGGCCAGGTCAACGGGCTTTCGGTGCTGCAACTGGGGAATTATAGCTTCGGCCAACCCTCACGTGTCACTAGTAGTGTGTCTATGGGGCAAGCAGGCATTGTCAATATCGAGCGAGAGTCGCGATTGAGCGGGCCCATCCACGACAAGGGATTGCTTATTCTGTCGGGATATTTACGCAATCGCTATGGACAAGACAAGCCGCTGACGCTCTCGGCTAGTCTCTGTTTCGAACAATCGTACTCAGGAGTGGAAGGCGATAGCGCGTCGTCAACAGAACTGTACGCACTCCTCTCACGTCTGGCAGAACTACCAGTGCGACAAGACCTTGCGGTCACGGGCTCAGTCAATCAGTGGGGAGAAGTGCAAGCGATTGGTGGGGCCAATGAAAAAATTGAGGGCTTTTTCGAGGTCTGTCGGATACAGGGATTGACTGGCACGCAGGGAGTCCTCATTCCTGCGGCGAATGTCCGCAATCTGATCTTGCGTCCGGATGTGGTCGAAGCCGTGGCTCAGGGTCAGTTCCACATCTATCCAATCCGTACCATTGACGAAGGGATCGCACTGCTGACCGGGGTTCGAGCTGGAACTGTTACTGAGGAGGGAACGGTCAACGGGTTGGTGAGTAAGCGGTTACGGGACCTCGCCGCCAGCCTGAAGACATTTGCGGCGACTACGAACGAGGCCGAAGGAAAAAAATCGGCCGACGAAGAAGAAAACAACAAGAAATGAATACCTCGATCACGAGCACGCCAGGACATTTTTGCTGTGCCAAGGCTGAAAGAAGCAGGTGCGATGAAAGCAATGGTCGTCCGTCGCCCAGGTCCGATCACTAGCCGGCCGCTTGAACTGGTTGAGCTGCCGGTTCCGAATCCGGCCTCTGGTGAAGTACTAATCCGTGTTGAAGTGTGTGGGGTTTGTCGTACCGATCTCCATGTGGCCGAAGGCGATCTTCCGCCACACAAAAACCCGATCGTTCCAGGACATGAGGTAGTGGGAACGATCGTGCAGTGTGGTCCCGACACCCAGGGCGTGAAAGAAGGAGAACGGGTAGGCGTAGCCTGGCTGTACGCTGCGTGTGGGATTTGTCCTTATTGTCGAAGAGGAGCGGAAAACTTGTGTACCGCTCCTCGCTTCACCGGCTATGACGCGGATGGCGGCTACGCTCAGTATCTGGTCGCTCCAGCCGCCTTTGTCTATCCTCTTCCCTCTCATGTATTTGCCAGCGAGGCTGCGCCCTTACTCTGCGCCGGAATCATCGGTTATCGCGCGTTACGTCGGAGCGGGGTACGGCCGGGAGAGCGTTTGGGCCTCTACGGGTTTGGCGCTTCCGCTCACATTGTTATTCAGATTGCCCGCTATTGGGGATGCGAAGTGTATGTCGGGACAAGAGGCGAGAAGCATCGCACCCTCGCACGGCGGATGGGCGCCACTTGGGTAGGAGCGGCCGCAGATCAGCCCCCAGAGAAGCTCCACGCGGCGATTATTTTCGCCCCTGCCGGAGAACTTGTTCCCAACGCCCTTGCGGCTCTTGATCGGGGAGGAACGCTTGCTCTTGCTGGAATCTATATGACCGCTATTCCGGCCCTCGACTATACCGCTCATTTGTTTTATGAGCGCACCCTCCGGAGCGTTACCGCAAACACGCGACAGGACGGGAAGGAGTTACTCGCGTTGGCAGAAACCATCCCCTTGCGGACGCGTACCGAAACCTTTCCACTCGAGTCCGCGAATGAGGCGTTGGGGAAATTGAAATACGACCAAATCAACGGTGCGGCTGTTTTGAGAGTTTCATAAAGATATAACTTGAAGTTACGTCTTCATAAAAAAGCGCGCCGATGAACGGGAATCCACACGCGGAAGGTAGAACCACATCCCACTTCACTATCTACCGCAATCTTGCCACCCAATAAATCCAATAACCGCTTGACGATGTGGAGCCCGAGTCCGGTCCCGCCCGAGAGTGGTGTCAGGCTATTTCCCACCTGACGAAAAGGCTCGAAGATAAGCAGTAGGGCTTCTTTCGGGATGCCAATTCCGGTATCGGCAACACTCACTTCCACTCCCTCCTCAAGGTCGCGAGCCGTTACCGTAATCCGGCCATGGGGGGTAAATTTAGCGGCATTCCCCACCAGATTACGCAGGATGACCTTGAGTTTTCCCCGGTCGGTATAAACATGAACGAGTGGGGCTCTGATCTGCCAAGCGAACTCCACTCCTTCCCATTTTTTGGCTTCCCGACTTTCGCCTCGGAGTTCCTCTATCAACTCAGCGATATCTACTTCTTTGACAGCCAGAGGGAGCCGACCGGCTTCTAACCGGCTGAGGTCTAAGACGGCGGCGATCAACTCATAGAGTTCCCGTGCGTTTCTTCTGATCCGCCCCAGAGCGTCTTTTTGCACGTCACTCAACCCACCTAACTGGTTTTCTGCCAGGAGATCACTATATCCTAAAATGACATTGAGGGGCGTTCGCAATTCGTGCGACATGGTCGCGAGAAATTCACTTTTTGTGCGATCGGCCGCCTCGGCTGCCTCTTTCGCTTGCAAGAGGGCGGCCTCGGCTCGTCGCCTTTCTGTGACGTCATGAAAGACCAATACCGCGCCTTGAATGTCACCATTTTTACCACGAATGGGAGCGCCGCTCGTTGCAATCGGGATTTCGCGCCCATCGCGGTGGATTAAAATAGCCTGCTCCGCCACGCCGGTTGTAGTTTTGTCACGCAATGCCCGGGCAACAGGACTCTCCATCCTCATTCGCGTAGGTTCATCCGCCAAGCAGAAAACTTCATTCAGGTGCCGCCCAACTGCTTCCCGCGCCGCCCATCCGGTTAATGCCTCTGCCACCGGGTTCAAAAACCGCACCAGAGCGTCCGGATCGGTCGCAACAACAGCATCGGCAATGCTTGCAAGCGTTACTTCGAGCAAATCTCGCTCTTGCTGTAAGATTTGCTTGAGTCGTTTACGTTCGGCTATTTCAACTCGTAACGTCTCATTGAGACGCTCGAGTTCTGCCGTCCGTTGTTGCACGCGTTTTTCTAGGTCATCGTAGGCACATCGAAGCGCCGCTTCGGCTTGCCGTCGCGCCACGCGTTCGGTCGCTTCCTGCACCGCCCGCCGGACCGCCGAAGCCAGTCGCACGAGGCGGTGTTTGAGGACATAATCCGTCGCCCCGCTCTTCAAAGAGTCGATGGCAGCTTCCTCGCCAAGTTTGCCCGAAACCAGAATAAACGGAATTTCAGGATATTTTTCCCGTGTCAGAGCCAGCGCGGTTAGCCCATCAAACCTGGGTAAGGAATAGTCAGCCAATACGACGTCAAACTTTTCCTGTCGAAGAGCATTGAGAAAATCTTCGCGAGTTTCCACGCGGACAAGTTCACAAACCATTCCATCTGCTGCTAAGGTTTCCTGAATCAAGTCGGCATGAACCGGATAATCTTCGAGGAGAAGAATGCGGATTATGCCTGCCGATGCTATTTTTACCAGCGACGCTTCGTGACTTGTCACAGTTCCCGAATGCATGCGTCTCACCCCCCAAAGAGAACTAGAGGCTCACTTTTACCGAGGAGCCTCTCTCCAACAGTTAAGCTCCCCTTCATGAAACGCCTATCGGGTAATGAAATAGAAGATTTAGCAGGTGATCGACAAGCGATGGCAGCACGATCGGTTAAGATCGTCACGGCATAGCGTCAGCAACTCAAACCCGCAATAACAATTGTTTTCTCGAAGAAGACTTTAAGAAAGGCAGGGCAAGATCGAGGAGCAGGGCGAGAAATCGAGTGGAACTCTTTCTATTCGTGGGAAAAATAGGCTTTAAGCATGCTTGCGATTAGGAGGCTCAATGGAGGGCGGTGAGAGACACGGGCGGGGAGCCCTCCCCGCCCGTGGTCATCCTAGGCGTGCGTGGGGCTCAGCCCCACCCCCCTACTCGTTAGTACTACCCCCAATAAAGTTGGTGTACTGCCGATGCGCGGGAAAGGCCGC
>Ga0187894_10002933_pt1 | contig 19702 bp, 21 predicted proteins | sample GBC1701081metaG_FD_136650 | JGI IMG/M metagenome (GOLD analysis project Ga0187894, IMG submission 136650) | White microbial mat communities from a lava cave in the Kipuka Kanohina Cave System on the Island of Hawaii, USA - GBC170108-1 metaG ...
CGCCTTCAGATCATGCCGCGTATGCGACCCGCTCTTGTAGTTTTCCATCCGCGCATCCTACCATGCTGAAGCCGCCGACTAAAGTCGGGGGTTTCTCTCCCACTCCCCGCTACAGACAATGACAGAAATGGCTGGAGGTGGTGGGCCCGCGCCTGTCCGCCATAGCCTCGGCGGCGGCGGATCCCTGCGGGCCGCCTTGTTCCTATTCCACCCGCAGGATATATCCCCGCAGGTATTCACTCTCCGGCATCGTCGCCAGCACCGGGTGATCCGGCGGCTGGTGGCACCACTCCAGCACGTGCACGCGGCGCTTCGCGTCGTTCGCCGCCTCGGCCAGCACGCCACGCAGCTCAGCCTCGCCCATGTGGTGCGAGCAGGTGTAGGTGGCGAGGATGCCGCCGGCCGTCAGCGCCTTCATCGCGCGCAGGTTCAGCTCCTTGTAGCCGCGCAGGGCGTTCGGCAGCGCGCTCTTCGACTTCGCGAAGGGAGGCGGATCGAGCACAACCAGATCCCAGGCGGGCTCGGCGTCGCGATGCACCGTGAACCAATCGAACACGTTCGCCACCTCGAAGTCCGCCTTCACGCTGTTGCGCTCCGCGTTCCTCCGGGCCTGCGCAATGGCATCAGCGGCGCTGTCGAGCCCGAGCACTTTCGCCGCCCCCGCCCGCGCGCAATGCAGCGCGAAGGATCCCTGGTTGCAAAAGGCATCGAGCACACGCCGGCCCGCCGCGTATTTCGCCACAACCGGATGCTGCAGCCGCTGATCGAGATAAAAGCCCGTCTTCTGTCCGCTTTGCAGGTCGAGCCAGTAGTCGAACCCGCCGATGTTCGCCCAGCGCGGTTCCCACGGCTTCCCACTGCGCGTGCGCACCTCCGCCGGCAAACCCTCCAGCCGCCGCAGGTTCGAGTCGTTCCGGAAAATCACCTCCGCCGCGCCGGTCAGTTCAACCAGGATGCTGGCGATGGCGCTCGCGCGCCGGTCCATCGCCAGCGTCTGGATCTGGAGCACCAGCGTGTCGCCGAACTGGTCCGCCACCACACCGGGCAGCTCGTCCGACTCGGACCAAACCAGTCGATGAAACGTATGCTTGTTCTCATCCCCCTGCCACGCACCGCGCCGCATGCGGGCCCTTGTTAGCGCTCCGCGCAAATAGGCCTCGCCCAGCTCCACCCGCTCCCGGCCCAGCCGCCGCCAGACGATCTGCGACCGGCTGTTATAGATTCCGGACCCCAGGAACCGGCCCGCCCGATCGCGGCACTCGACCACCTCACCGTCATGTTCCGCCGACGGCAGCGCCTCGACCTCGTTGGCGAACACCCACGGGTGTCCTGCGAGCACGCGCGCCTTGGCATTGGGTTTCAGTTTCAGTCCGGCGGTCACCGCGCCACTCTCCGCGGCGCCCCGGCGGCTGAGAAGCCCAAAGTTGCGCCACGCGGACCTACAGCGAGCTGGCGGCCCGCCAGAAGGCGGCGACGGCTCCGCCAATCATGGCGACGCTGAAAAATATGACGATGGCTGCGGTCATGGGGTGATTCGTTCTGACGGCACCATCCGGTCGTGCGCGGCCAACAGCAAGTCCGGGCATCTTCGCCTATCGGCCACCCTTTTCCCGGCGCAGCACCGGCTCCCGGCCGTAGTGAAATCCCCCTTTGTCCTCATGGTCTTCCCCCGTGCCACCTTCCAACAGATGGATTCCGACCAGGATCAGGCCGATCCCGCACAATCCGATGATGACTGTCAGCACGGTGGTCACACCACTCTCCATCGGCCGTATTTGTTCGATCTTTAGCCGCCGCCCCCGCCCGGCAGACCGGGAAAATAGTGCTTCCCCTTCCCAAGTCGCTGCCGTTTCCTGCCGGGCTCTCCCTCTTCCACCGTCCTCCGTCTTCCGTCCTCTGTCCTCCGCAATGACCCCCGCCCAGGAAATCGCCCGCCGCCGCACCTTCGCGATCATCTCGCACCCCGACGCGGGCAAGACGACCCTGACCGAGAAGTTCCTCCTCTACGGCAACGCCATCCACCTCGCCGGCGCTGTCACCGCCCGCAAGCAGCAGCGCGCCACCGCCTCCGACTGGATGGAACTGGAGAAACAGCGCGGCATCTCCATTTCCTCCACCGTCCTGCAGTTCGACTACGCCGGCTTCGCCGTCAACCTGCTCGACACCCCCGGCCACAAGGACTTTTCCGAGGACACCTACCGCGTGCTCACCGCCGTGGACGCCGCCCTGATGGTCATCGACGCCGCCAAGGGCGTCGAGGCCCAGACCCGCAAGCTCTTCGAGGTCTGCCGGCGGCGCGGCGTGCCCATCTTCACCTTCATGAACAAGTGCGACCGGCCGACGCGCAACCCCATCGAGTTGCTCGACGAACTCGAGACCGTCCTCGGCCTGCAGGCCTCGCCCGTCATCTGGCCCCTCGGCAACGGCCCGTCCTTCAAGGGCGTCATCGACCGCCGCACGAACCAGGTGCATCTCTTCGAGCGCGTCCCGGGCGGCGCCTACCAAGCCCCGGTCAAGGTCGCCTCGCTCGACGACCCCGCCGTCCGCGACAAGCTCGACGACGAGACCTACGCGCAGGTGAAGGAGCAGCTCGAGATGCTCGACGGCGCCGGCCACCCGTTCGACCTCGCCGCCGTCCACGCCGAGAAGCAGACGCCAGTCTACTTCGGCTCCGCCGTGAACAACTTCGGCATCCAGCTCCTGCTCGACGGTTTCCTCAGGGACACGGTCCCGCCCCAGCCGCGAAACACTGCCGCCTCCTTAAATCGTAAATCTGAAATCGTAAATGAAGGGGATGCGTCTCCGCCTCGGGTCATCCCCGTGGATTACGGAAAATTTTCGGGATTCATTTTTAAGATCCAGGCCAACATGGACCCGAAGCATCGCGACCGCATCGCGTTCCTTCGCGTCTGCTCCGGCAAATTCACCCGCGACATGAGCGTCGTCCACCAGCGCACCGGCCGCACCGTGCGCCTGTCGTCCTCGCACAAGCTTTTCGGGCAGGAGCGCGAGACGGTGGACGAGGCCTGGCCGGGCGACGTCATCGGCCTCGTCGGCCACGACTCCTTCGGCATCGGCGACACGCTGACCGAGGACAAGGCCATCAACTACGACGAGATCCCGCGCTTCCCGCCCGAGGTCTTCACCTACATCACAAATCCCTCCTCGGCGGACGCGAAGAAATACCGTGCGGGCCTGGAGCAACTGCTACAGGAGGGCGTCGTCCAGTCGTTCACCGCCAAGAACGCCCCGGCCGGCGCCACACTGCTCGCCGCCGTCGGCCCGTTGCAGTTCGAGGTCGTCCAATACCGGCTCCAGGCCGAATACGGCGCCGAGTCGCGGCTCACCCCGACCCCTTGGACCCTTCTCCGCTGGCTGTCCCGCGCAGACGGGACAGCCCTGAGCCTGTCGAAGGGCTTGAATGATCTCACCAAACTCGTCGTCGCCACCGGCGTCAGCTTCGGCGCCGACAAGTTCGACCACCCCGTCGTCCTCTTCCCGAACGATTGGACTCTCAGATACTTTCAGGAGAAGAATCCAGAGCTGAAGCTCCATGAGCTTCCGCTGGAGCAGACCTGAGTCTGAAGCCGGCATTGACGCCTTTCAAGTGGTGGCTATCCTCATCGGCACCATGAGCGTGCTTGAAGTGAAACAGGCCATTTCCAAAATGACCAAGCAGGAGCGGCGGGAAGTGCAGCTTTACCTCATCAAGCTCCGGCACGGCACGCCTTCATGGAAGCGTTCCACCGCGAAGCGCATCCGGGACATGCAAGCCGGCAAATTCACAACCGCCGAGCAATTGGAAGCCCGGATCGCCCGTGGCTGAGTATCGGCCGCACTTCTCCGACCTGGCGACCGAGTTCATCCTGTCGTTGCCCAGCCGGCGGCAACGACGCGCGATGGCCTGCGCCTATCAACTGGCCCGTTACCCGGCGGTGGAAAGCGACTATCAGCTCAGGGACGCGGACGGCCGGGACATCGAACACCTGCTCGTTGATGGATTCGTCTTCTGCTACTGGGTGGATCACTCGGTCAAAGTGGTGATGATCACCGAAATCGAGGATGCTGATTCGGGATAATCTCCCATGCGCGAGCGTCCAGCCACTGTCCGCCGGCCCCACCGCCACGAATGGTTGTGGGAGCCGCTCGAAAGCGACCCGACCTTCGTCCTGCGCACAACGTTCGGCGTCAAGGCGGCGTATGTCGGCGGCAGGATGATGCTGTGCTTCTGCGCCGGTGAGGAGCCGTGGTGCGGCGTGCTCGTCTGCACCGACCGCGAGCGCCATGCCGCGCTCCAGACCGAGTTTCCGGACCTCGCCCCGCACAAGATCCTGCCCAAGTGGCTCTACCTGCCGGAATCGGTGGACAGTTTCGAGCGCACCGCCACGGTGCTGATCGCACTGGCCCGCCGACGCGATCCGCGCCTCGGCATCATCCCCGGGACAAAGCGCAAACGCCCGAAGAAGGCCGCCTCCCCGCGAAAACGGCGCCCGCGTTGAATCGCTGTGTGCCTCCAAACCCACGGATAGGGTCATTCTGAGCGAAGCAAAGAATCCAGCGGCGTATTCGGTGCGCACATCATTCTGGATTCTTCGCCACGCTCAGAATGACAGGACCGGCGGGTTACAAGGATCCGCGAGGCGGATCGCCGAGCCTGAATCCTGAGACAACACGGCTTGCGCCGGTCGCCGGCTCCGGCTTGTCTCTCCACCCATGAAAACCGCCCGCCTGCCGGCCTTGTTCCTCCTTTGCAGCGTTCTGGCCTGCGCCGAGTCTGCGCCGGCCGAGGTGCCAGTCATCACCGTCATCAAGGCCGGCCGGCTGGTGGACACCAGAGCCGGCACCGTCCTTGCCGACCGCGCCATCGTCGTCGAAGGCGACCGCATCAAATCCGTCGGCCCCGTCGCCGAGGTGCTCGAGGCCCTGCCCGCCGGCGCCAAGGTCGTTGACCTCTGCTCCGCCACCGTGCTGCCCGGGCTCATCGACTGCCACACGCACATCACCAGCCAGCCGGAGGATTATTACGCCGACATCTTCCGCCGCAGTCCGATCGACTACGCCGTCACGGCGCACATCTACGCCCGGCGGACGCTCGAGGCCGGTTTCACCACCGTGCGCGACGTCGGCGCGGGCGAGTTCATCGATATCGCGCTCAAGAAGGCCATCGACTCCGGCAAGGTCGCCGGCCCGCACATCATCCCCGTCGGCCTCGCCCTCGGCGCCACTGGCGGCCACGCCGACCTCAGCGGATTCTCACCGTCCGTCTCCTTCAAGGACATGGACGGCGTGGCCGACGGACCCGACGAGATCCGCAAGAAGGTCCGGCAGAACATCAAATACGGCGCCGAGTGGATCAAGATCATGGCCACCGCCGGCGTGCTCTCCGAGGAGGAATCCGTCGGCGCGCCGCAGTATCAACTCGAGGAGATGCGCGCCGCGGTCGAGGAAGCCGCGATGTGGGGCCGCAAGGTCGCCGCCCACGCCCACGGCACCGAGGGCATCAAGCGCGCCATCCGCGCCGGCGTCGCCTCCATCGAGCACGCCAGCTTCATCGACGACGAGGGCATCGCCCTCGCCAAGCAGCGCGGCACCTGGCTGGTGATGGACATCTACAACGACGACTACATCCTCGCCGAGTTCGGCCGCCTCGGCTACCCGCAGAAGCTCATCGAGAAGGAAAAGCTCGTCGGCCGCACCCAGCGCGAGAACTTCCAGAAGGCCGTGCGCGCCGGCTGCAAGATGGCCTTCGGCTCCGACGCCGGCGTCTATCCGCACGGCTGGAACGGCAAACAGTTCCGCCACATGGTGCAGTGGGGCATGACGCCGATGCAGGCCGTGCAGGCCGCCACCGTGAACGCCGCCGAGCTCATCGGTTGGACCGACCGCGTCGGCCAGCTCGCGCCCGGGTTCTTTGCCGACCTCATCGCTCTGAAGGACGACCCACTGGCCGACGTCAGTCGGTTCGAGCAGGTGGACTTCGTCATGAAGGGCGGCAAGATCTACAAGAACCGCCTCACCGCCGACCCGGTCCACCGGATCGAGTAATCAGCCCTTCAGCAGCTCCGCGGCGTGGGCCAGCGCGCTCTTCGCGCTGCGATCGCCCAGCATCCGCGCCAGCTCGCCGACCCGCTCCTTGTATTGCCCGTGGATCGGCTCGATCTCGACGCTCGCCCGGTCGCCGCTCTGGTCCTTCGTCACCACGAGGTGGCTCCTCGCCTGCGCCGCTACCTGCGGCAGGTGCGTGACGCACAGCACCTGGTGCCGCTCGCCGATCTCCGCCATCTTCTCGCCCACGATGCGGCCGATCTCGCCCCCGACGTTGGCGTCCACCTCGTCGAACACCAGCAGGGGCACGTCGTCGCTCTCGGCCAGCACGGCCTTGAGCCCGAGCATCACGCGCGCCAGCTCGCCGCTCGATGCGATGCGTCCGAGCGGCAGCGGCGGCTCGCCGACGTTGGGCGAGAACAGGAACTCCGCCGTGTCGCCACCGTGCGGCGCCAGCTCGGGCAGCGGCGCGAGTTTCACCCGGAAGTCCGTCTTCTTGAACCCGAGCTGCACGATGACCTTGGCCCCGGCCTTCTCGAGGCTGGCGGCGGCCTTCTCGCGGGTGGCGCGGAGATCGGCCGCCGCTTTGCGCGCGGCCTTCTCTGCGTCGGCGATCTGCCGGTCCAGTTTCGCCAGGGCGCCCTCGACGTCGCTCTGCATCTCCAGCTTTCGCTGCATCTCGTCCCGCGCCGCCAGCACCGTCTCCACCTTGCCGCCGTGCTTCCGCTTCAGGTCGAGCCACGCGTCCATGTTCGCCTGGATGGCCCCCGCCTGCTCGGGATCGAAGTTCAGCGACTGCGCCAGCGCGGAGAATTCCGACTCCAGGTCGGACAGCTCCACCGCCGCCGACTGCAGCCGGTCGGCCAGCGACTTGCTCGCCGGGTCCCGCGACTCCAGTTGCCGGGCCTCGCGCACCAGCAGCGCCAGCCGGCCGAGCAGCCCGTCTTCGCCGCCGAGGCCGTGGCCGATGCCCGACGCCAGCTGGGTGAGCTGCTGCGCGCTGTTCTGGCGCGAGAAGTCGCGCTCGAGCGCGGCGATCGCCTCCTCCGTCAGTTCCAGCGCGTCCATCTTCGCCAGTTGCGTCTTGAGAAAATCGATCTGGTCCGGCGAAAGTTTCTCCGCGCCGAGCAACCGCGCCTTCCCCTCCAGCAACCCGCGCCAGGCATGGAAGCAGGCGCTGTATTTCTCCCGGACGCCGCTGTTTCGCGCGAACAGATCGAGCAGCTCGCGCTGCCCGCTTTCCTTGAGCAGCCGGCGCGGCTCGCCCGGCCCGTGGAAGTCGATCCAATGCCCGCCCAGCTCCTGCAACGCGGCAAGCGTGGCCAGGCTGCCGTTGACGGAGATTTTCGGGGCCTTGTCGCGGGGCACGCTGCGCTTGAGGATGAGCACGCCGTCGTCGCACGGCGGCAGGTCGAGCGCCGCCAGCGCGAAGTCCAGCCGCCGCGAGTCGGCGAAGAACAGCGCCGCCTCCGCGTCGCAGGCGTCGGCGCCTTGGCGGATGATGGTCTTGTCGGCCCGCGCCCCGGCCAGCAGCGAAAGCGCGCCGAGCAGGATGCTTTTGCCCGCGCCGGTCTCGCCCGTCACGGCCGTGAACCCGCTCTCGAAGTCCAGCTCCACCTCGTCGAGGAGGGCCAGGTTGCGGATGCGGAGCGATTGGAGCATGCCACCCGTGAATGCAGGGGAATTTCCGCCGGTTCAAGCGCGACGAATGGCGCGCGCATCCAGTTTCAGAATTTGCCTTGCGCCGCCCCGGGTGAGTCGTTGACTCCTGCCCCTTCGCGGACCCTTAGCTCAGTTGGTTAGAGCGCTTCCTTGACATGGAAGAGGTCACTGGTTCGAGTCCAGTAGGGTCCACCATGCTTCGCCAAGGGAAACGAGAGCGAAGCATGCCCTCCGAAGCCTCGGCGAAGGAGGGCAACAGTGAAGCAGCGGCCAAGGTTTCGCCTCCGCGCACCCCTGCCGGAGGTTTTTTCATGCCTGGAAGCAGCGGAGACAATATCCGCGGGAAACCCGTGAGACCGACGCCTTTGCGCTTTACGCGACCGCACGCGGGCTGCAAAAAAATCGGCTCGTGGCCACCACCCCGAAGCTCGACGCCCGCCAGCTCCACCAAGCCATCGAGAGCGTTGCTGCCGCCATCTCCCGCCGCCACGCGCGCCCGGCCAACCTCCTGCTCCTCGGCATCGCCAACGGCGGCATCGTCCTCGCCCGCCGCCTCGCCGCCCTGCTCAAGGCCGACGGACGGCTGCCCGCCAGCGGCACGCTCGACATCTCCTTCCATCGCGACGACATCGGCCGCAACCCGATCCCCAAGGAGTTCGCCCACTCCATGATCCCACAGGACGTGAACGGCGCGACCATCATCCTCGTGGACGACGTCCTGCACACCGGCCGCACGCTCAAGGCCGCGCTCGACGAGCTCTTCGACCACGGCCGGCCCGCGCGCGTCGAGCTCGCGGTGCTGGTGGACCGCGGCGGCCGCAAGCTCCCCTTCGCCCCCGACTACTGCGGCCTGAAACTCGACGTCCAAGGCTCTGAGAAAGTTCGCGTCCACCTTGATGAAAAATATCCTGCCAAAGATTCCATCACCATCGGCGCGACGGCGCGTCTGGCTGTTGATCGGAAATCCGAAATCGTAAATCTGAAATCGTAAATCTTCTCAGTGTCCTGGAACCGCAAACATCTCCTGACCATCGAGGAACTCACCCGCGCCGAGCTGGACCAGCTCCTCGCCACGGCCGGCGCCTTCCGCCGCATCCTCAACCGCCGCGTCAAGAAGGTTCCCGCCCTCCGCGGCAAGACCATCGTCAACCTCTTCCTCGAGCCCAGCACGCGCACGCGCATCTCCTTCGAGATGGCGGCCAAGCTCCTCAGCGCCGACGTCGTCTCGTTCACCGCCGAATCCTCCAGCACGACCAAGGGCGAGACGCTTCGCGACACCGCCCAGAACATCCAGGCGCTCCACGCCGACATGATCGTGCTCCGCCACTCCGCCAGCGGGTCGCCCCTCTACCTCAGCAAGGTCCTTGGCATCCCGGTGGTCAACGCGGGCGACGGAGCGCACGAACACCCGACGCAGGCGCTGCTCGACGTGTTCACCATGCGCGAAAAGCTCGGCGACCTGAAGGGCCGCAAGGTCGTCATCCTCGGCGACATCCTCTTCAGCCGCGTCGCCCGCTCCAACATCCATGCGCTCACCAAGCTCGGCGCCGACGTCACCATCGTCGGCCCCGCCACGCTCGTGCCGCACTGGTTCGAGGCCCTCGGCGTCAAGGTCTCGCACGACCTCCGCTCCGCCCTCGCCGACGCCGACGTGGTCATGCTCCTCCGCATCCAGCACGAGCGCCAGACCAGCAGCCACTTCCCCTCGCTCGGCGAATACACCAGCATGTTCGGCCTCAACTACACCCGCGCCAGCTGGGTGAAGCCCGACGCGCTCATCATGCACCCCGGCCCGATCAACCGCGGCATCGAGATCGACAGCGACATCGCCGACTCGCCGCGCAGCGTCATCCTCCAGCAGGTCACCAACGGCATCGCCGTCCGCATGGCCGCTCTGTATCTCTGCGCCGGCGGCCAGCCCGAGCACGTCACCGCCCCGGTGGAATGAAAGCTCCAAGCTCCTACCTCCAATTTCATAGAAAAACCAATGCCCAATCGCTCAATCATTCACGAGAGGCATCTTCCTGACTTCCTGTTTGCAGCTTCTCTGGAGCTTGGATGTTGGTGCTTGGAGCTTTCCTGATGTCCCTTCTCTGGATCGCCAACGGCCGCGTCATCGACCCCGCTTCCAAGCGGGATGCCAAGGGCGACGTCTTCATCGCCGACGGCAGATTCGTCGCCTCTTTCTCCGCCGCGCGGAAGAAACGCGCGAAGAAGCTCGATGCCCGCGGGCTCGTCGTCTGCCCCGGCCTCGTGGACATCCATGTCCACTTCCGCGAGCCGGGCCAGACGCACAAGGAGACCATCGCCACCGGCGCGCAGGCCGCCGCCGCGGGCGGCTTCACCACCGTGGTGTGCATGCCCAACACCTCGCCGCCCGCCGACAACACCGGCACGGTCGAGCTGATCAAGAACGCCGCGAAGCAGGCCGTCGTCCGCGTCTACCCGACCGGCTGCATCACGGTCGGCATGAAGGGTCAGCAGCTCGCCCCCCACGGCTCGCTCAAGAAGGCCGGCGTGGTCGCCATCACCGACGACGGGCTCTGCGTCCAGTCCAACGAGATCATGCGCCGCGCCATCGAATACGCGCAGATGTTCGGCCTCACCATCCTCGACCACTGTCAGGACGACTCCCTGACCGACAAGGCCGTGATGAACGAGGGCATCGTCTCCACCCGCCTCGGCCTCAAGGGCTGGCCGCACGCCGCCGAGGACATCATCGTCGCCCGCAACATCATTCTCTCCCGCTACACCGGCGCGCACATCCACATGCAGCACATCAGCTCGGCCCATTCGGTCGAATTGATGCGCCAGGCAAAGAGGGACAAGGTCAACGTCACCGCCGAGGCCACGCCGCATCACATCGCCTTCACCGAGGTCGCCCTCGCGACCTACGACCCGAACCTGAAGATGAACCCGCCGCTCCGCACCGAGGCGGACCGCCGGGCCATCATCGCCGGCCTGCGCGACGGCGCGCTCGACTGCATCGGCACCGACCACGCCCCGCACGCCCCGGAGGAGAAGGATCGCGAGTTCGACTACGCGCCCAACGGCATCATCGGCCTCGAGACCGCCCTGCCCGTCTGCCTCGACGTCCTCGTCCGGAAGAACAGGTTCAAGCTCACGCAGGTCATCGACCTGATGACGCGCAAGGCCGCCAGCGTGCTCAAGCTGCCCGCCGGCACGCTCGCCCCCGGCGCCGACGCCGACGTGTGCCTCTTCGACCCCGACGAGACCTGGCTCTACGACACCTACGGCGCGTTCAGCAAATCTATCAACTCGCCTTGGAACCGCCAGAAGCTGACCGGCCGCGTCAAGACCACCATCGTCGGCGGCAAGGTGGTCTTTAGGAACGGGAAGATAACTTCATAAACGCATCTGTTATGACTGTAATTTTGATACTTGCAGTCATTGTCTCGACGTTAATTGCCCTCCAAGTCGACTTTTGGAACTGCATGTATCGTTTTGGGTTCGGCTCAAAATGTCCGGAAAATTTCTTGCGAAGCAGACAGGCTTATTTGGTCACACCGCCGATGTTGTTCTTGGGCACAATAGCCATCGCGTTTCTATTCTACATATCCGCCATGATTTGGCTGCCGGGCATATTCCTCTTCTACTTCATAGGCTCTACTTTCGGCCACAAGAAGGCCATTCGCCAACTCAGGGCGATACTCCGTGAGCAACTTGCATTTGCGGACAATGAGCACGACATGGGGCACATTCTGAGTCGCCTCAGCATGAGTGACGCAGAACTTTTTCAATGCTACACGACCTCCGACAAATTCAGAAAATGAGCCGCTTCTGATGTGCTTATAATAAGCCTTAGTTGCCTCTCGCCTCAAAATCTGCACCGTTCAAGTCATGAGCACCGTTCAGGAGATTGAGGCCGCGCTCGACTGCCTTCCGCCCGAGCAGCTTCGCGAGGTGAGCGATTGGATCGCCACGCGGCTCATGCCGACCACCACACCCGCGATGCTCGCCGCCTTGGATGAAGGCATCCGCTCCTTGGAAACCGAACCGACTGTCCCTGCCGAGGAAGTCCGCACGCTAATCAGGCAATGGTAATCCCATGAGTGACCGCGAGATTCTTACCGCCGCGTTGAAGCTGCCGGCCCGCAAGCGCGAGAAGATCGCCGAGGCCATCATCGGCAGCATCAAGTCGCCCAGCCGCCGGCACATCGAGGCCTTGTGGGCGCAGGAGGGCGAGTCGCGGGTGGACGCGTTGCTCGCCGGCAAGCTCAAGACCGAGCCCGGCGAACAGGTGCTGGCCTATCGCGCCCGGCGATGAGATTCGAGTTCCTCATCCCGGCGGCGGATGAGTTCAGGGAGGCGATCGACTGGTATCACCTGCGGTCCGTGCGCGCCGCCGAGGGATTCCGCGCCAAGGTTTCCGAGGCCATCCGCCTCGCGATGGCCCGACCGACCTCCGTCGGGTTTCTGGTCGGCAAACGGGTCCGGAAGGTTCGTCTGAAGCCCTACAGTTACGGTCTGCTCTACTTCGTCCATGACGACGTGCTCTATGTCGTCGCCATCGCCCACAACCGGCGGCGTCCGCGCTACTGGCAAAGCCGGCTGACCTGGATCTGACGCCCGCCCAACCCGGGCTTCCCATCGGGGCGATTCGCGGTCATTCGAGGGTGTTCATGACCCTGTCGCCCGCCTCGATGGCCGTCCTCGTGTTCGAGCTGGCGCTGCTGATCGGCGGCGCGGTGCTGCTCGTGCGCGTTTGGGTCGTGCCGGAGTTGCGCAAGAAGTGGTTCGAGACCAACAAGCTGCTGCCCTGGCCCATCACCGGCTGGGAGGTGCTGCTGCTCGTGATCCTCATATTTCTTACGGGGACATTCGTGCAGTCCGTGGCGCAGTTTTTCCTGGGTGGCTGGCTGGCCCGGGTCGAGCCACTGGCGATGGGCACACCGGCGGGCGGCGCGCGCATCATAGTCTATGGCGCGGGCTTCCATACAGGCTCCTTGCTGGGCTGGCTGGTGTTCGGATGGATCCGCCGCGCCATCCAGCCCGAGATCGGCGCGCCGCTGCCGGAGATCCACGCGCCGGCCTACCGGCATCCCGTGCTCAAGGTCGCCGTCGCCGCCGGCAGCGCGATGCTCGTGGCGATGCCGCTGCTCGCGCTCACCGGTCTCGTCTGGACCCTCGTCCTGGAGGCGGCCGGACTGCCCGCCACCCCGCAGGATCTGCTGGGCATCTTCACCAAGACGAAATCACCCGCCATCTTCGCCGGTCTGCTTTTCGTCGCCTGCGTGCTGGCTCCGGCCAGCGAGGAGCTGTTGTTCCGCCGCGGCATCTACCGATACTTGCGCCAGCGCTTCGGCCGCGCGCTTGCGCTCCTCGTGAGCAGCGTGCTCTTCGGCGCATTGCACGCCAACTGGGCGAGTTTCGCCCAGCTCGCGGTGCTCGGCACGGTGTTCGCCCTCGCCTACGAGAAGACCGGCGACATCCGCGTGCCGATCGTCGCCCACGCGCTGTTCAACCTGAACACCGTCCTGCTCCTGTTCTCCGGCCTCCCCCTGTGAAACACCATCCGTTCACCTCCCGGCGTTCCGCCACCGTCGCGGCCAGCGGTGAGCAGAATTTGATCACACTCATCCGCCGCTGGCTCGGCGACGTGTGCCCGCCCGCGCCCTTCGGCATCGGCGACGACTGCGCCGTGCTGCCACCGGCGAAGCATGCCCAACTGGTCACCACCGACCCGGTGATCCATGGCCGGCATTTCGACGATACCGTGCCGGCCCGTGCCGCCGGCGCCAAGCTCCTCAAACGCAACCTGAGCGACATCGCCGCGATGGGCGGCCGGCCGCGGTGGGCCGTGATCTCGCTGGCCCTCGCGCCGGACACGCGGCTCGACTGGCTGCGCGGTTTCCACTTCGGGCTGGCCGGGTGCGCCCGGGAATACGGCGTGCAAATCGTCGGCGGCGACGTGACCGAGGCGCCCAAAGGATTTTTTGGCGCGTTCCTGACCCTGCACGGCGAGGCCGCCGGACCGCGGGTGCTCACGCGCGAGGGTGCGCGGGAAAGCGACGCCATCTACGTGACCGGCCGGCTCGGCGGTTCCCAGTCCGGTCATCACCACAAGTTCACCCCGCGGCTGGCCGAGGGCGCTTGGCTGGCCCGGCAGAAGGAGGTCGTGGCGATGATGGATGTGAGCGACGGCGTGGCGAAAGACATCCAGGCGCTCACGCCCGCCGGTCTGGTCGCATCCGTCTGGCCGCCGCTGGTTCCCGTGAGCGCGGCGGCGAAACTCGCCGCCGGCAAGAGCGGCCGGCCGGCTTGGGAGCACGCACTCACGGATGGCGAGGATTACGAGCTGCTGTTCGTCGTCCGGTCCAGCGCCAATGTCGCCCGCTTCGCCCAGCGCTGGATCCAGGCCTTCAAGACACCTCTCACCTTTCTCGGGCGCTTCCAACAGAAACCCGGACCGGAGGACGTGGACTGGTCGGCTCTGCACGGCTATGAGCATCTGCGCTGAGAAACGATTAACCCTGACTTGTCATCCTGAGCGAAGCGAAGGATCCAGCATGACGAACGCAGCGATTGTCGTTCTGGATTCTTCGCTTCGCTCAGAATGACAGCCATAATGGCCTGTCCTGATAGTCTGATGACCACCACCGCTCGACTCCGCCAAGGCATCACGACCAGGTCCGCCGATGAGACGCGGGCGCTCGCCGCAGAGCTGGCGGCGGCGTTGCCGCCTGACTGCACGCTCGCGCTGCATGGCGACATGGGCGTGGGCAAGACGACCTTCGTGCAGGGTCTTGCCCGCGGTTTCGGCGTGACGGAGCCGGTAACCAGTCCGACGTTCGCCATCTACTCCGTCCACAAGGGCAAGGGCCGCACCCTCGTCCATCTCGATGCCTACCGGCTGGACGGGGCGAAGCAGCTAGAGCCGCTGCTGATCGAGGAATTCCTCGCCAGCCCGTATTGCCTCGCCGTCGAGTGGCCCGACAAGGTCGCCGGCTGGTTGCCGGCGGACGCGTGGCACCTGACGCTCTCCATCGTGGAGGGCGACAAGCACCGTGTGCAATTGAGGTAGGGCGGAGCGGCCCGCTCCGCCATGATGACGGCGCTCCGGGCCGGAGCGCCCTACCCTCGGGCCTGCCCCTCGGGCTTCGGTTCCTCTGATGCGGTAGATTCCGCGACCTGAGCCGGTTCCTCGGCGGCTGGAGCCTCAGCAGGCGCGGGCTCCGATTGCTCGGATTGCTCCGCCCCCGGTTCCTCTGAGGAAGTAGCCTCGGCCGGGGCCGGCGACTCGGGGAAGTCCACCGGGTCGTGCTCGTCACCGTGCTCGTCACCCTTCTTGGAGGTCTGGGGCGCCATCGGCGGCGGGGCGAACAGCTTGCCGTCGGAGAACTCGGTGACGTAGCCCTCGGTCACGAGCCAGCGCAGGTCGTTGTTCATCTTGCGCAGCTTCTCGGCCTGTTCGGGCGGCAGGACCGCGAACGGGGCCTGCGAAGCCGGCAGGCTCTCGGGCAGCGGCGTGGCGGCCAGGGCGGCGGCGATATCCACGCCGAGGAACTCCTTCGGCAGATCCTTCACATGGATGAGCGGGTGCTTCTCGATGAAGTCGATGAGCGCGGTGATGCCATCCGAGAACACCTGGCCCGGCACGCGGAAGCGGCGCTTCACCGCACAGACATAGGACACGCCGCGCGAGCCCTTCTTGAAGATGGTGAAGCCCTCGCGGCGCAGGCGGCCGCGCAGCGCGTTGGCGGTGTCGAGGGGGAACCGGCGCTGGCGCTCGACGTGGCCCTCGATGGCCCGGCGGATCTCGCCGGGCGGCAGCTTCTCACTCAACCGGCCGTGGAAACGGACGTTCTCATACGCGCGGACGGCCTTGTCCTTGGCGCTGGCCAGCAGGTAGGCGCGGGCCTCGTCGAAGCTGTCGAAACTCGGGCCTTGCGGCGCGGCGGTCTCGGCGGCGGGAGCTTCGGCCGTGGAAGCCGGCGCGGGGGACTCAGCGGGCGGATTCCCGTCCGAAGCGGCTTCAGTCGGGGCTTCCGGTGCGGGAGCCTCCGCAGCCGGTTGCTCCGCAGGCGCGGCGGCCTCCGGGGCCGGCGCAGGCGCGGCGGCGAGGGCGGGCTTCTGCCCGAAGACCCACGTGTAGCGCGTGGCCTTCTTCATCTTGTCGAGCCACTGCTGGACCACCTCCGGTTCGCGCACGGACTGGATGCTGTCGCGGAAACGATCGAAGGACATTCGGCCGAGCCGTGTCGCGTGGTGCTGCTGCAGGATCTGCTGGTAGAGATGGTAGTTCGGCGGGCCCAGCAGCTCGCCGGTGACGCCGCACTTGTTGATGATCGGGAAGTTGCCCTTGGGGGGATCGATCTCGACCTCCTGCGTGCTGAAGAACACGCCGAGGTGGTTGCTCATCACGTGATGGAGCGCGGCCTCCTCCGTCTCGAACGGAAGGTGGTCGGGCACGGACATGAACAGCGGCGCGGGCTTGCCCGCCTTGGCTGCATCGGCGGTGGCTTCTCCTTCGGCCGGTTTGTCGGCACGCGCAGCGCGATCTGCCTTGCGTTGGATGACGACGACGAAGCGCTCGTTCTTCTCCAGCACGGCCTTGGTGATCTCGAAGAGCTGGAAGGTCCGGCACGAAGCACGAACCGCCTTCACCATCGCGGCGAAGCCGGCGTCCTCCGGGTAGCACGTCATCGTGAAATACGGGCTGATGTATGGACCGCGCTCGATCGGCGGTCCGTCGCGGCGGTCACCGCCGCGGAAATCACGCCTCTCTCCCCGATCGCCCTCGCGGAAGTCCCGGCGCGGTCCTCCCCGGAAACCCTCGCCGCGCGGCCGTTCGCCGCGATCCCCCCCCTGGGGAACCCCCGGTCCCCCCGTCGAGGCCGGTGCGCCGACGGGCTTGCGGAACCCGCGCCGATCGCGCAGCGGCGCTCCCCGGCCGCCATCGTCCCGGCGCTCGCGCCGGTCCTCCCGATCCCGGCGCTGACCGCCGGGGGCGTTTTTGACCTCGGTCCACTGCGTGCCGAAGGTGAAATCTTGCAACTGGCTGAGGTCGATTTTGTTCAACCCCGGCTCGTTGGGCTCGTTGACAGGCTTTGGGTCGTCCATGAAGGGCGAAAAACGGGAGTGGTTACCCGGTGGGAGCAGTGGATGGTGCTTGGTGTTCCGCGGGGTTAGGTGACCTGCGGTAAAGCCCGAAGTCTTGGTGGTAGGGAAGACGAAGCAAGCGCATTTCGGGGCTTTACATGGCTCGGGCGATTCCCCTAATTCGCCCATTCCTTCGCTGGAAATCGCTCAGGTGGTGGAATTGGTAGACACACACGTTTGAGGGGCGTGTGCCGCAAGGCGTGGGGGTTCGAGTCCCCCCCTGAGCACTCCGCCGTCGCTTTCGCACTGCGAAAGCCATGGCGAGATCTCGCCGAAGCTCGTAGAGCGTAGGCGGACCGTCATGTTCTACACCTACATCCTCGAAAGCGTGCCTGCACCGAAACGGTATTATGTAGGCTCTACCGATGACCTTAAGCAGCGGCCGTCGGACCGCAACGCCGGGCGGGCGGCATATACCGCCAGTCACGGGCCATGGAAACTGGTGTGGTATTGTGCCTTCCATGCTCGCGCCCAAGCCGAGGCCTTTGAAACGTATCTCAAATCGGCATCGGGGCGGGCGTTTCAGAAGCGCCATTTGTCAGGCGGCACAGCGAGGAGGCGTCCGCCCGCTCGCGTCATCACCGGCTCACGCCGTTGACCTTCCGTCGCTTCTGGCAACTGTCTGCCGCCACGTCCCATGCCACTCGACGCCATCAAGCAGGCCCTGCTCGACTCCTACGCCCGCACCGGCGGCATCAACCACCTCGACGGCACCAACCTGCCCTCGCAGGACCGCATCAACGAGCTGGCCCGCGACTTCATGCACCTGCTCTTCCCCGGCTTCTTCGAGGACAGCGCCCTCAGCCAGAAGGACGTCCCCGCCTGGCTCGACAAGTTGCTGTCGAAGGTGGACCGCCGGCTTACCGCCGAGGTCGAGAAATGCCTTCGCTTCGCCCAGGACACCGACCCGAAAGCCAATGCCAGGCGCGTCACCGGCGAATTGCTCGGCTGGCTGCCCGACGTCCGCCGCGTCGTGCAGACCGACGTGCAGGCCGCCTACGCCGGCGATCCCGCCGCCCGCAACGTGGACGAGATCATCCTCGCCTACCCCTGCGTGCTCGCCATCTCGCTCCAGCGCATCGCCCACGTGCTCTACACCCTGCAGGTGCCGCTCCTGCCGCGCATGCTCACCGAATACGCCCACGAGCGCACCGGCATCGACATCCACCCCGGCGCGGTCATCGGCCCGCACTTCTTCATCGACCACGGCACCGGCGTCGTCATCGGCGAGACCACGCGCATCGGCGCGCACGTGAAAATCTACCAGGGCGTCACACTCGGCGCGAAATCCTTCGAGACCGACGCCTCCGGCCAGCCCGTCAAGGGCGTGAAGCGCCATCCCGACATCGAGGATCACGTCACCATCTACGCGCACGCCACCATCCTCGGAGGCAAGACCCGCATCGGCGCGCATTCCATCGTCGGCGCCAGCGTCTGGCTGATGGACTCCATCCCGCCGAACCGCATCGCCTACTACAAGGAAACCGACCTCGTCGTCCGTCCCAAGCAGGCCAACGAGACCGCCGTCGGCAGCGGCGACTGGGCAATCTGAGGGTGGTGCGCGGCCTCCGGACGCGCCCGCTCCTGTCATTGCGAGGAGCAGAGCGACGAAGCAATCCATCTGGATCGCCATGGCCCCACAGTGGCGGGACCTCGCGATGACAGAAAAAGATTACTTCAGCTCGTCACTTCCTGCCGGGCCTTCTCGGCCAGCAGCGTGCTGATGTAGCGCTCGCCGAAGCTCGGGGCGACGGTGACGATCATCTTGCCGGCCATCTCCGGCCGCTTCGCGATCTGCAAGGCCACCCAGAGGTTCGCGCCGGTCGAGATGCCGCCGAGGATGCCCTCCTTCAGCGCCGCCTGGCGCGAGGTCTCCATCGCGTCCTCGTCGCTCACGGTCATGACCTCGTCGATGACGGCGCGGTTGAGCACCTTGGGCACGAAGCCCGCGCCGATGCCCTGGATCTTGTGCTTGCCGGGCGCGCCGCCGGAAATGACGGGGCTCGCCGCCGGCTCGACCGCCACGGTGTGGAGCTTGCGGCGGGACTTGATGACCTCGGACACGCCGGTGATGGTGCCGCCGGTGCCGACGCCGGCCACGAAAACGTCGATCTTGCCGCCGCTGGCCGCCCAGATTTCCTCCGCTGTGGTCTTGCGATGCACCTCGGGATTGGCGGGATTCTCAAACTGCTGCGGCATGAAGCCCTTCGTGCCGTGCGTGGCGAGGATCTCGCCCGCCTTGGCGATGGCGCCCTTCATGCCCTCGGCGCCGGGTGTCAGCACAATTTCCGCCCCGAGCATCCGCAGGAGCACGCGGCGCTCGACCGACATCGTCTCGGGCATCGTGAGGATGAGCTTGTAGCCGCGCTGCGCGCAGACGAACGCCAGCGCGATGCCGGTGTTGCCGGAGGTTGGCTCGACGATGACCGTGTCGGGCTTGATCCGGCCGTCGCGCTCGCCGGCCTCGATCATGGCCTTGCCGATGCGGTCCTTGACGCTGGCCAGCGGGTTGAAGAACTCGGCCTTGATATAAACCGAACCGGGCAGCCCGGTGCCGAGCTTGTTGATCTTGATGAGCGGCGTGCTGCCGACGGTGGCGACGATGTCGGGATAGCTTTGGACGGACATGATGTTCGGGGGTGGGTGGTTCAAAAAGAATCGTCAGATGTAATACATCGCGGCTTCCTTGCGGGCCGCCATCTCGTCGAGGGTGTAGCTCCGGGTCTTCTCCGCGACGGTTTCGCGGATCTCCTCCCAGATCTCCTTCACGCGGCGGCCGGACTTCCCAGCGGAGTTGCCACTGGGTTGGAGCAGATCGCCTTCCACGACCGAGATGATGTCGTGCAATGTGATCTCCTGCGGCGGGCGCGCC
>Ga0187894_10002934_pt1 | contig 19700 bp, 18 predicted proteins | sample GBC1701081metaG_FD_136650 | JGI IMG/M metagenome (GOLD analysis project Ga0187894, IMG submission 136650) | White microbial mat communities from a lava cave in the Kipuka Kanohina Cave System on the Island of Hawaii, USA - GBC170108-1 metaG ...
CGGCCTCCACCACGAGCACGTGGAGGCGGCGCTTCGCGCGGACCTGCACGTGCTCTGCGAGAAACCGTTCACGCTCACGGCGCGACATGCTTGGCAGCTCGTCGAGCTGGCGGCGAATCGCGAGCGTTCCCTGACGATCGCCTACGGCTTCAACTACCTACCGATGACGTGCGCGGCCAAGGAGATGATGCGGAACCCCGGGATCGGCCAAGTCGAGAGCGTCGCCCTGACGATGGCCTCGACGGCGCGCGAACTGCTCAGCGGGGGCGCGGAGTACCCGGGTTCGGCGGCGACGATCCCGCCGCGGACGGAGACCTGGAACGACCCGGAGCTCGCCGGAGGCGGTTACGGTCAAGCCCAGCTCACACACGCGCTGGGGGTCATGCTGTGGCTGACCTCCCTACGCGCCGCCGAGGTCTTCGCGTACCAGGCGCCGAGCGGGCGCGCGATCGAGCTGCACGACGCGCTCGCGCTGCGCTTCACGAACGGCGCGGTCGGCGCTGTCCACGGTGGCGCCTCGCACCTCGGCTTCGCGGACGACCGCGACCAGATCTGCCTCGTCGCGATCGGCTCGGAGGGTCAGCTCCGGGTCGACTACGGAAGCGATGAGGTCGTTCTCTACCGCGCCGATGGCGGCGAGCACCGACCCAAGCTCGAACAGGGTGCCGGTGATTATCGCTGCGACGGTCCGGCGCAGGCGCTGGTGGACCTCGCGCTTGGACGCGGCGGCGACCGTGCCCCCGGCGAGTTGGGCGCGCGAGTCGTCGAGCTGCTCGACGCCGCCTATCGGAGCGCGGCCGAAGGCACGCCCTGCGCGACCGGTGCGCCGCTCGGAGGAAGTGCGGGATGAGTCAAGTAACCGATGCCGCCGTCATCGGCACGGGGCGGATGGCGCCGGGCATCGCCACGGCGTTTGCGCGGGCCGGCGCTCGGGTCGTCGTGCTCGGGCGCTCGCTCGAGCGCGCCCGTGCGGTTGCTCGCCTCGCCGGCCGGGGCGTGGAGGCGCGGTCGCTGGAGCCCGCCTCGCTGCGGGGCGTCGAATTGGTGTTGGAGACCGTCGTCGAGGACGCCGACGTCAAGCTGGACCTCTACGCCCGCATCCAGCCATGGCTCGAACGGGATGCTCTGCTGACGACCAACACATCCGGCCTGCGAATCAGCGAGCTCGCGAACGGCCTGAGGCATCAGGAGGCGTTTGCGGGGCTTCACTTCCTCTACCCCGCTGACGTCACCGGCGTCGTCGAGATCATCGCCGGAGACGCCACCTCGCCGGGGACGATCCACGCGCTGCGCGGGTTTGCCGCTCAGATGGGAAAGGCGCCGATCGTGGCCAGGCGCGACGTGCCCGGATTCGTATGGAACCGGCTCCAGCTCGCCCTGTTGCGGGAGGCGCTCTGGCTGCTCGACGAAGGAGTGGCCGACATCGCCACGATCGACGCCGCGGTGAGCGACGGCCTTGCCGCTCGCTGGCTTGCGTCCGGGCCGTTCGCGACCGTGGATCTCGGCGGAGGATCGACCTGGACCCGCGTGGCGGCGGAGGTCTTCCCGCGGTTGGTGTCCAGCTCAGCCAGCGAGACGCTCCGAAAGCTGGGGGAGCGCGGGGGAACCTTTTACGAGTGGACGGACGACGCACTCGCGCAGCTCACCGACCTACGGGCCCGGGTGCTGGCTACGAGCCGCGAGGTCGCCACCGAGCGCCGCCGAGTCACACCCCCGCCGTCGGCGGCGGAGCGCGCGTGAAGGCGCTCGAGGGATCCGTGGCGCTCGTGACCGGCGCGAGCCGCCAGAGGGGGATCGGGGCGGCGATCTGCCACGAGCTCGGCGACCATGGCGCTGCCGTCTTCTTCACGCACTGGAGCCCGTATGACGACACGATGCCGTGGGGATCAGACGCCGACGCGCCGGAACAGCTTGCCGCATCGCTCGCTGAGGGCGGCATCCGCTGCGCTCACGCCTCGATGGACCTGAGCCGGCCAGCCGCCGCCGTCGAGGCCCTCGACGCGGCCGAGCGTTCGCTGGGCGCCGTCTCGATCCTCGTCAACAACGCCACCCACTCCACGCGCGACGGCTTCGAGCGGCTCGATGCGGCGACGCTCGACGCACATTACGCCGTCAACATCCGCGGCACCTTCCTGCTGAGCGTCGAGTTCGCGCGCCGCTTCGCGGGCGCCGGCGGCGGGCGGATCATCAACCTGACCACCGGGATCTCACACGGCCCGATGCCGAGGGAGCTGGCGTACGCGTCCACGAAGGCGGCGGTCGAGGGATTCACCGTCACGCTCGCCGCGGAGGTCGCGTCGAGGGGCATCACCGTGAACGCCGTCAATCCCGGTGTGACGAACTCCGGGTGGCTTGAGTCGGGCGAGGCCGCGGCGATGCGGTCCCGCTTTCCGCGCAAGCGGCTCGGAGAGCCAGAGGACGCGGCGAGGCTGGTTCGCTTCCTCGCCTCGCCGGACGCCGAGTGGATCACAGGTCAGGTGATCCACTCGGACGGAGGATTCCGACCGGCTTTTAATTGATGTCGGCCGGGGGCTCGCGCCCCCCGGACCCCCGCGGCGCCTGGCCGGCCGATACCGCTCCTGGGGCTCGCGCCCCCCGGCCCTGCCTACGGGGCGCCCTCCACCACGGTCCTCCCGTCCTCCGCCACGCGCGTCCGCGGCGCCTCGTCGGAGACGGTGCCGAAGAACTTCCCGCGCGGGGGGGTGCCCCCACCTCCAGGGGCGACCACCTCGGCGTTCCCGTCGAGTCCCGCGGCCACCTGCCAGGCGATCTCGTACGGTCCCGCCCTGACCGCGGTGACCGACCAGCGGAAGGTGCGCTCCCGGCCCGGCCGCAGCGGTCCGCAGGCCCACGTGTTCACGTACGCCGTGTCGCAGCCGAGCGGGGCGGCCTCCTTGGCCTCCGGGAAGCCCCCGATCTCGCGCGGCACGCCGTTCACGGCGAACTGGGGCCGCTCCGGGTCGGCGAGGTCGGCCCCCCGCTTGCGGAAGCTGAACCCGTCCACGGTCACGGCGACGTTCGGGACGACGCGGTCGCCGGCGTTGCGCACGGTCAGCACCAGTTCGGAGCTTCGCGCCAGACGCTGGCGCTGGGGGAAGCTTGCGCGCGTGACCTCCATCGCGAACTCGCCCTCCGGCTCGTTCGCATCCTGTCGTTCGCCACCGCCGCAGCCCGCGACGGCCACGAGCCCGGCGAGGGCGATGGCCCGCCATCCGTGGGTGCTCCTCCCAGGCACAGCGGGCCGAACATACCACCGCCGGATCCGCGCGACGCTGGTTGCGCGGGGCCGCTGGGACATACCCTAGGCTTCGCGCGTGAGGTGATCGGGAGGCGCGCGCCGCGTCTCCGGGGAGGAGTTCAACAGGGTGGTTCGCGCGGCATCCGATCGGGTCTTCCTGCCGACCAAGAACGTGCTCGAGCAGGTCGGCGACATGATGATCCTGACCGGCAAGACGCTCGTCAGCGCGCTGCGGCCACCGTATCCCTACGGCACCGAGTTCGTCCAGCAGTTCCTCTTCATGCTGCGGCTCTGTTGGCTGCCGCTGACGATCTCCACGATCGCCTTCGGCTACGGCGCGCCCGGCCTCCAGGCCGGCAACTTCCTCGTGCTGTTCGGGGCGATCGACCGCCTCGGCGGCTTCTTCGTGCTCGCCTCCATCCGCGAGTTCGCCCCGTTCGTGACGGCCATCGTCCTGGCCGGCGTGGGCGGCACCGCGATCACCGCCGACCTCGGCGCCCGCAAGATCCGCGAGGAGCTCGACGCCCTACAGGTCCTGGGCGTCGACCCGATCAAGAACCTGGTGGTGCCGCGCTTCCTGGCGTTGATGGTCGTCACGGGCCTGTTCAACATCTACGCGCTGATCTTCGGGATCTTCGGCGGCGTGCTGGCCACGCTCACCTTCGACGCTCCGCTCGGCCCCTTCTTCGCCACGCTGCTCAACAACGCGTCGACGACGGACCTATGGGGATCTGTCGTTAAGACGACGCTGTTCGGCGCGATCATCGCGATCGTCTCGTGTTACAAGGGTATGACCGCGTCCGGAGGCGCCGAGGGGGTGGGCCGCGCCGTCAACCAGGGCGTGGTGATCGAGTTCCTCGGCATCTTCGCGTTCAACTACGTGTTCACGCAGACGCTGCTGGCCACGCACCCCGAGATCTCGGTGATCAAGTGATGGGTCGCACCTGGCTCAGCGTGCCAAGGGACTGGATCGCCTCCTTCGGCGACATCGCCAAGTTCTCCGCGCGCGTGGTGGCGGACGTGTTCAACGGCCGCGTGTTCCACTTCTTCGGCGAGGCGCTGCGCCAGGCCGGGATCCTGATCCTGGGCTCGGCCCTGGTGATCTGGGGCCTCGCCTTCATCCTCGGCCTTCAGTGCGGCATCGAGGGCGCCTACTTCAACCGCTCGGTGGGCGCGCCCGCCTACGCGGGCGTGTTCAGCGCCTGGTGCGACCTGCGCGAGATCATGCCGTACGCCTTCGGCTACATGATGTCGGCCAAGGTCGGCACCGGCCTGGTGGCCGAGATCGGCGCGATGCGCATCTCGGACGAGATCGACGCGCTCGAGGTGATGGGCATCAACTCGCTCGTCTTCCTGTGCGCCACGCGGCTGCTGGCCGCCTGGCTCGTGCTCCCGTTCATGTACATCGCGGCGGTCGGCGCGGGCTTCTTCGCGAGCTACCTGGCGGTGGTGCAGCAGATCGGCGAGGTCAGCTCGGGTGGGTTCTTCCTGATCTTCTGGATGTTTCAGAACCCGCCCGATCTGCTCTACAGCCTGATCAAGGGCATGGCGATGGCCACGGTGATCGTGCTGGTGGGCTGCTACTACGGCTACACGGCGGGCGGCGGGCCGGTGGGAGTCGGCACCGCGACGGCGAAGTCGATGGTGTTGAACACCGTGATGGTTCACCTGGTGGGGATGGTGGGCACGCAGATCTTCTGGGGGTCGAACCCGAGGGCCCCCATAGGCGGCTGACGAGGAGAGGGATGGACGCGGTCGAGTTCATCGGCGTGACGAAGGCCTTCGGGGCCAACACCATCCTGAACGGCCTCGACATGGCCCTCCCCGATGGCCAGATCTCGATGATCCTCGGCCCCTCGGGAGTGGGCAAGTCGGTCTGCATCAAGCACATGGTCGGACTGCTCTACCCCGACGAGGGCGACGTGCTCGTGCACGGCGAGTCGGTGCCGAACATGGCGGACGAGGAGCTGTTCGACATGCGCAAGAAGTTCGGCGTCCTGTTCCAGGACGGCGCGCTCTTCGGGTCGATGAACGTGTTCGACAACACCGCGTTTCCCCTGCGCCAGCACACCGACAAGGGCGAGGACGAGATCCGCGACGTCGTGATGCGCCGCCTGGGCGAGGTGGGCCTCGGCGGAGCGGTCGACAAGATGCCCAACGAGCTGTCCGGCGGGATGCGCAAACGCGCCGGGTTCGCCCGCGCGCTGGTGCTCGACCCCGACATCGTGCTCTTCGACGAGCCCGACTCCGGGCTCGACCCGGTCCGCACCGCCCTGCTGTGCGAGCTGATCATGGAGGTGCACGAGGAGAACGGCGGCGCGTACTGCGTGATCACCCACGATGTCATGTCCGCGCGCCGGGTGGCCGACTACATCGCGATCCTGTGGAAGGGGCGGATCGTGGAGTCGGGCCCGGCCCGCGAGCTGTTCAACTCCGACGACCAGTTCGTACGACAGTTTCTGTCCGGAGAGGCGCAGGGGCCCCTCGGGATGGAGTGATCCAAGCGCCGCCGCACGTGAATCAGGGCTCGACCGCCGTGCGCGCGGTCGCGCTCGCGGCGTTGATCGTCGCGGTGGCGCTGCTCGCGCTCGCGCTCCTCGGCGGGGGCGGGGGCTACCGCGTCAAGGCCGTCTTCCAGGACGCCGGCCAGCTCGTGCCCGGCAACGAGGTCAGGATCGGCGGGGCGCCGGTCGGCACGATCAGCGAGATCGAGCTCGACCGGTCGGCCCGGGCCGTGATCACGCTGGAGGTCGAGGACGACGTCGCGCCGCTGCGCGAGGGCACCACGGCCACGATCCGGGCGACCTCCCTGGTGGGCGTCGCGAACCGCTACGTGTCGCTGACGCCGGGTCCGGCCAACCGGCGCGAGCTGGCCGACGGCGGCGTGATCGGGCCGGACGACACGACCGCTCCCGTGGACCTCGATCAGGTCTTCAACAGCCTCGACGCGCGCACGCGCGCGGGCCTGCGCGACCTAATCCGCGGCCAGGCGGACTGGTACGACGGACGCTCTGAAGACGCGGCCCAGAGCACCAAGTACCTCGCTCCCTTCCTCGTCTCGACCACCGACCTCACGCGCGAGCTGGCGCTCGACCAGGAGTTGCTCGAGCGCTTCCTGGCCGACACCTCCGCCACCGTGGGCGCCATCGCGCAGCGGCGCGACGACCTCGCCGGGCTGGTCCGCAACACCAGCACGACCGCCGCTGCGATCGCCGACGAGAACGTGGCGCTGGCGCGCGCGCTCGACCTGCTCCCCGGCACGCTGCGCAAGGCCAACACCACGTTCGTCAACCTGCGCGCGACGCTCGACGACCTCGACGTGCTGGTCGAGGAGTCGAAGCCCGCCACCAGGGAGCTGGCCCCGCTGCTGCGGCGCCTGCGCCCGCTGGTGCGCGACGCGCGCCCCACGGTGGCCGACCTGCGCACCCTGATCCGCCGGCCCGGTCGCGGCAACGACCTGATCGAGCTGGTCTCCAAGCAGCCGCGCCTGGCCGAGCTGACCGCCGCGGTGTTCCCGCGCGCGGTCCGCACGCTCGACCGCGCCCAGCCGGTGATCGAGTACGCCCGCGGCTACACCCCCGACCTCGCCGCCTGGTTTACGAAGTTCGGCCAGGTGGCCGGCTCCTACGACGCCAACGGCCACTACGCGCGCATCATGCCCGTGTTCAGCCCGACCGCGCTGAGCGCCGCCAACGAGCTCGAGGCGATCCCGCCGGGCCAGCGCCTGGACGCCTTCGACAAGGGCAACGTCAACCGCTGTCCGGGCGGCGGTGTGCAGCCCGCGCCGGACGGCACCTCGCCCTACGCCTTCATGGGCTGCGACACGTCCACGACCCCACCCGGCCCGTGAGGCGGCCCTTGTACATCGGCCTGCTCGTGGCGGTCGTCGCGCTGATCGCGATCGGCGCCGTGCGCGCGGCCACCGACGCCGGGGATCGCTACCTCGTGCGCGCGATCTTCGACAACGCCTCCACCCTGGTGCCGGACGAGGACGTCAAGGTCGCCGGCGTGCCCGTGGGGGTGGTCGCGGAGATGGACGTGACCGAGGACGACAAGGCCGCCGTCACGCTGCGCGTCGACGACGAGGGCTTCACGCCGTTCAAGCGCGACGCGACCTGCGCGATCCGCCTGCAGGGCCTGCTCGGCGAGCGCTTCGTCGAGTGCGAGCCGGGCTCGGCGGACGCCGCGCCGCTGGACCCGATCGAGGACGGGGAGGGCGAGGGCGAGCGGCTGCTGCCGGTCGAGCGCACCAGCTCGCCGGTGGACCTCGACCTCGTCAACGACGTGATGCGCCGGCCCTACCGCGAGCGCCTGGCGATCGTGCTGAGCGAGCTCGGCGCCGGGCTGGCGGGGCGCGGCGAGGAGCTGAACGAGGTGATCCACCGCGCCAACCCGGCCCTGCGGGAGACCGAGGCCGTGGTGCGCACGCTCGCGCGCCAGAACCGGGTGCTCGCGCGGCTGGCGCGCGACTCCGACCGGGCGCTCGGGCCACTCGCGCGCGAGCGCCGGCGCGTGTCCGACTGGGTCGTGCAGGCGAACCGCACGGCGGCGGCCACGGCCGAGCGGCGCGGCGACATCCGGCGCTCGATCGACCGCCTGCCCGCCTTCCTGCGCGAGCTGCGCCCGCTGATGGCGGACCTCGAGGGCTTCGCCGACCAGGGCATCCCGGTGGCGCGCGACCTCGGCGCGGCCGCCCCCGGCCTGGGCCGGCTGGTCGCGGCTCAGGGCGACCTCGCCGACGCGGGCCGGGAGAGCTTCCCGAGCCTCGGCGCCGCGCTCGAGCGCGGCCGGCCGGCGCTGCTCCGGGCCCGACCGCTGATCCGCGAGCTGGGCCGGTTCGCGAAGGACGCGCGCCCGCTGTCGGCCGACCTCGACGCGCTCACGGCCAGCCTGGACGAGACCGGCGGCCCCGAGCGCATCATGGACTACGTCTTCTATGTCGGCCTGGCCACCAACGGCTTCGACTCGATCGGCCACTACCTGCGGGCCGGGCTGGTCAGCAACACCTGCTCGAACTACACGCTGGTGGCTTCGTCGGGCTGCAACGCCACGTTCTTCGATCCGTCGGAGGAGTCCTCCGCCGCGGCGTCGGCGTCGCTCGCGGCGCGCAACGCGCCCGAGCCAGCTCGCGTCGCCCGCGGCGCGTCGCCCTCGGACGGGCTGCTGCGGAGCCTGGTCGGCGCACGGGAGACGCCCGCGCAGGCCCGCGCGCGCGAGCTCAACCTCGAGCGGCTGCGGCGGCGAGCCGCGCGCCCGTCGCCGGCGCTGGGCGCCGCCGAGCCGGCGCTCGAGTACCTACTGGGAGACGAGCGATGAGCCGCCGCGGCGCGGGCGCGCTGACGGCGAGCCCGGCCCTGATCGGGGCCGTCACCGTGCTGGTCGCGATCGTCGCGGTCTTCCTCGCCTACAACGCCAACTCGGGGCTGCCGTTCGTCCCCACCTACGACCTCAAGGCCAAGGTGCCCAACGCCGCCCAGCTCGTGGAGGGCTTCGAGGTCCGCATCGGCGGCGCACGCGTGGGGATCGTCTCCCAGATCGAGCCCGAGCGCGAGGCGGACGGGAGCACCTACGCCGAGCTCACGCTCGAGCTCGACAAGCGGATCGAGCCGATCCCCGCGGACTCGACCCTGCTGATCCGGCCGCGCTCGTCGCTTGGGCTGAAGTACCTGGAGCTCGTGCCGGGCCAGGGCCGGGCCGGCTTCGCGGCCGGGTCCACGATCCCGCTCCGCGCCTCGCGCCCCGAGCCGGTCGAGCTGGACGAGTTCCTGAACATGTTCGACGCGCCGGCCCGGACCGGCGCGCGCGCCGGCCTGCGCGGCTTCGGCGACGGGCTCGCCGGCCGCGGAGAGGACGTGAACACGGCGATCCCCGAGTTCGTCCCGCTGCTCGAGGACCTCGAACCGGTGGCGCGCAACCTCGCCTCGCCGCGCACCCGCCTCGACCGCTTCGTCGCCGAGCTAGCCGACGCGGCGGCGCAGGTGGCGCCGGTGGCCGAGCAGGGGGCGGCGCTGTTCGTGAACCTCGACACCACGTTCGCCGCGCTCGCGGGGGTCGCGCGGCCCTTCCTGCAGGAGACGATCGCCGAGGCGCCGCCCACCGAGGAGGTCGCGATCCGGGACTTCCCGCGCCAGCGGCCGTTCCTGCGCAACACGGCGGCCCTCTTCCGCGAGCTGCGGCCGGGCGCGGCCGTGCTGCCCAGCGCGGCGCCGGTGCTGGCCGACGCGTTCGAGGCAGGCGCGGACGTGCTGCCTCGCACCGAGCGGTTGAGCGAGGACACCGCCGACGTGTTCGACGCGCTGGCCGAGTTCTCCGAGGACCCGCTGGTGGAGGGTGGCGTGCGCCAGCTCGGCCGGCTCGCCTCGTCGCTGCGCCCGACGCTCGCCTTCCTCACGCCGGCCCAGACCGTCTGCAACTACGCGACGCTGTTCTTCCGCAACTCATCCAGCCTGCTGTCCGAGGGCGACGCGAACGGCACCTTCCAGCGCTTCGTGATCATCGACATCCCGGAGGGTCCCAACGGTCAGGGCGGACCGTCCACCGGCCCGGCCGACGGCCCGAGCCGGGAGAACCACCTCCACTACAACCCGTACCCGAACACCGCGGCGCCCGGTCAGACCAGGGAGTGCGAGGCGGGCAACGAGCGCTACGCGATCGGGCGGACGGTGATCGGCAACACGCCGGGCAACCAGGGCACCGTCACGAGCGGCCAGCGCGGCGCGGGAGGTCGCCGGTGAGGCGCGGGGGCCGGCCGACCGCCTTCCAGGCGGGGCTGATCGCGCTGGTGGCGATCGTCGTCCTCACCTATCTCGGCTTCGCGAAGGACATCCCGTTCACGCGCCCGTTCGAGGTGAGCGCGGTGTTCGAGAACGCGCCGCCGATCCGGCAGGGGACCGAGGTGCGGATCGCGGGGGTGAACGTCGGCAAGGTGTCGGGCGTCGAGGCCGTGGGCGAGGACTCGCCGGCCGTCAAGGTGTCGATGAAGCTGGAGGACGACGCGCTGCCGCTGCACGAGGACGCCGAGCTGAAGGCGCGGCCGCGGATCTTCCTGGAGGGCAACCTGTTCATCGACGTCCGCCCCGGCACGCCGGGCGGCGAGGTGGTCGGCGACGGCCACACCTTCCCGGTCAGCCAGACCTCGGCGCCGGTCCAGGTCGACCAGGTGCTGGGCACGCTCCAGACCGATACGCGCGAAGACCTGCGGGACCTGCTGGCGGGCTACGGCGAGGCGGTCAAGGGCGAGCCGGAGCAGGGGGAGGACGACGACCAGGACCCGTCGACCGAGGGCCAGACCGCGGGCCAGTCGCTCAACGACTCGCTCGAGTTCTCGGCCGGCGCCCTACGCGGGCAGGCGATCGTGAGCGACGCCCTGCTGGGGACCGAGCCGCACGACCTGTCGAAGCTGCTCGCGGGGCAGCGGAGGATCATGGCCGCGCTGTCGAGCCGCGAGGGCCTGCTCCAGGGCCTGATCGTGAACTTCAACACGACCATGGGAGCGCTCGCGGCGGAGCAGCGGAGCCTGCGCGCGACGGTCCGGTTGCTGCCGCGCGTGCTGGAGGCGGCGCGGCCCGCGCTCGACGACCTGAACGCCGCCTTCCCCTCGACCCGCGCCTGGGCGCTCGAGCTGGTGCCCGGCGTACGCGAGCTGCCCGCCACGATCGACGCCGCGTTCCCGTGGATCGCCCAGGCTCGCCCGCTGCTGAGCGAGGCCGAGCTGGGGGGGCTGGTGGACGACCTGCGCCCGGCGGTGGACGACTTCGCCGGGTTCGTGGACGGCGAGCTGAGGTTGCTGCCCGAGCTCGACCTGTTCAACCGCTGTCAGCTCCGGGTGATCCTGCCCACCGGCGAGCAGCGCATCGCCGACGGCGCGCTGACCACGGGCCTGCGCAGCTACGAGGAGTTCTGGCAGACGCTGGTCGGGCTGGGCTCCGAGTCGCAGAACTTCGACGGCAACGGCTCCTACGTGCGCTTCCAGCCGGGCGGCGGCGACGACCTAGTGGCCACGGGTCCGGTGGGCCGCGGCGGGCCGCTGTACGCGAACGCCACGGCGCCGCCGCTGGGCACCCGTCCGGCGCGCACGCCCAAGCCGCCCTACCGGCCGAACGTGCGCTGCCACACGCAGGACCCGCCCGACCTGAACGCGGCGCGGATCGGGGGCGGTCCGTGAGCGCCCGGCTTGAACGCGGCGCGGATCGGGGCGGTCCGTGAGGCGCCAGATCGCGAAGCAGCCGCGCGTGTTCGCGGCGATCCTGCTCCTGATGGCCGGCGCGCTCGGGATCGGCGGCTACATCCTGTCCAACCAGCGCTTCTACCTGCCCGCCGGCGTCCCGGTGCTCGGCACGGACTTCTACGAGGTCGAGGCGGAGCTGCCCACCGCGCAGGCGGTGGTTCCAGGCCAGGGCCAGACCGTGAACGTCGCCGGCGTGCAGGTGGGCGACGTCGGCGACGTGACGCTCGAGGACGGCCGGGCCGTCGTCCAGATGCGGATCAAGGACGAGTTCAAGCCGATCTACCGCGACGCCACCGTCCTGCTGCGCCCGAAGACGGGCCTGAAGGACATGTTCCTGGCGCTCGACCGCGGCACCGAGGGCGCCGGCGAGCTGCCCGAGGGCGGGCGCGTGCCCGTGGCCAACACCCTGCCGGACGTCAACGTCGACCAGATCCTGGCCCAGCTCGACGCCGACACGCGCGCCTATCTGCGCGTGCTGCTGAACGCCGGCGGCGAGGCGTTCAGGGACGAGCCGGGCGCGCAGTCGCCGCCGACCCAGACCGCCGCGCAGGACCTGCGCGAGACGCTGAAACGGTTCGAGCCGCTGGCGCGCAACGGCCGCCGCATCACCCGGCAGCTCGCCCGGCGGCGCGCCAACATCGAGCGCGTCATCCACAACTTCCAGCTTCTCTCGACCGAGCTTGCCACCAAGGATCGCCAGCTCGCCGGGCTGGTCGACTCGGCCAACGCGAACTTCCAGGCGCTGGCCGACGAGGAGGGCGCGCTGCGCGAGGCGCTGCGGCTGTTCCCGCCCGCGCTCTCGCAGACCGAGACCACGCTGCGCAAGACCGGCACGCTCGCGGCCGAGCTGGGACCCACGCTCGAGGGCCTGCGCCCGTTCGCGCGCGAGCTGGCGCCGGCGCTGCGCCGCACGCGCCCCTTCCTGCGCGAGACCACGCCCATCATCCGCGCCCAGATCCGCCCCTTCGCCCGCGACGTCCAACCGACCGTGCGCGACCTGCGCTCCGCGACGGCGGACCTGAACGTGGTCGCGCCGCGGTTGACCCGCACCTTCGGCGTGCTCAACCAGATCTTCAACGAGCTGGCCTACGATCCGCCGGGGGCGAGCGACCCGTTCCTGTTCTGGGCCGCCTGGGGCGCGCACGCGGGCACCTCGCTGTGGGATACGCAGGACGCCCACGGGCCGATCCGTCGCGGCGTGACGCTGATCAACTGCCCCAGCTACGCGGTCCTGCGCGGGATCATCGCCGGCAACCCGCGACTCGGCATGCTCACCCGGCTGCTGCGGCCCGCCGCGGAGCGGCAGGTGTGTCCGGGCAACCTGGTGCCGCCGACGCAGACGCCGCTCGGGGAGACCCCGTGATCAAGCAGGCGCCCAGCGTCGGCCGCATCCTGACGATGGTGGCGTTCGCGCTGTCGTGCTTCGGCATCCTAGTCTTCCTGTGGCTCAGCTTCGGCGGCTCGGTGCCGTTGCAGCCGAAGGGCTACCGGGTGGAGGTGAGGTTCCCGGAGGCGACCCAGTTGGCGCAGGAGGCGGACGTGCGCATTTCCGGGGTGAGCGTGGGCCGGGTCAAGCGAGTCGAGCCCAACGGGCGGACCGGTCTGACCGACACCACGATCGAGATCGACTCGCGCTACGCGCCGATCCCGCGGGACACCCGGGCCATCCTGCGTCAGAAGACGCTGCTGGGCGAGACCTACGTCGAGCTCTCGCCGGGCTCGCCGTCGGCCGGGCGGGTGCCCGACGGCGACGCGCTGGCGCAGGGGCAGGTGGCGGAGACGGTCGAGCTCGACGAGATCCTGCGCACCTTCGACCCCGAGACGCGCCGGCGCTTATCGGTCTGGCTCGACGAGCAGGGACGCGCGCTCGAGCGGGGCGGCGCGGAGCTGAACGCCGCCCTGGCCAACCTCACGCCGTTCGCGGGGGAGACCGGCGACGTGCTCGAGGTGCTGCGCGCCCAGGGCGACGCCGCGCGCGGCTTCATCCGCGACACCGGGATCGTCTTCGAGGCGCTGACCGAGCGCCAGGGGCAGTTGCGCGACCTGGTCGTGAACTCGAACCGGCTCTGGGAGACGACCGCGCGGCGCGACACCGAGCTGGCCGACACCATTCGCGTGCTGCCCACCTTCCTGCGCGAGGGCCGCGCGACCACGCGCCGGCTGACCCGCTTCGCCCAGAACGCGAACCCGCTGATCGGCCAGCTCCGGCCCGCGGCGCGGGCGCTGTCGCCCACGCTGGTCGATCTCGAGGCGCTGGCGCCCGACCTGCGCGGCCTCTTCACCGACCTCGATCCGCTGGTCCGCGTGGCGCGCCGTGGCCTGCCGGCCACCGAGCGGGTGCTCGACAACACCCGGCCGATCCTGGCCCGGCTCGACCCGTTCCTGCGCAACTTCACCCCGATCGTGGACTACCTCGGCCTCTACCGGCGTGAGATCGCCGCCTTCTTCGCCAACGACGCGGCGGTCACCCAGGCCACCGGCACCGACTTCGCGGGCACGCGCTCCCTGCACTACCTGCGCACGAGCAACCCCACCAACCCGGAGATGCTGGCCGGCTATCCGCGCCGGATCGCCTCGAACCGCTCCAATCCCTACGTCGAGCCGGGCGGCTACGACAAGCTGCGAACCGAGGGGCGCCTGGAGGTGTACGGGAGCTACCTGTGCACCGGGAACGCGGTGCCCGTCCCGCCGGCTCCCTCCGAGCCCTTCCTGCCCGCCGACCTCCAGGACCTGATTGAGCGCTTCGTCTACGGCGGCCCGGAGAACGCCGGCGCGGCGGCCACCGGACCGCCCTGCGACGAGCAGGCCGCGCTGGGCCGGCTGGTCCGGCAGGCGGGGCGCTTTCCGCGGCTGCGGGCGCTGAGGTGACCTTCGCGCGCGCCGTCCGGGCGGTTACGCGACGGCCACTGCCGGTGCTCGCGCTCACCGCGGCGCTCGCGCTCGCCGGCGCGGCGCTCGCCCTGCGGCTCGAGCCGAGCGCGGCCCCCGAGACGCTCGTGGACCGCGGCTCCGACACCTTCGCGGCGACCGAGCGCTTCCAGCGCGACTTCGGCGACGAGGCGGTGCTGGTGCTGGTGCGCGGCGAGCTCACGCGCACCCTGCTCACGGCCGACCTCGGGCGGGTGCTGCGCCTGGAGGGGTGCCTGTCGGGCAACGTGCCGGACACGAAGCGGGGCCTCGGCAACCTGCCGCCCGTCTGCCGCGAGCTGGCCGACCTCGATCCGGCCAAGGTGGTGTACGGCCCGGGCACGTTCATCAACACCGCGGCGAACCAGATCACCGACGAGTTCGTCGAGCGCCAGCGGGTCAACCAGCGCCAGGCGGAGGCGGCGGCCGAGGCGGCGCGGCGCCTGTCGCGGCGGCGCGGCGACCCGCGCTCCGAGCGGGAGCGCCTGGCCCGGGCCGCCTTCGACGCGGTGGTGGCCCAGTTCCAGAACGACGCCCTGCGGCTGGCGCTGCGCTACGGGCTGACCGGGATCCCGCGCATCGACAGCCCGGACTTCGTGTCCACGCTCGTGTTCGCGTCCGGCGAGGTGGGAGTGCCAAAGTCCCGCTTCGCCTACCTGTTTCCCTCGCGGAACGCGGCGCTGATCCAGATCCGGCTGCGGCCCGACCTGAGCGACGCCGAGCGCCGGCGGGCGATCGAGCTGATCGAGACCGCGAGCGAGCGGAGGGCGTTCAGGCCGCGGGAGGGCGCCGAGTACATCGTCACCGGCGTGCCGGTCGTGACCGAGGCGCTGGCCGACGCGGTGCGGCGCTCGATCCTCGTGCTGCTGGGGGCGGCGCTGCTCGTGATGGCGGCCACGCTCGCGCTCGTGTTCCGGACCCGTCTGCGCCTGCTGCCGCTGGCGCTGGCGCTTGCCGCGGCGGCGATGACGTTCGGCGCGCTGTCGCTCGCGGGCGGAAGCCTGACGATGGCCTCGATCGCCGTGCTGCCGATCCTGATCGGGCTGGCGGTGGACTACGCGATCCAGTTCCAGGCGCGTTTCGACGAGGAGCTGGCGCGGGGCGGGGACGATCCTTCCACCGCTGCCGCCTCAGCCGGTGGTCCCACCATCCTCACCGCGGGGGTTGCCACCACGGTGGGCTTCCTCGTGCTGCTCCTCTCGCCGGTCCCCATGGTGCGCGGCTTCGGCGCGCTGCTCGTGGTGGGCATCGGGCTGGCCCTCGCGTGCGCGGTCTGCGCCGGCTTCGCGACGCTGGCTCGCTTCGGCGGCCGGCGGCGGGCGCCCGCCCTCCCGCGTATACGCGCCCGGCTCGCCGCCGCGGGCGACCACCCCCGGGTGCGCGCCGGTCGCGAGCGGCTCGCCACGCTCTCCTGGCGGGCGCTCGGCCTCTCGCTCTCCCGACCGCGGCGGGTGCTGGCCGTGGCCCTCGCGGTGGCCGTCGTGGGGCTCGCGCTCGACACCCAGAGCGAGGTGGTCTCCGACGTGCGCGAGCTCATGCCCCAGGACCTCCGGGCGCTCGAGGACGTGAACGTCCTCCAGGAGGAGACGGGCGTGTCGGGGGAGATCGACGTGACCGTGCGCGCCGACGACATCACCGAGCCCCAGGTGGTGGCCTGGATGACCCGCTTCCAGGACCGCGTGCTGAAGGCGCACGGCTACCGGCCCGGCAAGCGCTGCGGCCAGGCCAAGGACCCGCCGGAGCTGTGCCCGGCGCTGTCGCTGCCCGACCTGTTCAGCTCGGCCGGCGGTCCACGGCCACGGCTCGACCGGCTGCTCGACTCGGTCCCGCCCTACTTCTCGCGGGGTGTGGTCACCGAGGATCGCGGCACCGCCAACCTCGCCTTCGGGATCCGGCTGATGGACCTCGATCGGCAAAAGCGGGTCGTGGACGACGTCAAGCGCCGGCTCGATCCGCCCGACGGCGTCGAGGCCGCCGTGGTGGGGCTGCCCGTGCTGGCCGCCGAGGCGAACGGCGCGCTGTCCTCGCCCTGGCGGCGCGGCCTGACGCTGCTGGCCGCGCTGACGGGCGTGTTCCTGATCCTCTTAATGGTAGGGCGGCGTCGCCACCGCCCGATGCGGGAGGCGGCGGTGCCGCTGATCCCGATCGCGCTGGCCACGGGCTGGTCGGCCGGCGTGGTGTTCGTGCTCGGTCGGCTGCCCGGCCCGCTCGAGGTGGACCTCAACCCGATGTCGGTCACCCTCGGCGCGCTGGTGATCGCCATCTCGACCGAGTTCAGCGTGCTGATCTGCGCCCGCTACCGCCAGGAGCGCGAGGCCGGCGCTGGCCAGGCGCGCGCGATCGAGCGCGCCTACGCCTCCACCGGGGCGGCCGTGCTGGCCTCGGGGGCCACGGCGATCGCGGGCTTCGCGGCGCTGATGGCCTCCGACATCCGGATGCTGCGCGACTTCGGCATCGTGACGGTGGTGGACCTGACCGTCTCGCTGCTCGGCGTGATGCTGGTGCTGCCCGCCGCGCTCGTGTGGGCCGAGGAGCGCGGGCCCTTCCGCGTGCGCGACCTCCTGGCCGCGCGGCCGCGCCGCACCCGGGCCGACCTGTCATGAGCGGCGAGCCCGTGCGGCCGCCCGAGGTGCGCCGGCCCGGCAACAAGTACGCCTGGCTGGTGGGGATCCTGATGATCATGGGGTTGGGCGTACTGCTCTTCGCCCAGACGCTGCCGAACAGCGGCGAGGGCCTCGAGGGTCCGCCGCCGGGCTCTCGCCTAGAGGTCTTCGCGGCCCCCTCGGCGCTCGGTGACCTGGAGGGCGACGCCAACGTGTGCCAGCGCGCGCCGTGCCCGGAGGGGTCCGGCGGCCTGCCTGCCTGCCGGCTCGTCTCCGAGTCGGTGGTCAACCTCTGCGAGCTGCGCCGCGGGCCGCTCGTGCTGACCTTCGTCTTCGACCGCGGGGCGGACTGCTACCCGCAGGTAGATCGCACCGAGCGCGTCAAGGCGAGGCTCGACGGCGTGCGGTTCGCCACAGTCTTCTTCAGCCGCAAGGAGCGCGACGAGATCCGGGCGCTGGTCGAGGCGCGCGGCTGGACCCAGCCGGTCGCGGTCGACGCCGACGGCGCCGTGGCCAACCTGTATGGCGTCGGGGGCTGCCCGACGACCGTGTTCGCGCGCGCGGGCGGGGAGGTGGTGGAGACCAGGCTGGGCAACCTCACCGAGGGCGAGCTGACCCGCCGGGCCGAACGACTGGTGCGCTGATGGAGCTCGAGCTGCGCGAGGCGTGGATCGAGGCGGAGCTGGCCCAGGAGTTCCCGCACGTGGCGCTGGCGCACGCGCCGGTCGATGCCCGGCCGCGCGCGACGCCGCCCGCGGTGGCCGCGCGCCTGCGCCTGCTCGCCGACCGCTACACGGGCGGCGGAGTCATCCACCTGCGCCGGGACCCTGTGCCGTGGGCTTATCGCGTGTTCTCGCGCCAGGTGGGGATCGACCCGGACACCGACCGCACGCCGGTGGAGCGCATCGCGCTCGAGCGCCTGCGGCACGGGGGCCTGCGCAGCCGGAACCTGCTCGACGACGCGCTCACGATCGCGATCGCCGACACCGGCGTGCCCGTGTTCGCGCTCGACGCCGACCGGGTGGAGGGCGAGCTCGGCCTGCGCCTGGCTCGCGTGGGGGAGTGGCTGGGCGACGCTCGACCGCTGTCCGCCCGCCAGCTCGTGGTGGCCGACGACGAGCGCCCGGTGGCAGTGGTGCTGGGCGACGTGTCCGAGCGGGCCGGCGTGACGAAGGCCACCCGGCGCATGGTGCTGTGCGCCCTGCGCGTGAAGGGGGTGTCCCAGCTCAGCATCGAGGAAGCGGTGTGGAGCGTGGTCGAGACGCTACGGGGGTAAACTCACCGCGTGCCCGGCGTCCTCGACAGAGGAGTGCGTCCGCCCGTCCCGCGAACGCCGCCCGACGAGCGCGCCGCCCGCCGCTCGCTGCTCGATCAGGTCGCTCACCTCGAGGAGGAGCTGGCCGAGCTGTTCTGCGCGGCCTGGCCGCGCCGGGGCCTCGGGCTCGGGGTGGCCGGCCGCGGCGGCCCGCGGCCGTTGTCGCTGGCCGAGCTCGAGGAGCTGCGCGACGACCTCGCCGCCCGCGCCCAGCACGCCCGCCGAGCGCTCTCCGACCGCACCTACGCCGAGGAGCGGAACCGGCGCCTGATCGAGGCGATGCTGCTCGATCCGGCGGGTCACAAGTGGGTGCGCGTCTCCAACGAGGACATTGGCGAGCCGGGTTGCAAGCACTGGCACGTGCGGCCGCGCTGGAGCTTCATCGGGATGCTGATGGGCTGGTGGCGCGTGGTCATCAGCTCGGGCTGTCCGTAGCCGAGCCTTGTCCGCTTCCCGCCCGCCGGCGCCCTGGGGCCGCTTCCCGCTGTCCGAGCTGGTGATCCTGGCGGGGATCGTCGTGATCCTGTGGGGCCTCTTCAGCGCCGGCGACGATGGCGAGGAGCGGATGGCCGCCGGCCTGGTGCTCGCGTCACTCGGCGGGGGCGAGCTGGCGTTGCGGGAGCACCTGGCCGGCTTTCGCTCGCATTCGACGCTGCTGGCCGGGGTGGCGGCGTTCCTCGTGGTGACCGCGGTCGCTCTGGGCCTCGGCCCGGTGGCGCTGTGGGTGCTCCTGGTCCTGGGCGTCGCCGTCTTCGGCGGCATGCTCTACGCCATGCGCGAGCTGTTCAAGCGCCGCTCCGGAGGATTATCGTGGCGCCGGTGAACGAGCGGCGGTTACGGATCGCGGGCCTTCACCACGTCACGATCATCTGCCGCGACGTGCGGCGCGCGGTCGACTTCTATCGCAACCTGCTCGGGATGCGGCTCGTCAAGCAGACGGTCAACGAGGACGACCGCGGCGCCCGCCATCTGTTCTTCGGCGACGAGGAGGGCCGCCCCGGCACGCTCATCACCTGCCTCGAGTACGCCGAGCTGGACGAGGGCAGCGTGGGGCGGGGCTCGACGCACCACTTCGCCCTGAGCGTCGAGTCCGACGAGGAGCTGGCCGGTTGGCGCGACTACCTGCGCTCGCGAGGGGTGCCGTGCACGGACGTGATGGACCGCACCTACTTCAGGTCGCTCTACCTGCGCGACCCGGACGGCCACATCGTCGAGCTGGCCACGCCCGGACCGGGGCTTACGGCGGACGAGTCGCTCGAGGAGCTGGGCCGAAGGCCCGTGTAACAGAACCGGGGGCTCGCGCCCCCGGACCCCCGCGTCACCTGGCCGGCCTAATGCCAACCGGGGGCTCGCGCCCCCGGACCCCCGCGTCACCTGGCCGGCCTAATGCCAACCGGGGGCTCGCGCCCC
>Ga0187894_10002935_pt1 | contig 19698 bp, 19 predicted proteins | sample GBC1701081metaG_FD_136650 | JGI IMG/M metagenome (GOLD analysis project Ga0187894, IMG submission 136650) | White microbial mat communities from a lava cave in the Kipuka Kanohina Cave System on the Island of Hawaii, USA - GBC170108-1 metaG ...
CATTTTCCATTTTCCATTTTCCAGTTGTCATTTTTCATTTGTCATCGCCGGAGCCACCGCCGGCTCCGGCGATGACAAATGAAAAATGACAACTGGAAAATGGAAAATGAAAACGCCTCAAAATCTTTGCATCACTGCTAAAGGACATAGTCCAAGGAGAACCTATGCTAAGAAGGATCGCCCTATTCAAACGCCTGCCAATGCTGCCATGGCAGGCGCCAGAGAAGATCCAGGAGATCGTTCCGCCAGAAACCCGAAGTCAATTTCCCGACCTCACACCAGACTTCGCGATTCTGGAAACGGAACTGATGCCCGGCTTTCGCCGGTTGGACAACGAAGCTTTGCGCGCCCAGAACCTGTTTCGGCTGCAGCAAGTCATCCTGATCGCCGGCGGCGTCATCGCGACAACGCTCGGCGCGATCCAGGCCGCGCATACGAAAGAGGTCTGGCCGGGCGTCGCTGAAGCCGCAGTCGCGGGATTTCTGACTTCAGTGTCATACATCGCCCGCGAGTTTAACGAGCAGAAGAAATATTTCTCCAACCGGCTGAAGGCCGAGACGCTGCGCGGCGAATATTTTCTCTTTCTGGGCCGGATGGGAAATTACGCCAACGACGCCGACCGCGCGCAGAACCTCATCCGCCGTGTGGCCGCTATCGAATCGGAGGAGAGCTGAGACAGCCATGGACAACCGCCACGAACAGTTTCTAAACCTGTATCAAACCTGCCGCCACAAAGATCAGGCCGTTTTTTACAAGGCGCGTTGCGCGGAGTTCGAACGCGCGCGGCGACAGGCGATCATCACCGCCGGAGTTCTGATGTTCCTGACCGCGATGGTCTCGATACTGACGACCACCGATCTATTCTGGCCGAAGTGGGTGTGGGCCGCGCTGAGCGTGTTCTTCCCGGCTCTATCAACCGCGCTGACGGCTTACAATTCGCTCTTCGCCTTCGAACAGCAATTGAAGCTCTATCAGGACGCTTCGCGCGCGCTGAGCCGCGCCGAGGCTGACGCTTACGGGTTGCGGCAAGCGTCGGACGAGGCCGAGTACCCAAAAAGGATTGAAGCTTACGTCAAACAGGTCGAAGAGATTTTGCGCAAGGAACAAGGCCAGTGGGGACAGTTGACCAGTGAGGTCAAACTCGCCGAGGCGCCCGAATCAAAGTAGCTGAGTGAGCCGGCGCCTTGCCCTCCCGCCAGCCCTGTCGACGCGGGCTGGCGCGTTCCCGGCTCAAAAAAGAAAAAGCGCTTGCAGCCGTGGGATAACTGCAAGCGCTTGAAATTTGGCGGCTACCTTCCTCACCCTAGTAACCGCCTGACACCGTCAGTGGAGTTAACCACCTGGTATCTCGTTGCCCCACATAGGCTATTGCAAGGACGGCGCCAGGGAGATTCATTTGGGAGCTGAAAGCGTAACACCCAATAAAATCAGGCATTCCAGCGTTTTTCGGTATTTTCGCGGGCGAGCTTGATCGGAAGTTCCGGGCAATTCCTACACGATCGGGTGAGTAGATTTTTCCTTCGCTTTTACATTGGTCGCCGAGGTTAACCCTGTATACGCTGTTGTCGCCGCCATCTGCGCTTCACGCAATCCGACCTGATGCTTCTCCGCCGCCACGCGACAATCTTCAAATTCGGGCGAGATATTCATCACTCGTCCATCCTGCGCTCGCGAGACTTTGATCCTGATCGGGCCATATTCGGTTTCAACCGTGACAAACTCCCGCTTCAAAATTTCACGCTGTTCATTGCGAAATCGCACGCCCAATGTGGTCGTTTCGCGGAAGATAATCTCGCACATCCGCTCGCGGTCCGGAGGGGCGCATAGCAGCGTCAGGAGCACGCCGGGGCGGTTCTTTTTCATCTGCACTGGCGTATAGAAGATGTCCAGCGCGCCCGCGGCCAGAGCCTTCTCCATCAGGTATCCGAAGACCTGCGCGTTCAAATCGTCAATGTTGGCTTCGATGACGGTTACGGTTGTCGGTGTGCGGTCGGCGTCTTCTTCCAACTCGCCGATGATCGCGCGCAGGACGTTCGGGAATTTCGGGTAATCGCGCGCGCCCGCGCCGTAGCCGATCTTTTCGATCTTCATCATCGGCGTCTGTCCGTAGCTTTCAGCCAGAGTTGAAATGATCGCCGCGCCGGTCGGAGTCACCAATTCGCCTTCAACGTCTTTTGAATAGATGGGGACGCCTTTCAACAGTTCGGCCGTGGCGGGGCCGGGCACGGGGTAAGTCCCGTGCGCGCATTTGAACGTTCCCGAACCGACGTGCAGCGGCGAAGAGATGATCCGCTCGATCCGCAGAGCGTCAAACGCGACGCAGACGCCGGCGATGTCCACAATCGAATCAATCGCGCCGACTTCGTGGAAGTGAACCGTTTCGATCGGGATGTTGTGGATTTTCGATTCGGCTTCGCCGATGCGTTGGAAGATCGTCTGGGCGCGTTGTTTGACCTGCTCGCTCAGTTTTGACGACGCGATGATTCGTTTGATTTCGGAGAGGCCCCGATGATGGGATTGCGGATTGCGGCCCTTGCTTGTGGATGATTGCGGATGATGCTCGTGATGTTCGTGATTGTGATCATGCTCATGATCGTGATTGCGCTCGTGATGTTCGTGATTGTGATCATGCTCATGATCGTGATTGCGCTCGTGATGATGTTCGCGCTCGTGATCATGCGAGTGAGTCTCGCCGGTCAGATGAACGTCGAACTTCGAGGCCGAGATCCCGCTGCGGTCAACGCGCTTCAGGCTCAACTCGTATCCTTCGACGCCGAGTCTTCGGAGCTCACTTCGCAGCAGTTCAAAATCAAGCCCGCAATCGAGCATCGCGCCGACGAGCATGTCGCCGCTCGCGCCGGCAAAACAGTCCAGATAAAGCGTTCTTGTCATTCTTCAATTCTACACCGCGCGCTAAATCAGAACACGCAACATTGGGACACGCGCCGGTACGGTACAGGGAGCGGTAGCGACCTGGTTCTCTCGGAGCAGACATCTCAGGGGGCGCCAGGTCGCTACCGCTCCCTGTACCGTACCAATGTCGTGTGGTTCGATTTAGAACGCGTCTTCATCAACCTCGATCTCCATCCGCAGCAACGCGGAGCTGAGCGTCTTGCCCTGCGGGTCCGTCTTCAATGAGACCGTGCCGCCGCCGCCCAGGCTGTGATGTAAAAGAAAATTCAGCGCGTTCAGATTGGGCAGTTCGTAACGTTCGACCTCGCCTTTGCAGATTCCGGCGAAGTGTCGTTTGACGCGCTCCGCGGTGACTTCGCGGACGAGGATCGGGTAATGCTCCGGTTTGAGCGCGATCAGACCGATGTTCGCCGTATCGCCTTTATCGCCCGATCGCGCGTGAGCGATTTTGAGAAGCTGGATTTTCACCTGAAATTCCCATTGAAAATTCCCGCTCGCTACCGCTCGCGGTACTGACTCTGTCATTTTATCTCGTAACTCTTGCTCTTGCCGGTTCGATCATTCGTCACCGTGAAGGTCCGTTTCGCCGCGTCAACAGAGACGCGAATCATATGCGCCGCGTCGTTCTGCTCGTCCAGGTTGGCGATGAACTCTTCGGGCGCGTTCTGTTCAGCCTCGCTCGCCACGTTGCGGTGAAGCTGCCACAAATCCTTCAGTTTGGGGGTTTCGCGCAGAGCTTTCACCGTGTCCGGATGCCCGCCTTTGCGCGGACCATTGTTCATAATCGCGACCGTCGGGCTGATACTTCGCAACATCGCCGGGTTATTGCTGGAGTTCGCCCCGTGATGGGCGACCTGATAAAGAACGATCTCGCCGATCATATTGTGCGGGCAGACCAGTTTGTGCTCGATGTTCCAGGTCAGGTCGCCAGTGTCCAAGAAATTGAACGCGCCGTAGCGCAGCAGGAAGGCGACGCTACGCGCGTTGTCCGACTTGTCTTCGGCTTGCTGCGTGGCGCTGGCGCATGCGGCGCTCGGCTCGCCGGCTATCCGCTTGCTCGACACGGTTTCGGCGCGCGACGCGAGGGCCTGCAGAAAAACGGGCGGCGCGCCCGGCGCCTGTTTCAGCCTGATCGAACTGCCCGGGTTGAGCGTGATCGTTTGATCTTTCGCCGCGGTCCGATAAGCCGCGTATTTTGCCGCGAAATCCTTGTCTTCGTCGAGCGAAGACAGCGGACCGTGGTCGTAAAATTTGTTGACCTTCACGCGTTTCGCAAGCTCAGGGACTCCCCCGTAATGGTCGGTGTGGTAGTGGGTCACGATCAAGTGATCAATCGCCGTTATCCCCGCCGTTCTCATCGCCTGTTCGATGCGCTTCGCGTCGCGGCCATCGAAGCCGGGCCAGCCCGCGTCAACCAGAATGGACTCGCCGGCAGGCGTGACGATCAACGTCGCCGCGCCGCCTTCGACATCAACATAGAAGATGTCGAGCGTGCGCCGAGCGGGGCCGGATTGTTGGGCGCTGATTGCGCCAGTCGCGACAACCAGCAAAACAAAAAGGATCAGCAGTCGGATTATGTTCATTTGGTTTTCTCCTCCGAAAACCCCTGGGTACGCATCGCTTGGGAGCGCGCCAGACTTCTTCAATCGGCCTTTGATCGAAGCAAAGCGCGCTGGAAGCGATGCGTACCCAGGGCCGTTTTCATCGTTTCAGGGCTTCGACATCGGATTTACGTTTCGCCAATTTATACCCGCCGTAAATCAACAGCCCGGCGACCGCCGCGATGAACGTGTTTCCCGCTTCGCGCCCCGTGCTGTGCGCGAGCAACCAAACCATCAAAACGAGCGCGGCGATTGAGACGGCGACGCCCGCCGGAGCTTTGAACTGCGCTTCGATCTCTTCCTGTCGTTGTTGATCGCGGCGGCGCAGCGCGATCAACCCCGCGCAGGTCGCCATGTAAACCAGCAGTCGCGCAATCGTGCTGATCGTCACGGAAGAGATGAACGTCCCCGACAGAGTCAGCGCCAGCATCACCCCGCTGGTGGCGACGATCGCCACGTAAGGCGTGTGGAAACGGTTGTGAGTGGCGGCGAGGATCTGCGGCAATTCACGGTTACTGGCCATCGCGAATGGCAGCCGCGCGGCGGCCAGTATCACCACACTCAGATTGCCGATGATCGAAATGGCCGCGCCCGCCGTGATCACGCTCGCTCCGATTGCGCCCATAAAGCGTTCGCTCGCGTCGGCCAAGGGGCGTTTCGACGCGGCCAGTTCAGGGAGCGTCCCGATGCAGACCACCTGGATCAGAATGTAGACTACCGCCACCACGCCGAGCGAGGTCAGAATAGCGAATGGCAGGTTGCGCCGCGGGTCGCGCGTTTCGCCGGCCGGGATTATCGCCATCTCAAACCCCGTGAACGCGTATACCAGCAGCATCACCGATTGAGAAGACGATGAAAGCGCAGGCTGCGCGGCTGTGGAAAAATTCTGAGGAGTAAGAAAGAACAGCCCTGTCATGATGAACAGCGCAAGGGGGATCAATTTGCCTATGCTGAAAACATCGCTGAACAGAGCCGCGTTGCGCACACCGATAATATTGACGGCGGTCAGTGTGGCGACGATGAGGATGATCACAACCGCGCGCAGCCAACCAGTGGCGATCCCAGGATGGAAATAGCCCAGGTATTCAATCAGCAGATTGCAGTTGGCCGCGAAAGACGTCAGCCGCGCCAGCCACATCAACCATCCGGCTTCAAACCCGGCGACGGGACCAAACGCCGCGCGCGCGTAAATATACGGCCCGCCGGTCTCGCTGAAACGGCTGCTGACTTCCGCGAAACAGAGCACAACCAGCGTCACAACCAGCGCGCAGGCTATAAACGCGATCAGGCTGTAAGGCCCGATCAGCGCGTAAACTGTCGACGGCAAGCCGAAAATACCCGCGCCGATGATCCCGTTGATCGCCACTGCGACCAGGTCCCAACGGCGGATGCCGCGGATTAAGCCGGTGTGTGTAGATTGGTTCATATCGGATGCGCTCTTCTAGCGCGTTATTGTAGTGAGAAGATAATCGGTACTCTAAACGCTCGCCTTCGACGATTGTAGTTTCATTCGATGCGCCAGTTTAGCAATGCATACTGATCAGGGCGGCGGCGTCGCCGATGCAAGCGTCACAGATGTATGTTTGTGGGCCTGCTATCAGCTTCCTCACCTCATCCTGCTTCCGGTCGCAAAATGAGCACGCCAGTTCCCGGCTGCCTGTAGGCTGCCGGTTTGTTTCTGATTGATCTGCGCGCTTACGGATTTGTTCCAAGAAAGCTTTTATCTCGGCCGCGGTGCGGGGCGCCTCGAAATTGCGCGCTAACCCGATTGGCTCAAAATCGAAAGCGTCTTCGATCCCGGCGCCCGCAAGACGCTCGGTATGGCGCCGCGTGGCGCTGATCGTTTGCGCATACAGATCGTCTCCAAGTATTTCAAAGCAGATGTCAATGCACTCGTTGCAGACCCGTGAGGGGCGGCTCACCACTCCGGCCAGGCCGAAGACTTCTCTGGCAGACTTACCGCAAAAAGAGCACCGCCCCGAAATATCAATAACCATGCGCCTCGGGAGGTTGATCAGTCCGATCCCGTCAATCCACAGCCCCGGGGCCGCTGTCCCGATCAAAGCGAGAAAACGTCGGCGATTCATTACTACCCTCCGGTCCGGCGCGCGTTATCGCTAACGCGCGTTTGCTTGTCCGATGAATTCCCGCGCCTCACGCGATTCCGGCAGGTTCGCATCGGCCTCGCGCCACGCGCGCAGGAAGTTCGTGTAAAACTCGATGGCGCGGGCCTTATCGCCGCTCTGCGCATAAGCGCGCGCGGCGCCGATTAACGAGCGCGCGCGATTGGGTTGGCGGTTCAACGCGGCGGCGAACGCATGGGTCGCTTCTTTCGGCTTGCCCGCGCGCAACAGGATCTCGCCGAATAATTCGTGTGACGGTTTGATCAGCGTAGGCGGCCCGGAAGGCGGCGACATCTCTTCTTCGAGAGCCGTGGCCTTTTTCATCGCCGCTATCGCTTCGTCGAAATTTTTCTTCGACGCGGCGATCAACGCGGCGATCTCCAGTTCGCGGATTTCCAGAATCTTCGCGCCGTAAGCGTCGTCACTCTGACTGCGGTTGGCGCGCATTTCGCCGAGCAGTTTTTCAGCGTCAGCGGCGCCTGCGCTCGCCGCGGCCATTGCGCGGACGAACAGCGGCAGCGACATTCCGCGCCTCGTGTTCGGCGTCGCCGTTGCCGCGGGTTTTGCCGGGGCGTTCGGCGCGGCGCCATGCGAGGCGTGGCCGGCGCTCTCTCCGGCCTCAGCCGCGGGTTTCGCGGCGGGCGTTTCAAACAACTTCGCCGTCAAATCCCATCGCCCGGTCTCGATGATGAACGCCGCGACCGGGTCGTCATACCAGCGCACGCTCTGGCGTCCGTGTTCTTTCATCGTCTGCCGCAAACGATTGATCAACTCTTCGGCTTTCGCGTAACGCCCCTGCTGGCAATAGACGTATGTCAGCCAGTGGTTGCTGTGATAATCGCGCAGGCCGAGCGAGAGTTTTTTGCTCCTGACCCAGTCGTCCGAAACCTGCCAGGCCGTTTCGTTTGACGCGGCGGCTTCAGGCCACATTCCGAGTTGGAGGAAGATGTGCGATGGCATGTGCCGCGCGTGATGCGCCGCCGGGGCTATCTCGGCGTAACGTCGCGCGGCGGGCAGCGCCAGGATCGCGTGTTCGGGATCGTCGAACGCATGGATGACGTAATGCGCCGCGCCGGGGTGGTTCGGATTACTCTGATAAACCTCCAGGGCGATCGCGCCCGCCTTCATTTGCCGCTGAAACCCTTTGTCGCCAGGGCGGACCACTCCGAGCAGCGCGAGCGAATAGAACGCCGCCGCCTCCAGGTCGTCGGGATATTCGCGGCGCATCTTCTCCATCGCCGACGCGTAGGCCAGATCGCGCGCCAGTTTGTCGCCTTCGCCGTACAACACGCGCAATGAGTCAATGAAGGCTTTTTCGCGCGCGCTGAGCTTGCTCGTGTCTTTGATCCTGGCCAGAGCCTTGCGTCCGGCTTCCGTGTCCTGTTGCAGCCAGATCGGGTGGTTGTAGGTCATCGCCTCGCCCCAATAGCCCATGGCGAAATCGGGATCGGCTTTCGTCGCGGCCTGGAAGGCCTCCAGCGCCTCTTCGTACCAGAACGAATGCAGAGCGGCGACACCGCGCAGGAAATGTTCTTGCGCCTCGCCCGAGCCGGAGGTCGGAAAATCAACCTTTCCCATCCGCGTTGTCTGAGCGAACGCGGAGAACGCTAAAGCAAAAAGAATGGGCGCGAGCAACGCTCTTTTGAAAGTGAAGTGAGATCGGCGCATGCGACACCTCCGTGGCGAATTGCATTGTATTGATTTTGTGAACTGGTAAACGACTACGCGCGAATGATAGGCGAGGGGAAGAGAAATCAAAAGGAAAAATCGAAAATCGGTGGAGCGCAAAGCCGGAAGGGAAGCATTTTCCATTTTCTATATTACAGTTGTCATTTGTCATTGAAGAAGATCGACTTGGGCAATGACAAATGACAACTGTAATATGGAAAATGGAAAATGGTCCCTCTTTGCTATAATTCGCCGTCCCGTGATCCCGATCGAGGTTTATCCAATGGCAAGTGAAGTAGTTTCAGATCGTCCGGCAAGATTACGCGATTATCGCTATACGGGCGAAGTTCTATCATTAGCTTTGACTTTCATCACTCTGTTTTCGTTTTATGCGCTTGCGACGATCTTTTTTCCCGAGACCTGGTCTTCAACATTGAAAGCGTTGTTGATCACAATGGCTGGTCTCGCGGTTTACATCATCAGCGTCAAAATGCAGCAGCGCGCGGCTTTCGGAACGCTCGTGCGCGTCAGCCCGCGGCAGTTTCCGGAGCTTTATGAGCTGGCCGCGAAGGCCGCTGAGCGGTTGTCACACGCGCAGATTCCGGTCTACGTCAAACGCGCGTCGGAGATGAACATCTACACCATAGGGCTGTGGCAGCAGCCGATCATCGTGCTGACATCTTCGCTGGTTGATCAGATGAAGCCTGACAACCTGCAATTTTTCATCGGGCGCGAAGTCGGCCACGTCGCGGCGGGGCACATCTGGTTGCGGACGCTGCTCAAACCGCTCGGCGCCGATGTGCCGGTGATCGGGAAGCTGCTTAACAGCGTCGTCTTCGGCGATTGGATCAATCGCACGGAATTCACGGCCGATCGCGCGGGCTTCATCGCCTGTCGTTCGCTGACCACCGCCATCAGCACGATGCTCAAATTCGGCGTTGGCGTCCGGTTGTTTGAAAAACTCGACATCAAGGAGTTTCTCGATCAGATCAACGAGGTGAGCAACGTTCGCGGCCATCTGACCGAAATCGTCGCCGAGCAGCCTTACCTGACACAGCGCGTACGCTCGCTCGCGCGGTTTTCGCTCTCCGAACGGTACAAGTCGCTCGCGCCCGAAAAACAGAGCCACACTCAAATCCTCAAAGCCATGCCGGAAAAGTTCGTCACCTCGGGAATCGGGTTTTCCGATCTTGAAGACGACGTGACCTTTTCACAGCGGGAGAAGGCGACCGGGCAGCAAGAGCGGCTGGCGACCGTCGTGGATGAAGCGGAAGTTGACGAAGCGATCACGGTCACCGATTTGGCGGCGCTCGATGACGAGAACGCGCCCGATCCGCGCCTGTCTTTGATCGCCGCCGACGCCAGTGTGGCTTACACGTTGCGCCGCCGCCTGACACGTATCGGACGAAACGTGGAAAACGACATCGTGCTCAACAGCGACCGCGTCAGCCGTTACCATGCCGAAATCGCACGCGAGGAGAGCGAGTTTTTGATCGTTGACAAGGGAAGCCGCAACGGCGTCTGGGTCAACAGACGGCGCGTCAAAAACTCCGCCGCGATCAAATCCGGCGACGCGATCCGCATCGGGCGGCAGGAATTTACTTTCGTCGTGAAAGAAGACGTGAAAGAAGACGGGGAAGAAAATGGGGAGAGTGAGCTATGACCGGACCGACCGCCGAAGCCAAGCCCGCGCTTCAGGATTTTGAAGAGAAGATTCGCGCGATGGCCGCCTGTAGCCTCGACGCCAAGCGGCGCTTCTTCGATCAATCGAGCCATGACGTGGCGCGCGCCGCGCAAATGATCATCGAATCCATGCGCGCCGGCGGGAAGCTGCTGATCTTCGGCAATGGGGGATCGGCCGCCGACGCGCAACACATCGCCGCCGAACTGGCGTTCAAAATGGGGCGCGAACGCGAGGCCCTGCCGGCGTTGGCTCTGACCACCGACACGTCGCTGCTCACGGCGATCGGCAACGACCGTTCCTTCGATTTCATCTTCGCGCGCCAGATTCAAGCCATCGGGCGCAAAGGCGACGTCGTCCTCGCCATTTCGACCAGCGGCAATTCGCCGAACGTAATCGAAGCCGTCAAACAGGCGCGCGCGATGGAGATCAGGTCAATCGGCTTGCTCGGAGCGGGTGGTGGTAAGGTGGCCGCGCTGGTTGACCTGCCGTTGATCGTCCCCCACAACGAGACGCCGCGCATTCAGGAAGTCCACATCGCCGCGAGCCACATCATTTGCCATTTGATTGAAGATGAGCTTTGCCCGCTGTGATTGCGAAAAAAGATCTGAACTAATCACCTCGGAGCCTGTTTAATCTATTCGAGTGGCGTGAATAACTGGTTTCCTTTGACGGTTTCATAGTTGAATCCTAGTTCCCGATAACTTGGTACAGCGCGCCGTAATTCCTTTGAGGATTGGCGCGCCGGTACGGTACAGGGAGCGTGTTTCGATTTCGATTTAAGCGACGGACCACCTACAAGCAGGGAGGACAAGGGTATGATCAATCAACTCGTTGCGCTCATCGTGGACGAAGGCAAATGGCTGACGGCGTCAATGAGCCTGGCCCTTCTGGCCGTCACGATTTTGCTCTACCGTCGCCGCCATTCGGATGTCCCCGTCCGACGCCGGGTTTTGGCGGCGATGAATCTGTTCTTCGGGGTGACGATCGGGACCATGGCCTTTGGGCACCTCCTGGCTGTAACTACTAAGCTCGCATTGGGAACCCTGGAAGGCTCTATTCCGGTGTTCTACGTGATCGGCGTCGCCCTGGCTGTGCCCTCTTGGAGCCTTATCTATCACACACGGAGGGTACTCGCTCCTGACGACGAGCACGGGCGGGCGACGATGGCGCTCAACGCCTGGCTGGCGATCACGCTCCTGGCGCTGGGGCTTCACAACCTGCCCCTCGCCGCGCCAGCCCTCTTCAACATCGGGTATCACATGCATTCCCGCCGGGCGGTGGGTTGGGTGATTGTCAGCATGGCGGTCGTCGTCAATGTGGGCCTGTTCATTGGGTCGTTGATATTCCTGGCGAGCGGCCAGAGTTTCGAGCAATTCGGGGGAATTGAGTGAGGGGTACCTCATTGTAGCGGCGCAAGCCGCAAAACAGTGGGAGTTCAAGCCGGTCGAGGTTTCCGGCGAGCCGGTCAAAATGCGCGGTATTCTGATATTTAATTTCACGCTGCAATAACAGTGACGGATGTCAATTTACAACCAACAACCGATTGACCTGTCGCTCATCGAGACCTATCCGCTCGCTTCGCGTCCGAGCAAAGTCACTGTGCGCGATTTCGCCAAACCGCTAAGCGATGATGAAGCGCGGGACGCCGTCGCGTTTCTCGATTCGCTGCCGCGCATCCTCGCCGCCGACACGCTGCGATCAATCGCCGGCGCCATCATCGAAGCCAGAGCTAAAAATCGCGCGATCATCTGGGGCGTTGGCGGCCACGTCGTCAAAACCGGATTGGCTCCGATTTTGATTGACCTGGCGCGGCGCGGGTTTGTGACCGCCATTGCGATGAACGGGTCGGGCGTGATTCACGATTTCGAGATCGCGGTTGCGGGGTGGACTTCGGAAGATGTTGACGCCGCTCTGGGCAGCGGCGCTTTCGGAATGGCCGAGGAGACGGGGCGGTTGATCAACGAGGCGATCAACCGCGGCGTCGCCGAAGATTGCGGCGTGGGCGAATCGGTCGGACGTACGTTGGTCGAGATGAAGCCGCAATACGCCGATTACTCGATCCTTCATGCGGCTTACCTCTCGAAGATTCCCGTCACTGTTCACGTCACGATTGGAACCGATATTATCCACATTCACCCTCACGCGGATGGCGCGGCGATTGGCGCGGCGACTTACCGCGACTTCCTACTCTTCACCTCGCTGGTCAAAGAGCTCGACGACGGCGGCGTTTATCTGAACATCGGCTCGGCGGTGACGATGCCCGAAGTCTTTTTGAAAGCGGTGACCGTCGCGCGCAACCTCGGCCATTCGCTCGCGGGTTTCACCACCGCCAACTTCGATTTCATTCAGCATTACCGGCCAATGACGAACGTCGTGCGCCGCCCGGTGGCCAATGGGGCGGGGCGCGGCTTTCAGATCACGGGGCATCACGAGTTGATGATTCCGCTGCTCGCGGCTAGTATCATCGGTCAAAGTCTCAAACAAACGAAAGGCTGAATTGGCGCCGAAATGCTCGAACTGGCTATACGCGCGGCGCGCGAGGCGGGCGCAATCTTGCAGGATTACGCCTCGCGCGGTTTTCAAATCGAACACAAAGGACGCATCAATCTCGTCACCGAGGCCGACCTCGCCAGTGAACGTCACATCAAGCGACTGATCGCGGCGCATTACCCGAATCACCGAGTTCTGGCTGAAGAGAGCGGGGCGAGCGGGCGCTCCGCCGACGAATATTGCTGGATCATTGACCCGCTTGATGGCACGACCAACTTCTCGCACGGGGTTCCGTGTTACGCCGTCTCGATCGGCGTTGAATACAAAGGCGAGATGGTGGCCGGCGCCATCTACGACCCGTCGCGCGACGAAATGTTCGCGGCGGAGCGCGGCGCGGGCGCGACGCTTAACGACCGGAAGATACACGTTTCAGACGTTGAGCGTCTCGAAAAGGCGCTGGTCGTGTCCGGATTCCCGTATGACGTGCGCGAGCGGATGGATGAATACCTGCCTGCGTGGCGCGCATTTTTGAATCACGCGCAGGGCGTGCGGCGTTTCGGCGCGGCGGCGATTGACATGGCTTATGTGGCGATGGGGCGGTTGGAAGGTTTCTGGGAGCACGGTCTGAACGCGTGGGACACCGCCGCCGGATGGATCATTATCGAGGAGGCTGGCGGGCGCGTGACGAAACTGGACGGCTCGCCATTCGACAACTACTCCGCGAGCCTGCTCTGCACCAACGGCAAAGTTCACGACGAGATGCTCGATGTGCTCAAAAACCTATGAAATTCGCCCGCAAGCTCAATCTCTTCGACGCGACGATGATCGTCATCAGCGGCATCATCGGCTCCGGCATTTTCATCAATCCTTACGTCGTCGCGCAGACGGTCAAGACGCCCTTTCTGATTCTGGCCGTGTGGGTCGCGGGCGGGTTGATCGCGCTGGCCGGGGCGTTTGTCTTCGCCGAGCTTAGCACTGTAATGCCGCGCGTCGGCGGGCAATACGCCTTCTTTCGCGAGGCGTTCCATCCGCTGGTGGCGTTTCTGCACGGGTGGTCGCTGCTGTTTATCATTCAATCGGGGGCGACGGCGGCTGTCGCGGTCGCCTTCGCCGAATACCTCAAACCGCTCTTCAATCTTCCCGAACGTTTCGTAGCGCCGTTGGCCGTGGCGATCCTGCTGGGGCTTGCGGCGTTTCACGCGCTGGGCGTCAAACCCGGCGCGGTGCTGATCAACATCATCACCTTCGGCAAGACGCTGGCCATCGCCGCCTTGATTATCGGCGCGTTCGTGTTGACGAAACAATCAGGCGTCACGTTTGAACAGGTTACGCCACCCGATCTGAAAGGCTTCGGCCTGGTCTCGGCGTTCTTCGCCGGCCTTGTACCGACGATGTTCGCGTATGGCGGGTGGCAGAACCTGAATTTCGTTTCGGAAGAGGTGAAAGAGCCGCTTCGAAATTTGCCGCGCGCGATCATGATCGGCGTGTTGTGCGTGATCGTGGTCTACGTCAGCGCGAATGTCGCTTATGTTCACACGCTCGGCGCCGAGGCGTTGGCCGCGACGAAGACTCCCGCGGCGGATATGGCGTCGCGGTTGGTTGGAGACGCGGGGGCAAAGGTCATCAGCTTTCTGATCGTCATCTCGACTTTCGGCTTTATCAATCTGGCTTTGTTGTCGGCGCCGCGTGTTTATTACGCGATGGGCGCCGACGGCGTCTTCTTCGAATTCCTGGGCAGGCTCAGCCCGCGCTTTCAAGTCCCGACGGCGGCGATCCTGTTGCAAGGCGCGCTGGCGTCCCTGTTCGCGCTCTCGAACAGTTATAAGGAACTGCTCGGCTACGCCGTCTTCGCCGATTGGATCTTCTTCGCGCTCGCCGGGATCGCGTTGCTCGTCTTTCGCCGCACAATGCCTGACGCGCCGCGCCCACACCCGGCGCCGCTTTATCCGATCACGCCGATTCTGTTCGTTCTTGCGGGGCTCGGTATCGTTGTGAATATCTTTGTCGTCGACTGGAAGAACGCGCGGGTCGGGGCGTTGATTATTGCGGCGGGCGTTCCGGTTTTTTTCTTGTGGAGACGAATGAAAAATGGGAAGAGCGGAAAGGGCAAAAAGGAAGAAGGCTGAAGCCCTGATCGCCGCTGCGTTGAGCAACTCGCTGATTGGTAACGGCGCGGACGTGAATCTGACCGACGATCATGGTGTGACGGCTTTGATGTTTGCGTCGTCTCACGAGCGCGAGGAGGTCGTCAGGCTGCTGATTTCCAAGGGCGCAGATGTGAACGCGCAGGATGGCGACGGCGAGACGGCGTTGATGAAGGCGGCGAATTGCAAACCGATCTAAAGGAGCGAGATGAAAAACAGCGTTTACATAACCTGGGCGAAGCGCCACGCGGCGTCCCGCTACAACCTTGCCAACAGCGGCGTACTCGGCTGCGATCTGAACGACCTGCCGGTCACAATGGACGATGTTGCGCTCAACGGTCCGAACCATGAAGGCTATGCGCCGCTTAAGGAGGCCATCGCCGCCAAATACGGCGTGAGCGCGGATCAAGTTGTGACGGAGCAGGGAACTTCTATGGCCAATTTCCTGGCGATGGCGACGGCGCTCGAACGCGGCGATGAAGTGTTGATCGAACAGCCGGCTTACGACCCATTGCTCAGCGCGCTCGACTATCTGGGCGCTGAAATCAAACGTTTCACGCGGGGCTTCGAGAACGGCTATCGGATTGATGTTGATGAATTGAGACGATTGGTCACGCCGCGAACCCGATTGATCGTCATCACCAGCCCGCACAATCCCAGCGGGGTCACTGTTGATCAGGCGACGCTTGAATCAATCGGAGAACTTGCCCGCGATGTCGGCGCGCGCGTTTTGGTGGATGAAGTTTACCGCGACATCCTGTTTGAAGACGCGCCGCCGGTGGCCGCGTCTCTCGGCGTGCAATTCATCACGACCAGCAGCTTGACGAAGAGTTACGGATTGAATGGATTGCGCTGTGGGTGGATTTTGTGCGAGCCGGAGTTGGCCGAGAGGATGAGAAGGTTGAACGATCTGTTCGGCGCGGTCGGTTCGATGCCGAGCGACGCGCTGTCGGTGGTGGCTTTCCGCAACCTGCCTCTGCTCGAAGCTCGCACGCGGGCGATGATCGAGCCGAACATGGATCTCGTCCGCGAATTCCTGCGCGAACACGAAGATGTTTTGGATTGCGTCGTCCCGCCGCGTTCGATGATCGTCTTCCCGCGGTTGAAAAAACATGACGACAGCGAGCCGCTTCACGATCTGTTGCGGCGGTTTGAAACCTCGATCGTGCCAGGGGAGTTTTTTGAAGCGCCGCGCCATTTCAGGCTCGGTTTCGCGGTTAGGACGGAAGACGTAGCCGTGGGGTTGCGGAATCTGTCGAAGGCGTTGCGGATGATTGGGTGAGCTATCGGGCAGGAGTTACTTTGCCCTGCTGCTTGTCGCCCTTTTTGCGCGGCGTGTACAATCGCGACTGTTGCGATCAATATGTAATTATCAACATTCGGGATTCGAGGTCCGGATTTGTCATTGCTTCAATTAAAAACCGTTGGCGCAATCGTCGGGCCGCGGAAGCCCGAGGCGTTGGAGGTCGTATGCGAGCTGCGCGATTGGCTCACGGCGCGGGGCGTCGAATTGCGCGCCGCCAACACAATCGCCGCGCAGGCGCGATGCGCGCCGCTGGCTGAATCGGACGGAGAGTTGGCTGAAGACGTCGATCTGATTGTCGTGCTGGGCGGCGATGGGACAATGCTCAACGCGGCGCGGCTGGTCGGCGCGAGGCAGATCCCGGTGCTTGGAGTCAATTTCGGATGGTTGGGCTACCTGACCGAATTCACGCTGGAAGAGATGTTCCCCGCGCTCGAAAACGTCCGCGAGGGCAATTTCTTCGTCGAGCGCCGGATGATGATTGATGTGACGTTGGATCGGGGCGGAGAGGTCGCCGCCTCGCGTCGCGCGTTGAACGACGCTGTAGTCACCAAGGCCGCGCCCTCGCGCATGATCGAAATTGAAAGCTACATCAATGGGATGTTCGTCAACAGCTTTCGCGCCGACGGGATGATCGTCGCGACGCCGACAGGCTCCACGGCCTATTCGCTTTCAGCCGGCGGGCCAATTGTTCATCCGAGCATGTCGGCTGTCCTGTTGACGCCGATCTGCCCGCACATGCTCTCGAACCGTCCGGTGGTCGTGTCCGGCGATAGCGTGATTGACCTGGTTTTCAAACGGGCGGAAGAAGGCCTGATGCTGACCATTGACGGGCAGCCGGGCATTAAATTGCTGCATGACGACCGGATCACGCTGCGCCGCAGCCAGACGACGTTCAACCTGGTGCGGCCCACAAATCGCAACTACTTCGAGGTCCTGAGGACGAAGTTGAAGTGGGGATCGATCTGATTGAGGATTGAGGATTGAAGATTGAAGATCGAGGATAGAAGATCGAGGATAGAAGATCGAGGATAGAAGATTGAGGATAGAAGATCGATCCTCGATCCTCGATCCTCGATCCTCGATCCTCACGAAGAGGGCTTATGCTTTTTCCTATCGGTGATGACAATTCGGAGCGGCGGATAATTCCTTTTGTGAACTACACGTTGATCGCGATCAATGTGTTGGTCTTTTTGTATCAGATGGGTCACGAGGATTTCACTTTAGGGTATAGCGTGGTTCCCGCCGAGATCACACAAGGCCGCGACATCGTCGGTACCGTGCCGATAGGCAGATCGAGCCTGCGGCTTACCAACAGCCCGTCGCCGATCTACCTGACGCTGCTCTCGGCGATGTTTATGCATGGCGGGTTTATGCACATCGCCGGCAATATGCTTTACCTGTGGATATTCGGCGACAACGTCGAAGACCGGATGGGGCACTTGAAGTATCTGATCTTCTATTTGCTGTGCGGGCTTCTGGCCAGCGCGACGCACATCTTCTTCGGCCCCAATTCGAAGATCCCGTCCCTGGGCGCTTCGGGGGCGATTGCGGGTGTTTTGGGGGCTTATCTGATTTTGTTTCCGCGGCAGGGCGTGCGCGTTTACCAGTGGGGAAGGATTGTTGAAGTGCCGGCGTTGATTGTCATCGGCTTGTGGGGGGTGCTGCAATTCATCAGCGGATTCGGTTCGCTAACGAACATTGGGGAGAGCGGAGGTGTGGCGTACATGGCCCACGTCGGCGGGTTCGTTGCGGGCATTGTGCTGGTCTTCCTGTTCCGCAATCCCGCGGCGCCTCGGCGTTTCAGACGCGATCCGGAGTACTGGTAGCGGATTTTTGATGAGTGATGCCGGTTACAAACTGATCACCGAGGCTGGCGGGCCGGCGCAGGTCGCGAATGAGTTGCGCGGCGAGCCAGTGGTCGGCTTCGACACTGAAACGACCGGTCTCGATCCGCATACCGCGAAATTGCGCCTGATCCAGTTCGCCACGCCGCGGATGAGTTACATCATTGATTGTTTCCGATTCGCGCCCGATCAACTTAAACCCATCCTCGATCTCCTTGCCGCGCCCCACCCCGTAAAGATTGCGCACAACGCGAAATTCGACGCCAAATTCATATTGCGCCATTACGGCGCGCGGCTCGGCGGCGTGTTCGACACCTATCTCGCCAGCTTGCTCGCCAGCGCGGGCGACGATAATGACCGGCACAGCCTGGAGGCGGTCGCCAACCGCTATCTCGACCTGCGATTGGACAAGGCCGCGCAAACGAGCGATTGGTCGCGCGAGTTGAGCCTGTATCAGCTCGAATACGCGGCGCGCGACGCGCAGGTCTTATTGACTCTGCGCGAACGGTTGCTAGAAAAGCTCCGGGAGATGGACCTGCTCCTCGCCGCCGAACTCGAATTCGATTGCGTGCTGTCAATCGCGGCCCTGGAACTGGCGGGCGTTTACCTGGACGTCGAACGCTGGCGCGATTTGGTCAGCCGCATCCGGGTCGAGCACGACCAGGTCGCCGCAGAATTGCAGATGGAGCTTGGCGCCGGCGCGCAGCAACTGAGCCTCTTCGGCGGCGCGACGGAGCGCATCAACCTGGATAGCCCCGCGCAGGTCAAAGAGGCCCTGGCCCGGCTCGGCATCGAGGTCGAAGATACGCGCGAATGGACGCTGCAGAAACTCGCGCGCAAACATCCCATCCTGGAAACGTTGCTCAAATACCGGCGCCTGAGCAAAAGCCTCTCGTCTTACGGCGAAGGCATGCTCGATTTCATCAACCCGGCGACGGGACGCGTTCACGCCGATTTCAGACAGATCGGCACGCCGACGGGGCGTATCACCACGTCGTCGCCCAGTCTGCAACAGATTCCACACACCACCGAGTACCGTTCGTGTTTCCGCGCGCCCACCGGGCGCAAACTGGTTATTAGCGATTATTCCCAGATAGAGATGCGCATCCTGGCCGATTTCGCGCGCGACGAAACGTTGCTCAAAGCTCTCGATTCGGGCGCCGATCTGCACCGGATGACGGCGGCGCAGATGTTCGGCGTCCCGCTCGATCAGGTCACGCCACGGCAGCGCGAAAGCGCCAAGGGGCTGAATTACGGTCTGGTTTACGGGATGGGCGCCGAGGGCCTGGCCGGACGCATAGAATCGAGCGTCAAAGAAGCCGAGGTTCTGATCGAACGCTACTTCCAGGCCTATTCGGGCGTCGAACGTTGGTTGAACGAAGCGGCTGAGACGGCTGTCCGTGAACGCCGCTCTCGCACGGCTTCTGGCCGTCTGTGGATTTACCACCTTGACCCGAATGATCGCGCGCAACTCGGCGCGCTCAAACGCGTCGGCAAGAACGCGCCGATTCAGGGTAGCGCCTCCGACATCTTCAAGCGCGCGATGACGCTGCTCGACCAGGCGCTGCTCAGCCGCGACGCGCAGATCGTCAACTCGATTCACGACGAGATCGTGGTCGAATGCGATGAACAAGTGGCCGAAGAGGTCAAGCAGATCGTCGTGCGGAAGATGATCGAGGGAGCGAAAGAATTTTTGCCGCGGGCGCCGGTCGAGGTCGAAGCCGTGATTTCGGACGCGTGGCTGAAGAAATAAAGAAGGACAGGGGGACAAGGGGGACAGGGGGACAAGGGGACAGGGGGACAACTTTCAAGGGTAGGTATTTGAAAAGTTCAATAGAGTCAACAACCAAGTTGGCCATCCCCCGGTGATTAAGCCATGCTTCAGGTATGACAGTACCAAAAGCGACGACCAACCCACCGGGGTC
>Ga0187894_10002936_pt1 | contig 19697 bp, 23 predicted proteins | sample GBC1701081metaG_FD_136650 | JGI IMG/M metagenome (GOLD analysis project Ga0187894, IMG submission 136650) | White microbial mat communities from a lava cave in the Kipuka Kanohina Cave System on the Island of Hawaii, USA - GBC170108-1 metaG ...
ACCGGCCGCCACGGCGTCTCGCCCCGCTCGACCGAGCGCCGTCCCGCCTCGACCGCCCGCCCGACGTCGCCGTCCATGTAGCGGTGAATCTCATGCAGGCTCGCCACTCCGGACTCGACGACCCGCGAGCGGGCCCCAAGCGCCCGCTCGGCGACCTCGATCCAGCGGCCGACCTCGCCGAGCTGGCCGGTATTCACGCCGATCCACGCCTTGGTCAGGCACAGGGAAGCGTCGGTGCGAACCGCCTCGTCGCCCAGCGCCTCGAGCCAGCCCGCGACCGTCTCGAGCCGGCCCCGTTGGAGGTAGTCGTACCAGTGCAGCGAGATCAGGGCGCTGGCCTCGGTCACGTCGCCACCCGCGATCGCGTGATGGATGGCCTCGGGGACCGATCCGCTCTCGCGGTGCCACGCGCAAGCCCGGCGGTGCAGGACCTCGACCAGCTCGGGCTGCGTCCGGTCGAGCTCGTGGCGCAGCAGTTGCCGGAAGAGCGCGTGGTAGCGGTACCACCGCCGCTTGTTGTCTAGCGGTAGGACGAACAGGCCGAGGCGCTCGAGCTGTTCGAGACGCCCGGTCGAGGCCTCGGCCTCCGTGACCGCGTCGCAGAGCGGTCCGCAGAGCCGGTCCAGGATCGAAGTCCGAACCAGGAAGTCGCGCACCTCCCGCGATTGGCCGTCGAGCACCTCGAAGCCGAGGAAGTCGACGATCGGGCGATCGTCCCCCGCGAAGGACGATATGAACGCGTGCGCGTCGCCACGGCCGTGGAGCGAGAGCGCCGCCAGGTGGAGCCCCGCCGCCCAGCCCTCGGTCCGGTCCTGCAACAGCCCGATGTCAGCCGGATCGAGGCCGAGGCCGAGCGCCCCGTTGAGCAACGCGGCGGCCTCGTCGTGGGTGAAGCGCAGATCGGCCCCCCTCACCTCGACGATCTCGCGCCGCGCGCGCAGCCGCCCGAGCGGAAGCGGCGGGGTCGAACGGCTGGCGATCGCGAGCTGCACCCCGGGCGGCAGGTGCTCGAGCAGGAAGGCGAGCGAGTCGTGGATTACGGGGTTCGTGACCACGTGGTAGTCGTCGAGCGCGAGCACGAGCCCGCTTTCACGCTCGGCCAACTCGTTGATCAGCGCGGGCAGCACCGTGTCAGCGAGGCTCATCGGACCGGCGAGCATCGTCAGCGCCTGTGCGCCGATGTCCGGCTCCACCGTCCGCAGCGCGGCGATCACGCCCTCGTAGAAGCGGACCGGGTCGTTGTCGCTCGCGTCGAGCGAGAGCCAGGCGAACCGGCGCGTCTCCGCGGGCGCCGCGCGCCATTCGCCGAGCAATGTGGTCTTGCCCGATCCGGCCGCCGCCTCGACCAGCGTCAGCTTCGCCTCGGCGCCGGCGAGGATCCAGGCCACCAGGCGGTCACGACCCACGTGGCCGCGTCGCACCCGTGGCGCCTGCAGCTTCGTGGCGACGATCACGGCTCCGGAAGCCGACTTGGGCGGCTGCTCCGCCGCCGAGCGCTGGGCCGTAGGCGCGGGCAAACTCCGACTCTACCGCAGGCCGTCAGGAGCTGGCCAGCGGAGCCGAAGTGAAGGCCACGCTGAAGGCTCGGCACCACACGACGACTGTGGAGTAGCGCCGCAGGTCGAGGCCGTTCGGCAGGGAGTACTGCTGGTTGCCGACGTTCCCCTTGAGCGCGCCGAGGTCCTCGAAGTCGCCTAGGTCGCCGCTGGCCGGATCGCCGGTGGACACGTACAGCCGCAGGTCCGGTCCGGGGTCGGTCTCGAAATCGGTGAGCGTGAGCACGCGCTCACCCGGTGGGAGCTCCACCACCGCGGCGGCGCCCGTGCCGGGGTGCGCGATCGGGCCGAAGGAGCCGGAGGCGAGCTGGACGTTGCCACGCGGAGCGGCCTCGCCGTCGCGCTGGGCCCGGTCCTCCGGAGGCGACGCCTGGCTCGCCGGCGTGCCGGTGACCACCCGCTCGTCGACCTCCTTGTCGAACAGGGTCGGGGCGATCACCAGGACGGCGGCGGCAGCGGCCACGACGCCGTAGCCGAGCGCGAGGGGCCACAGCAGCGCGCGGCGACGCCGGACGAGTACGGCTCCGACCACGAACACGATCCCGAACCAGGCGGTGGTGAGGCCCATCGCGACGGTTGCGTCGTCCGAGACCCGTCCCAGCGCGACGATACCCGCCACGAGGGCGACGATGACCGCCGCGAACGCGGCCAGCCGCCAGGAGCCGGGGGTCTTGGAGGGTCGTGTGGCGTGCTCGATCATGCTCTTCGGTCGACCGTATAGCGCGGGTGTTTCAGAATCCGTACGCCCGTAAGGAGACGTTCAGAACCTAGGGCCACTCTCATCCTCGTGCTCTCACATCGGCTTAGCGCCTGGTCACTTGCGGCGGCTCTCGCCGCACCCGGCCTCGCCTCCTGCAGCTACCGCGACCTGCGCGCCGGCCTGGACGCCGACCCGCTGCCGCGCGTGGAGTGGCGGCGCTCGGTGGCGGTGGGCGCGCCGGAGGCGGGCCGGCTCGTGCGCGGCGTTCGGCTGCCCGCCGCCGGCGGACACTTCTTCACCTGGGATCCGGTGCTGCGCCGCAGCCCCAACCGAGCCTGGCGGCGCTGGGGCACCGACCGGCTCGTGCGCCTGGTGCTGCGCATCGCGGACGAGTATCGCCGGGCCCACCCGTTCGCCCCTCGCATGGCGGTCGGCGACCTGAGCCGCCCGCGCGGCGGCGACTTCGGGCCGCGGTTCGGCTACATCGGTCACGCCACCCACCAGAACGGACTCGACGTAGACGTCTACTATCCGCGCGCGGACGGCCGCGAGCGCGCGCCGCGCTTCGCCTCGGAGATCGACCGGGCCCTGTCGCAGGAGCTCGTCGACCGCTTAGTGCGCGCCGGAGCGGTCAAGGTCTTCGTTGGGCCGAACACCGGCCTGCGCGGACCCGCGGGCGTCGTGATCCCGCTCGCGAACCACGACAACCATCTGCACGCTCGGATCAGATAGCCGGGCTACTTCCCCACCGGACGCGGCGGCGGCTGTGAGAAGAGCCTCCACAGGCCCGCCTCGGGCATCCGCTCCACGGCCAGGCCGGCGGCGCTGGCCTCGGCCTCGACCAGGCCGGCCACGCGCGGCAGGGTGGCGAAGCGGCTGACCGCCACCGCCGAGCGCAGCCGCACGGCGAGCGGGCGCTCGCCCGCCCACAGGATGACCAGCGGCGGCACGGCCAGCGAGCGGCCGGAGCGCGGATCGGTGGTGGTGGGCAACGCGCGCACCTCGACCTCGAGCTCCCCTCGCCCGAAGTCCTCCCCCTTCAGGAACGCCCGGACCGCGCGCTGCTCTCCGATCACAGTTCGAACGTAGGAGCGACCGCCCGGGCGCGCCACTCGGCCATCTGTCTAGAACACGTCCGGTCCCGCCGGGCGAGCGTCCAGCCTACCCTCTGAACCCCGTGGCCGAGCGCGCCTTCGCCCCCGGCAGGGTCAACCTGATCGGCGAGCACACCGACTACAACGACGGCCTCTGCCTCCCTTTCGCCATCGAGGGGGGTGACGGTGACCGTCGAGCGGCTCGGCGGCGGCTGGATCGAGGCGCACGCGCTCGACCTCGCGCAAGAGGATCGCTTCGCGCTGGACGACGTCGCCCCCGGCGCGAAGCCGCCCGCGGGCGCTGTCGCCGCCCGGCCCGGGCCGCCGGCTCGGATTCTGTAGCGGGGTACCCCCAAAGACGCCGTCTTGGAAGGCCTCGCCGGTACTCTGATACAACGCTGTCGTGGATCGCCGCCTCGCCTACAGGAACCTGCGCACCGGCCTGATCGCGGGCGCTATCGCGCTGATCGTGTTCGCGCTCGCGTGGGTCGTGGGGCTGGTCTACTGATGGCCGACGAGCGCGTTCACACCGGCGGCCCGCAGGCCGAGCCGCCGGGCGAAGCCGTGCACCTACCCGGGCCGACGTACCTCCCGGTGGTGGTGGCCGCAGGGATCACGCTGCTCGTGGTGGGGGTTGTGATCTCGGTGTTCCTCGTCGTGATCGGCGGCGCCATCGCCGCGATCGGCGTCTGGCGCTGGATCCGCGCGACGCGGACCGAGATCGCCGAGCTGCCGCTGGAGCACTGACGCCGGTGGCTGGACTAGCCTCCGCCGGCGGCCTTCAGGTCGCTCGGCAGTTCGCTCGTCGCTCCGTCCGACACCCACACGCGCACGATGTCGCGCATCGACAGGACCCCGATCATCTCGCCGCCCTCCACCACGACGAGGTGGCGGAAGCGGCCGCGCACCATCGCCTCGGCGGCGCGCTCCAGCGACCAGTCGGGCGAGGCGAAGGTGAGATCGGACGAGAGGTGGTCGGCCACCCGCTCGCGGTCTGGGTCCTGCCCCCGCCCGACCGATTCGAGCACGTCGCGCTCGGTCAGGATACCGGGCCCGGGCTGCTCCGCGTCGATCACGATCGCCGCGCCCACGCCCCGCTCGGCCATGGCGTGCGCCGCCTCGCGGAGCGAGTGCCCTGGATTGACCGTCACGACCATGCCGCTCATTCCGGTCCGAACCTGCATCCGACCCCCTATTCGCTCTCGTGACGATCGGCTCAAGCCAGCCTATCGAACGGGCGACTGGACGGCCCCGGCCTACTGGACATACATCCGGACGGCGCCGGACATCCAGATGGGCCGCTGCCGCGTAGTACAGATCGGTGCGGCAGTCGACCCTGCACAGACGGCATGAGCTCTTCTATGAGGCGATAACCGTAATCGAGCGGCAATTCGCCAACGAGGAGCTCTCGCTCGGGGTGATCGCACGCGAGATCGCCACCTCGCGGCGCCAGCTCCAGCGTGTGTTCACCGAGCACAGCACGAGCTTCCGCCGCGAGCTCCAGCGCGTGCGAATGGGGCGCGCGGCGGAGCTGCTGCGCGACGGCTCCATGCCGGTCTCGTCGGTCGCCCGCTCGGTGGGCTATCGCCAGCCGGCCCAGTTCTCCAAGGCCTTCCGGCGCCACCACGGACGGCCGCCCTCGGAGCTGCGCGGACCGGTGGAGCGAGCGGCCGCGTAGGGCGGGCCGCGGGACCGCTCGGCGGCGCCCGGCCGCGCGCTTTCCCCACGCGCGCTAAGCCGGCTTCCTACCTCGTCGCCCGGCCGCACGGTGGAATAAACTCGCGCGCCGTGAGCGAGAGGGATCCAGCGGCCGGCGACGTCGAAGGTCCGCCCGAGGAGGACCCGCGCATCGCGGGCGAGAAGCACCCGGTCGCGCGGATGATCGCGATCGGGATCGCCGCCTCGCTGGTGGGGATCGCGATCTCGCTGCTGATCGACTGGTTCCCGCGGGACGCCGCCGGCTCGGCGGGGCAGATCGACACGGTCTACGACGTGCTGCTGATCTGCTCGGTGCCGGTCTTCGTGCTCGTCATGACCATCGCCATCTATTCGGTCGTACGGTTCCGGGCGCTGCCGGGCGACATGCGCGACGGTCCGCCGATCCACGGCAACACCCGGCTCGAGGTGATCTGGGTGACGATCCCGTTCATCATGGTCACCGCCCTGGCGATCTACGCCTGGATCGTGCTCGACGACATCGAGGCCAAGCAGCCTGACGAGCTGGTCGTGAGGGTCACCGGCCAGCAGTTCACCTGGACCTTCGCGTACCCGCGCGAGCAGGTGAACTCCAACGAGCTCGTGCTTCCCAAGGACCGGCCGGTGGACTTCCGCATCCGCACGAACGACGTGATCCACTCGTTCTGGGTGCCCGAGTTTCGCCTGAAGTCGGACGCCGTGCCCGGCCTGACCACCAGGATCCGGCTCACGCCCGACCGCCTCGGCCGTTACCAGGTCGTCTGCGCCGAGCTATGCGGGATCGGGCACTCCGTGATGCGCCAGCGCGTGCGCGTGGTGCCGGAGGCGGAGTTCGAGGACTGGCTCGCGAGTCAGCGGTCCGAGCAGGCGGGGGGCGGCGATCAAAGCGCGGCCGGCGACAGCGGCGAAACCGGCGAGGAGGGCGGCGGCGGACAGGCCACCGCCCGGGGCCGCCAGCTCTTCACGTCCGCTGGCTGCGCGGGCTGCCATACGCTCGCCGACGCCGGCTCGACCGGCACGATCGGGCCCGATCTCGGACAGCTCTCGCGCACCGACGCGGCCTATGTGCGCCAGTCGATCGTCGACCCGAGCGCGGTGGCCGTCGAGGGCTTCTCCGGCGACGTGATGCCGTCGGACTTCGCCGACGAGCTCTCCCCCGACGAGATCGACGCCCTGGTCGAGTACCTTCTGGAGTCCCAATGACGCTCACCCGACGCCTGCTCGCACCCGGCTGGTACCGCGCCGCGCTCGGCACGGCACTGGGCTTTGCGCTGGGCATGGGGCTCGTGGTCGGCGGACGCGCCCTGTACGGCTGGGACCCGCTGCTCGACTGGAACGCGATCGTCACCGTCGGGGCGCTGATCTCGGCCCCGCTCGGCTACCTGGTCGGCATCGGGTGCTTCGACTACTGGTTCTACTGGGCCTCGGGCAGGCCCACCCGCCCGGAGGACCACTCGGGCCACGGCGCCCGCTCCTGGCGCGACTACTTCCGCGTCAACACCGACCACAAGGTCATCGGCATCCAGTACATCGTCACGACCTTCTTCTTCTTCACGGCGGGCGGCCTGATGGCGATGCTGATGCGGGCCGAGCTCGCGACGCCCGGCACCCAGTTCGTGGACCCGAACACCTTCAACGGCCTCTTCTCGGTCCACGCCTCGCTGATGATCTTCCTGTTCATCATCCCGGTGTTCGCCGGGATCGCCAACTACGTGCTGCCGCTGATGATCGGCGCCCCGGACATGGCGTTCCCGCGCCTGAACGCCCTCTCGTACTGGATGCTGCCGATCGGCGGCGTGATGATGCTGGCGAGCTACTTCGCCGAGGGGGGCGCGTTCGCGACCGGCTGGACGGCCTACGCCCCGCTCTCGACCGAGACCCCGCTCGGGCAGCAGTTCTTCACGATGGGCGTGCAGTTCGCGGGCGCCTCGTCGATCGCCACCGCGCTCAACTTCCTGGTCACGATCATCACCATGCGCGCGCCCGGGATGACCTTCTGGCGCATGCCGCTGCTCGTGTGGGCGAACTTCACGACCTCGCTGCTGGTCGTGATCGCCACGCCCTTCATCGCCGGCTCGCAGTTCTTCATCCTGCTCGACCGCTCGCTCGGCACCCATTTCTTCGACCCGAGCGCGAACGGCGACGTGCTGATGTACCAGCACGTCTTCTGGTTCTACTCCCACCCGGCTGTCTACATCATGATGCTGCCGGGGTTCGGGATCATCAGCGAGGTCATCTCGACCCACGCGCGCAAGCCGATCTTCGGCTACCGCATGATGGCCTTCTCGCTGGTGGCGATCCTGATCCTCGGCTTCTCGGTCTGGGCGCACCACATGTTCGTGTCGGGCATGCAGACCTGGTTGCGGGTCCCCATGATGATCACCACCATGCTGATCGCCGTCCCCACGGGCATCAAGATCTTCTCCTGGCTGGCCACGCTCTGGCGCGGCGTGATCCACCTACGCACGCCGCTGCTGTTCGCGCTCGGCTTCATCACGATGTTCACGCTGGGCGGGATCAGCGGGATCATGCTCGCGGTGGTGCCGTTCGACATCCACGTGTCGGACACGTACTTCATCGTGGCCCACATCCACTACGTGCTGTTCGGCGGCTCGGTCTTCACGATCTTCGCCGGGCTGTACCACTGGTTCCCGAAGATGACCGGGCGGATGTACGACGAGACGCTCGGGCGGCTGCACTTCTGGCTCTCGTTCATCTTCTTCAACCTCACCTTCGGTCCGATGCACTTCGTGGGCATCGACGGCATGCCGAGGCGGGTGGCCGACTACGCCGAGCAGTTCGCCACCTGGAACGCGATCATCTCGGTCTCGGCCTTCATCTTCGGCCTCTCGTTCCTGGTCTTCGTCTACAACATGATCGCCTCCTGGCGGCACGGCCCGCTGGCCGAGGGCAACCCGTGGCGCGCGCACTCGATCGAGTGGCTCGTGTCGTCCCCGCCGCCGGTGTTCAACTTCGACGAGATCCCGACCGTGGTCGGCGGTCCCTACGAGTACGGCGTGCCCGGCGCGGTGCACGCGGTGTTCAGGGAGAAGGCGCCGGCGCACACCGCCGCGCCGGCTCCGGCGGGCGGAGGCGGGGCGCCCCCGCCGGCACAGTGAAGCGCATCCTCGTAGTGGCCAACGAGACGGTCGCCGGCCAGCCGCTGATCGACGCCGTCAAGCGCCACGCCGACGACGGCGACGTCGACGTGCACGTGATCTGCCCGCAGAACCAGCCGCGGCACGGCTACGTGATCTACGACTCGATGGTGCGCGAGGCGGCCGACAACCGTCTGAAGATGACGCTGGCGCTGCTGCGGGAGGTGGGGGTAGAGGCCCACGGCGAGGTGATGGACCCCGACCCGTTCGCGGCCGTGATGGACGCGTTGGGTCAGGCCGACTACGACGAGATCATCGTCTCCACCCACCCCCAGACCCGCTCCGGCTGGCTGCGGGAGGGTCTCGTGGACCGGGTCCGGCGGGCCGCCCGGCGGCCGGTCGAGCACGTGGTGGTGGACCTCGACAGCGAGCGCGACGACGTCAAGCGCACGCTCGTCGTGGCCAACCAGACGGTGGCCAGCGCCGAGCTCCTCGCGCTCCTGAAGGCGAAGGCGGGGGACGAGCCGAGGCGCTTCATCGTGATCTGCCCCCAGTCGGGCGCCGACAACGGCTCCGGCGGTGGCGCTCACCAGCGGCTCGCCCATACCCTCGAGGAGCTCGAGCGGGCCGGCCTCGAGGCGATCGGACAGGTGGTGCACCCCGATCCCTACACCGCCATCCAGAACGCGCTCCAGTTCTACGCGCCGGACGACATCGTGATCTCGACCTTCCCGGAGACCCGCTCCGGCTGGCTGGGCACCGACCTGATCGGGCGGGTCCAGACCTCCACCGGCAAGCCCGTCGAGCACGTGGTCGCCGAGGAGAGCTGATGGAAGCCGCCGCGCACGCCGTCGAAGAACACCACCATGGCCCGCCGCCGGCCAACGTCTCCTCCCGCGTGGAAGCCCAATTCCTCGGGATGCTGCTGTTCATCATCTCGGAGATCATGCTCTTCGGGGCCTTCTTCACGGCCTACTTCTTCATCCGGGTCGTGGGCGAGGCCGAGTGGTTCCCGATCGACGGCGTTGAGCTCCCGGTGGCGATCGCGGGTGTGAACACCGCGATCCTGCTCTCGTCGAGCTTCACGATGCATTGGGCCCTGGAGGGCGCGCGCAACGAGAACCGCTACGCCCTCAGGGTCGGGCTCCTGACCACCGCGCTGCTCGGCCTCACCTTCCTGAGCATCCAGGTCAACGAGTACGTCCACCTGGGTTTCGCGCCGCACGACAACGCCCAGGGCACGATCTTCTACGGCCTGACGGGCCTGCACGGCGCCCACGTGTTCGTGGGCCTCTCGCTGCTGGCGTTCGCCACGATCCGCGCCTTCCGCGGCCACTACTCGGCCAAGGAGCACCGCGGCGTCGAGGTGCCCGGCATCTACTGGCACTTCGTCGACATCATGTGGGTGTTCGTGTTCAGCACGCTGTATCTGCTCTGAGCCCTGGCGGCGGGTACCATATTTGGCATGGTCACCCGGTGGTCCGCCAGAGCGCTGGCGACCTTCGACGAGCGCCATTTCCGGGCCGTTCGTCCCCTGGATGGCGGGGCCTTCGAGCTGCTGCCCGCTGACGGTTGACCCTATGCTGCTCCCGTGCTGAACCCGCTGCGCTCGGAGCAGGAGGCGTTTCGCTTCCTCGTCTACGTCGTTCTCGCCGTGGGGGTCGTAGTCGGCGCGATCTTCGCCCTGCGGGCGATCCTTTGAGCTCAGACCTCGAGCTGGCCGAGCGCGTCGCCCGCGCGGCGGGAGACGTGCTGATGTCGTTCTACGAGCGGGAGCCCCAGGGGCTCGGCTCGAAGAGCTCGGCCACCGATCCGGTGTCCGACGCCGATCGCGAGGCCGAGCGGGTGATCCGCGAGCTGCTCGCTGCGGAGCGGCCGGAGGACGGGCTGCTGGCGGAGGAGGGGTCGCGCAGCGAAGGGCGCAGCGGACGCCGCTGGGTCGTAGATCCGCTCGACGGCACCGTCAACTTCCTCTACCGGTTCCCGTCCTGGGCGGTCAGCGTGGCGCTGGAGGATGCCGAGGGAACCGCGCTCGGCGTGGTGCACTCGCCGGTGCACGAGGAGACGTTCCGCGCCGCGCGCGGCGAGGGAGCGTGGCTCGGCGCCGCTCGACTGCGCGTGCGCCAGGAGAGTGAGCTCGACCGCGCGATGGTGGCCACCGGCTTCTCCTACGAGCGGGGCCGGCGCGCCGCGCAGGCCGACGTCGTGCAGCGGGTCCTGCCGCGCGTGCGCGACATCCGGCGCGCCGGAGCCGCGGCGCTTGACCTGGCGTGGCTGGCGGCCGGCCGGGTCGACGCCTACTACGAGCGCGGCCTCAAACCGTGGGACTGGGCGGCCGGCCGCATGGTGGTCGAGCAGGCGGGCGGGCTCGTCGCCCCGCTCGAGGGCCACCCGCCGGGCCTGGTGGCCGCCGGCACGCCCGCGCTGCTGGAGCAGTTGACCGCGCTCGTGGGCTGAGCGCCTACCCGCCCTCGCCCAGCAGGTAGTCGATCAGCGTCTGCAGTTGCTCGTCGCTCAGCCGGCCTTCGTAGGACGGCATCACGCCGGCCTGGAAGCCCTCGACGGTGAACGCGTCGGGGTCCACGAGCGACTCGCGCACGTACTCCTCGGGCGAGCCCTGGCCGCGCTCGGCGGCCATCCGCTCCAGATCCTCGAGGCTCGGGCCGATGTCGCCCTGGCCGCCCGCGTCGGCCAACTGGTGGCAGGATCCGCAGCCGGCGGCGGTGAAGATCTGCCGGCCGGTGGTGGCTCCGGCGAGTCCCGCCTGGGCGAGGGCGCCCGCGTCCTCGCCGGACTTGGCGGTGGCGAAGGCGACGTAGGCGGCCACGTCCCGCGCGTCGTCCCCCGTCACCAGGTCCGCCGGCATCTCGCTGTTGCGGCGCGGATGGGCGATCTGGCGCAGCACCACGCCCTCCACGGTCTCGCGGTTCATGCCATCGGCCAGGGCGGAGCGGAAGGAGGCGTCGAGGTCCGGACCGGTCTGGCCCGCGGTGCCGGCTCGGCCGAGCACGTGGCAGGAGCCGCACTGCTGCACGAACTGCGCCTTGCCGTTGGAGAGATCCGGCTCGTCGCGGCCGCAGGCGGCCAGCGGCAGCACGGCGGCTGCGATCAGCGCGGCCGCCAAGAGCGGGATAGAGATCCGCGCGCACCCGGCCGAGCCGGGTGCTTGCGGCTTTCCAACAAGCCTCACGGGGCGGGAACAATATCCGCTGGAGGGCCCGGACGCGGCAGGTGATCGAGCCGTCCGCGGGCGGCCGCGATCACTCCCTCGCCCACGCTCTCCCACGAGTAGCGCCGGTGCGCCAGGTCGGCGAGGGCGGCCTTGGCCGCCGCGCGTTCCGGGGCGTCGAGCTGGAGCCAGGCCACCAGCCGGGCGGCGATCGCCTCCACGGCGCCGGGCCCCACCGCGAAGGACAGCAAGGGCCGCAGCGGCTCGGGGAGCGCCGGCGCCAGGGTCGAGGTGACCTCGGCCATCCCCGAGTGGTGCGCGGACAGGGGCAGGACGCCGCAGGCGGCGGCCTCGGCGGCCACCATGCCGAAGGCCTCGGGGAAGGTGCTGGGCATGACCTGCGCCTCGCAGACCTGGAGCAGATCGGGTAGGTCGTCGTGCTCGAGGCGCCCGGTGAAATGGACGCGCCGCGCGGCGACGGGGGCCATGCGCCGCCAGGCGCCGGCCGAGCCGGGCTCGAGCCGATCCGCCTCCAGGCGTTCCAGGAACGCGCCCAGATAACGCAGCTCGCCCGGCGGCCCGCCCTCCAGCTCCCGCCCGCGCGCGGCGATGTCGCGCAGCGCGCCGATGTCGGCGCGGCCCAGCGCCTCCACGAACGCACCGAGGGCGTCCCGGTAGGTGCCGAAGCCGACGATCACGAGCTGCGCCTCGGGCAGGCGAGCGACCACCAGCGGCCAGGCGGCCAGCAGCAGGTCCACGCCCTTGGACACGATCAGCTTGCCCAGGAAGCTGACGATGCGATCCCGGCCGGGATCGAGGGACCGAAGCGCCCGCGCCGCCCCGGCCTCCCCTCCCCAGGCGGCGGCCACGCCCGACTCGAGCCGGTCCGCGAGACCGGGAAGGTCTCCCCGCCCGGGCCGGAAGGCTCCCACGTCCACGCCAGGCGGCCCCAGTCGAGTGCGTTCGGCCAGCCCGGGCTCGTCGGACAGCACCTCCCACAGGCTCTGGGCGGTGTGCCGCGATCCGACCAGCACGCCCGAGGCGCCGCGCAGGCCCTCGAGGGCGTGGGGCAGGAAGCGCTCGGGATGAGGGCGGACGGTGTACTCGAGTGCGCTGCCGTGGACCTTGACGGCGTACGGGGTCTCCTTTCCGAGAGCGCGGGCGAGGATGACCGGGCCCATCACGAGGTGGTTGGCCAGCGCCACGTCGCACCGCGGGACGGCGCGCACGGCGGCCACGTTCGCCTCGACGTACCGCTCGATGGCGGCGTCGTCGAGCTCCGGATAGGGCACGGCGTCGAAGCCGTCGTAGCGGTCGGCCACGTAGACGGGCAGCACGCGGCCGATGTCCGGGTTGTGGACCGTCACGCCCTCCGGCGCGGGCCAGTCGCGGTCCTGGCAGAGCAGGTGCACCTCGTGCCCCATGCCGGCCAGGGCCCGCGCGAGGCTGGCGTTGTAGATGTTGCTGCCGGTGCCCCGCAGCAGGTACCCGTGAAAGATCAGGATCCGCAGTTAGGTCCCCCTCCGCCGCTATTCTTCCGCGCCGATGCCCGCGCGCCAAAAGTACCGTCTTCGCGCCCGGTCGGACCGCGAGATCGTGCGCGAGGTCGAGCCCGGCAAGGTCTACGTCGATCGCGAGAGCGGCGAGGAGCTCGAGGTGGTCGGCGCCGTGCTTCCCCTAGCGCCCTCCCCGAGCGACCTCCCCTACGCCGTGGAGAACCTGAGGCTCTGCGGATGCTCCCTCGAGCAGCTCGTTCAGAAGGACCTGAACGACTGCCCACACTGCGGCCGGCGGCTGCCCGCCGTCGAGCGCTGATCGCGCGCCTGCTCGTACTGCTCGTGGCCGTCGCGCTGGTGGCCGGCTGCGGCGGCGACTCAGAGCCGAGCGCCGATCAGACCCCGACCGTCCCTCAGCTCACCGTCCCCCAGACCGACGAGGCCGAGCCGCCGCCAGCCGCCACCGAGGACGCCCCACCCCCCGCCGACCCCCAGCCCGCGCCGCCCGGCCCCGACGACGGCGCGCCGGCGCCGGCGCCCGCGCCGCCCGCGGACACGCCCGAGAACGACACCCCTCCCCCGGCGGACAGCCCAGCGGAGCGCTTCGAGCAGTTCTGCGAGGACAACCCGGGCGCGTGCGGGTGATGGCAGCCGGGGGCTCGCGCCCCCGGACCCCCGCGCCACCCGGCCGGCCGCGCTAGGTCCGGTGCACCGGCGCCGGCGGGCGCGGTCGGCGCACGCGTGACGGAAGCGGTCGGGGCACCGGCGGCTCGGACCCGCGGCGGCGGGTGGGCCTACGTGGGGGCGAATGTCGGCGGTCGCGGGCCTGGCCGGGACGCCAGCGGCCCAGCGGCAGCCTGATTCCGTCGCCGCCCGGACCGTCCCTGTTGGGCTGCGGATCGGGGCCCTCGCCGCCGCCGTCGTCACCCGGCGAGTCGTCGTCGTCATCTCGTAGGCGGAAGAACCAGATCAACCATACGATCAGCAGACCCACGTCGAAGACGCGAAAGCCGACCATGAAGATCCACCCCTCCGTGGACACCCTTCGATGCTAGCGCGGCAGGATGATCCCGGGAAGAGGATCCGCGCCCAACTTGGTCTTCCCCTAGTCGTCCTCCGACTCGGTGGTCGGCCGTGGATCCGGCACGTAGGTCACGCTGTAGAGCAGCCGCGCGCCGTGGTAGGTGCAGCCGAACCGGTTGACCTCGCGCAGGTCGGTCATGGCGAACTGGTTCAGGCTGCGGGGCGGATCGCAGCTATTGCCTGCGCGTGACGAGCGCCACCAGTTCTTGCGGGTCAGGTTGTTGGAGAACATCGGCGCCCAGGTCGGCACGGTGACGCCGATCCAGTTCGTCCTCTTGACCCTCAGCGGCCGGTCGAGCACGAAGGTGGGACTCGAGCCGAAGTATCGGTCCACGCGATACAGCTCGGACTGGTTGACGAGCCGGTGATCGAGCCGGTGCCTGCGCGTCCTGCCTCGGCGCAGCACCGCCAGGCCCACCTGCGAGGGCGAGTCGAAGTTGTCGTTGAAGAAGGCGATCTGCTCCGGCGTGGGCCGGGCCAGCGTGACCGTGAAGGCCACGATGTAGCCGTCGCGGCGGATGTAGTAGGGGTTCTTGGGCCCCCCGGCGGCCCGACCCTGGTAGCCGGTCACGCGGACCGCGGCCTCGCAGGGGTCGGTGGGACAGCTCGGGTTGACCGCGTCGGCCACGGAGCCGAGCTCGACGACTCGGGCGGAGGCGGCCTGCGGCAGCGCGAGCGTGGACAGGACGGCAAAGCCGAACAGGAGGATTCGGAGGATGCGCTTCATGACCGGGGTTCAAACACCCGCTTCGGGTGCGAGTTGCGGACTCCTGCCGGGGAGACCACTACTTGTACCTGTAAGTGATCCGTCCTCGGTCGAGGTCGTACGGCGAGAGCTCGATCTTGACCCGGTCTCCGGGCAAGATGCGGATGTAATGCCTCCGCATCTTGCCGGAGATATGTCCGAGCACCTCGTGCCCATTGTCGAGCTTGACCCTGAACATCGTGTTCGGGAGGGCCTCCGCTATCTCGCCCTCCATCTCGATCTTCTCTTCCTTGGGCACGGCGGGAGGCGCCTCAGATGAGGCGGACGCTCACCGCCTTGGGTCCCTTGTCGCCGGTCTCCTCCTCGTACTCCACCTTCGCGTTCTCGGCGAGCGACTTGAAGCCGCCTCCGTCGATGCCGGAGTAGTGGACGAACAGGTCACGGTCACCATTGTCAGGCGTGATGAAGCCGTAGCCCTTCTCGTCGTTGAACCACTTCACGGTTCCGGTAGGCACCTTGTTGCCCCTTCCTGCGTGTGTCCGCTCGGCCTGCGATGGTGAGTCCGATCCGCGGCACCTTGCACGTTGCAACTACACCGGCGTAGCCGGCACTTACAGGACTCAAGCTACCACCCTGGGCGGCCGAGTTCAGCCACGCAGCCGGGCCGCGACCTCGGCCAGCTCGGTCCGCTCCGCCTGGCGCGGCCGGGTGGGAAGCTGGAGCGGATCGTCGTCGTAGCGCGGGATCACGTGGAGGTGGAGGTGGAAGACCGTCTGCCAGGCGGCCGGCTCACAGCAGTTGAGCACGTTAACGCCGTCGCAGCCGAGTCGCTCCCGCATGCTCAGGGCCAGCCGCTGGGCCGCCGCGGAGGCGCGGTGGACGTCCTCCTCGGGGGCCTCGTACAGATTGCGGGAGTGGTGGCGCGGGATCACCAGCGCGTGGCCCCGCGTCCACGGGTTTACGTCCATGAAGGCGACGGTGTGGTCGTCCTCCTGGACGAACTCGGCGGGCAGCTCGCCCGCGACGATCTGGCAGAAGATGCAGCCGTCGGCCATGGCGGGTGACCGTACTACAGCCCGCCGTCGGCGAGCAGCGCCTCCAGAGCGCGGCGGGTGGCATCGTCGGCGGGCGCGAAGACCGTGAGGCGCAGGTCGGGGTGGCTCGTGGGCGCGGACTGAAGATGGTGCAGCGTCAGCGCGCCGAGCCGTGGATGCTCGATCGTCTTCGTGCCCGACTGCTCGGTGAGTACGTCGTGCCGCGGCCACCAGGCACGGAACTCGGGACTCGCCGCCGACAGCTCCACCACGAGCTCGGCGAACTCTGCGTCCTCGAGTCGGCGGGCGTACTCGGCGCGAAAGCGGGCGAGAGTGCGCCGGGCGGTGTCCGCCCACGCCGGCTTGCCGCCTCGTCCCGGGTCGGTGAACAACAGCCAGAGCATGTTGCGCCGGCCGGCCGACACCCCGCCGAAGTCATGGATCAGTGCCGCGGTCGCGCGGTTCCAGGCGAGCACGTCCGTGCGCGGCCCGATGAGCAGGGCGGGATAGGGCTCGAGCGAATCGACGAACGCCCTCAGGTGGGGAGGGGCCTCGCGCGCGTAGCCGCCCTCGGGCAGCGGAGCCGCGACGTAGGCGAGATGGAACAGGTGCGCTCGCTCGGCGCCGTCGAAGCGCAGGGCGCGGGCGATCGCGTCGAGCACCTGAGCCGAGGCGCGGATGTCCCTTCCCTGCTCGAGCCACGTGTACCAGGACAGCCCCACGCCGGCAAGCTGCGCGACCTCCTCGCGCCGCAGGCCGGGCGTACGGCGACGACCGTCGCCGGGCAGCCCCACGTCCCGCGGGCGCACGAGCGCCCGTCGCGTACGCAGGAAGTCGGCGAGCTCAGCGCGCCGCCGCTCGGACGCCCCGAGCGAGGGTGGTGTTGTGACTCCCACGATCGTTCCTTCCCTTGTGACGCGCGCGACGCTAGCGCACCCTCTCGGCATGACCACCATGACCTACCCCCTCGGCGAACGATCCGTCAAGCGCATCGGCTTCGGCGCCATGCAGCTACCCGGGCCGGGAGTCTGGGGCCCGCCGCGCGACCGTGAGGCGGCGTTGGCCGTGCTGCGCCGAGCGGTCGAGCTCGGCGTCGACCACATCGACACCGCCCAGTACTACGGCCCCGACGTAGCGAACGAGCTCATCCACGACGCGCTTCACCCCTACCCCGGCGGCCTGCGGATCGCGACCAAGGGCGGCGCCTCGCGGGGCGCCGACCGCTCCTGGCGCGCCGCGGCCGCCCCTACGCAGCTACGAGAGCAGGTCGAGGCGAACCTGCGCTCCCTGCGACTCGAGCGGCTCGCCCTCGTGAACCTGCGCCTCCCCATGGAGGGGGACACCGTCGACGACCCGGTCCCGTTCGAGGAGTCGCTCGGAGCGCTGGTGGACCTACGCGACAAGGGGAAGATCGAGCTGATCGGACTGAGCGCGGTCACGGTGGAGACGCTCGAGGCCGGCCTGGCGCTGACCGAGATCGCGTGCGTCCAGAACGGCTTCAACCTGCTCGAGCGGCTCGAGCGCGGTGCTCGACGCCTGCCTGCGACACGGGCTCGCCTTCACGCCGTTCTTTCCGCTCGGGTCGGCCTTCGGCGCCACGCCCTCGCCGCTCGCGGACCCGACCGTCCAGAGCGTGGCCGAACGTCATGGAGCGAGGGCGGCGCAGGTGGCGCTCGCCTGGCTGCTCCACCGCGCCGAGAACGTGTTGCTGATCCCGGGCACCTCGTCGATCGCCCACCTCGAGGACAATCTGGCCGCCGGCCGGCTCGAGCTCACCGGCGACGACTTGGCGATGCTCGACGCGATCACGCCCGCTGCCTCCGGGCCAGCTCGATGATCTCGTCGCGGGTCGCCGCCTCGCCGGCGTAGACGGCCTCTCGTAGCTCGGCCAGCACACGGCCCAGCTCGGGCCCGGGCCCGATGCCCAGCTCGTCGGGGCGTACGGGCAGGCGCGGCGGTCCGTGCTCGCGCCAATCGAGCGCCGCCTCCATCAGCTCGCGCGCCAGCTCGAGATGGGCCTCGGTGGCGGTCTCGGCCTTGCGCCCGCGCGTGGCCAGCCGGTCGGCGCACGAGAGCAGCGTCACCTCGACCTCGACCGGCATCGTGCGGGCCAGGTAGCGGTAGACGGTGCGCCGGTCCAGGGGGCGCTCGTGGACCAGGAAGCCGAGCGCCAGGTGATGGCGGGTGAGCGCCTCGAGGTAGCGGGTGAAGCGCTCGCTCGCGCGCAGGCGGCGGCCGAGCGCGCGCACCATGGCGGCGCCGCGCTCGTCGTGACCGATGAAGCTCACCCGGCCGTCGGAGCCGACCGAGCGGGTGGCCCGCTTGCCGACGTCGTGCAGGAGCGCCCCGAAGCGCAGCGCCTCGCCGCGCGTAAGCTCGTCCGCCAGCCGCTGATCGAGCGCCACGCGCAGCCGCGGTCCAGCGTCGCGGTCCAGCTCGATCAGCGCGGCCAGCACCTCGAGCGTGTGACCGTACACATCCAGATGGTGGTAGCGGCTCTGCTCGATCCCATGGAGGTGGGCCAGCTCGGGCAGGACCTCGTCCAGCAGGCCGAGTCGATCGGCCAGCGCCAGGCCGTCGAGCACGTGCGGGGCGAGCAGCAACCGGCGCAGCTCGGCGAAGACCCGCTCGGGTGACGCCTCCGCCACGCGCCCCGCCGCGGCCGCGGTCAGCCGGGCGGTCTCGGGGTCGGGCTCGAAGCCGAGCTCGGCCGCGAGGCGGGCCAGCCGCAGCGGTCGCAGCGGGTCGCGGTCGTACGCGCCGGCGCCGAGCACGCGCAGCACGCCCGCCCCCAGGTCCGCCCGACCGCCGAGCGGGTCGATCAGCTCGTCCGCGGGCGCCGCCGCGGACGACGCCGCCGATCCCCGCAGCGGCCGCGCCATCGCGTTGACCGTGAAGTCGCGCTGGGCGAGGTCGGCCTCGATCGTCTCGCCCTGGAGCGGCGACAGGTCGAAGACGCGCCCGCCGGCGCGGTCGATCACCCGCCAGGCGCCGAAGGCCTGCGAGAGGCGGAACACGGGTCCCCGCACCTCGGCGGCCAGGGCGCGCGCGGCCGGCTCGGGGTCGCCCGCCACGGCCAGGTCCACGTCCGTCACCGACCGCCCGAGCAGCTCGTCGCGCAGCGCCCCGCCGACGATCCAGGTCTCCGTCACCGCGTATGGAGCCGGCGCACCCGCGGCGACAGGCCGCAGGTGATCTCGTAGTTGATCGTGCCCAGGCGCCGCGCCACCTCCTCGGCCAGGATGCGCTCGTCACCCTGGCGTCCGATCAGCACCACCGGGTCGCCCGGCCGCACGTCGGTGTCCGGTCCCAGCGCGACGGTCACGCTGTCCATGCTGACGGTCCCGGCGAGCGGATGCCGCCGACCGCCGATCAGCACGTCGCAGCCGTTGCCCAGCGCGCGCCGCCAGCCGTCGCCGTAGCCGATCGGCACGGTGGCCACCCAGGTGGGCGCGTCCGCCGTCCAGCGCCGCCCGTAGCCGGCGCTGTCGCCCGCCTCGAAGCGGCGCACCGCCGCGGCCCAGGAGTGCAGCGACAGCGCCGGCTCGAGCTCGTGCCGGTCGGGATCCTCCTGAAAGGGGTCCATGCCGTAGGCCGCGATCCCGCAGCGCACCATGTCGAAGCGGGCGGCCGGCTCGAGCAGCGCGGCGGCGCTGTTGGCCGCGTGCGCGACGAGGTCGTCGCGGCCCACGGTGTCCACGAACTCCGCGAACCGCTCGAGCTGGACGCCGAACAGGTCGTCGCCGGGCTCGTCGGCGGTGGCGAAGTGCGTCATCAGTCCCACCACGTTGTCGCGCCGCGCGAGCCGCAGCGCCCGCTCGCGGTCCTTGGTGCCGAGCCGTCCCATGCCGGTGTCGAGCTTGACGTGCACGCGGGGCGCCGCCTCGGCCACCTCGTCGGTCCACGCCACGACGTCGGCCTCCGCGGCGATCGCCGCGCGCAGCTCCCCGGGGGCCAGCGCGCCCATCACCAGGATCGGCACGCTGACGCCCTCGCGGCGCAGGCCCTCGGCCTCGCGGGCGGTGGCCACGGCCAGCCAGCCGGCACCGCCGGCGAGGGCGGCCCG
>Ga0187894_10002937_pt1 | contig 19688 bp, 17 predicted proteins | sample GBC1701081metaG_FD_136650 | JGI IMG/M metagenome (GOLD analysis project Ga0187894, IMG submission 136650) | White microbial mat communities from a lava cave in the Kipuka Kanohina Cave System on the Island of Hawaii, USA - GBC170108-1 metaG ...
CTCGAGCCCATCGGCGATGTGCCTCCGATCGAGTTCGAGCAAGCGTACTATCAGCAACGTGAGGCTCAGGCCGCCAGGCTTTGACTCTCACAAAACTGTCTCCGGAGAAGCCGGGGTGGTTCAGCTCAGGGTCTCGATATCCAGAACAATCCGCCGGCATATCACTTCACCAGGCTGAACGACATCAAGCCGGCCATGGTGAAGGAGGCCACCACCAACGCGCGGATCGCAGCCAGTGAATTTGCCGCGGATGCTGGCGTCAAGGTGGGGGGCATCCGGGATGCGCAGCAGGGTGGCTTCATCATTCGTGACGTCGGCGAAGAGTACGGCGATACGAAAAGCCTCGAGAAAGAGGTTCGCCTCGTCACGACAATCACTTTCTACCTGGAGTAGGCAGACGCACATGCTCGCGCTGCACAGGCAGCAACATTCGCCGAACTGAAGGGGGCAGCAGGTGTGGCCTGAGCTGCGACACGCCTATGACGCCGAACTGGTTGCTGCACGTCGTGCCGCGGCTGCGGGGAACTTCGAACATGCGTTCGAGCATCTGGGGCGCGCCCATATCCTCAGCCAGCGCTTCACGTGGCGGCACGTGTATTCGCATTGGCTGATGCTGAAACTGGGCACCTCGACCCGGGACTGGCCGGAAGTTCTGGGCCAGGTGTCGCGTATCGTGGCAGCCGCGATGTTCTCGCGTATCTGGGTACCGGTCGGCAATACTGGCCGCGCGAATGTCAATGCGATGCAGCCCATGCCGATCCCCGACGACCTGCGCAGCGTCCTGGAATCGAGTGGCCTGACGAAGCGTTGACGCAAGCACCGCAGATACGGCCTCGCGGCGTGCCCGCATTGCGCTGCGCGACGACTGAACTGCACATGGGGCGAGGAAGGGAGCAACGATGATCACCGCTTCTGTCAGCGTCGATGTACCGAGTCTCGAGGACGGCGTTGCCTTCTACTGCAGCGCCTTTGGCTTCGCGAAGAAGTCCGAGCCCTTGCCCGGCCTCGCCGTCCTGCACGGCCTCAACATCGAGCTTTGCCTGCTCGAAAAGCCTGCCGGTTCCATCCCTTCATCCAACACCAGCGACCGGCGCAAGTTCGAGCGCCACTGGACTCCGGTTCATCTCGACTTCCATGTGGACGACCTTCACGCCACCCTCGAGCGAGTCGAGGCGCTGGGCGCGAGGCGCGAGGAGGTCTTCGAGAACCCGGAGCACGGATCGGCGGCATTTTGCAGCGATCCATTCGGCCATGGCTTCTGCCTGATCCAGAGGAAAGGCAAACGATGAGCCTCGCGCCTCTCGCGGCCGTCGAACCGCGGCGTTGGACGGCGACCTGCTGGCTCACGGGGTGAAAGAGGCCTGCACGAGGAGAAGCGGATATGGCGATCGGGAAGATGAAGAAGTACGCGAGCTTCGATGACTATCTCGAAGACCAGAGCCCCAGGAACCAGGCAATCATCCGCGCCCTGCGCAGGTTCGTCGCGCGCGTCGCGCCGAAGCTGGGCGAAAGCGTCAAGTGGGGGAACGGGTGCTGGATCGGCAGCGACGGACCCGTGGCGTACCTGTATTCGGACACCGGGTGGGTGCAGTTCGGATTTTTTCGCGGAGCGTCGCTGAAGGATCCGAAGCGATTGCTCGAGGGCAAGGGGGCATACGTACGCCACATCAAGGTCCGCAAACCGTCCGATATCGACCAGCGGGCCTTTGCGACGCTCCTGAGGCAAGCTGCGCGCTCAAGTCAGTCATAGTTCGCGCTGCGCAACGTCTACGTGGTGATACGCGGGGTGGCTGGATGACACGGATCGACACGCGAAGGCAGCGCCTGCAGGCCTACCTGGAGAACCGCGTCTGGGACGGGGGCGTCCTGCTGCTTCCCTGACGGCATTACGTCCCGCTTTGAGCCACGCGCCTGCGATACAATTCGCCCATGGCTCGCCGACCCTTCGTCTTGCTTCTCTCACTGCTGACCGCGCTCGCACCCATCGCCACCTCGGCGTTTGCGGGCACGGATCTGCATTGTCACGAGCAGGCCTCAGTCTCGCACCGCGTTGATGTGGCCGGTGCGGGCATCGCGGTGGACGCGCCGCACGCGTCGCACGGGCCAACCGTCGCAGGTGACCCCTTCGGAGTACAGCACGACGGCCACGCTATGGGTGGCACCGCAAGCAGTTGCGGCTGCGATTGCTCCTGCGCGACCGGCAGCGGCTGCACGATTCTCGCGTGCGTGCCGATCGCTTCGCTGCTGATCGAACAGTTTTCCGGCGATCGTCCCGACAGTCTCGCCGACGCCAACCACGCGCGCGGCCGCGGCCCGCCGCCTTCACCGCCTCCCATCGAGTCCTGGCTCCAGCGATAGAGCATCTGCCGTTCGCGGCGATCTGCCGCGATCGACGAAGTCGCGTACGGCTCACAGCCGCGCGCGACCTGGAGGACTTCGATGATTTCCGCCTTGCCCCGATCGCGTGCCCTCAGTGCCGCGATCCTGATACTCGCTGGCTGCCTCGTCGGCTGCGTCTCCGTTCCCGCCGACCGCGGCAGGAGTGAGGTCGACGCGTGGGTGCGCGAGCGCACCCGTGCTGCCGATGACGCCGCTCGCGAATCTCTCGCACCGGAAACGGTGGCAGAGCGTGTGCGCGATCTGCTCAGCCGCCCGCTGACCCCCGGGATTTCCGTGCGCCTTGCGCTGCTCGGCAACCCCGACCTGCACGCGACCTACGCGCGGCTCGACCTTGCGGTCGCCGACGCGTACGAGGCGGGCCGCCTCGCCAATCCACGCTTCTCGGCCGCAATCCTCGACTCGAACGTCGCGGGCGAGCAGCTCACTCTCGGCGTGGTGCTGCGCTTCGTCGACCTGCTGTTCCTGCCGTCGCGCGCGCGCATCGGGGCGGCGCGCTTCGCGCAGGCGAAGCAGGACGTCACGCACGAGGTCCTGCAGCTCACCGCCAGAGCGGAGGAGAGTCACTATCGACTCGTCGCGGCCCAGCAGCTCGCCGCGATGCGCGAGCTGGCGTCTGTCGCGGCCGGCGCCTCGGCCGCACTGGCGCAGCGCTTTCACGCCGCAGGAAATATCACCGGCCTCGAGCGCGCGCGAGAAGAGGCGGCGGCCTCGCAAGCACGGCTCGAAACGCTCGCCGCGCAAGCAGAGCTGGCCGAGGCCCGCGCGCGACATGCCCGCCTGCTCGGCCTCTCCGCGGCGACGCACTGGAGCGTCGAAGAGAACCTGGGCGCACCGCTGGCAACGGAGGCTGACGTCGAATCGCTGACCGCGCTTGCACAGTCGTCCCGGCTCGACCTTGCCGCCGCGCGCAGCCGCACTGAGTCGCTGGCCTCCCTGGCCGGTCAGACGCGGCGCACGCACGCGATCGCTGATCTCGAAGTCGGAGTCGAGCGCGAGCGGGAAACCGACGGCGAACGGCTCACGGGCCCCATGATCGGGTTCGCCGTCCCCGTGTTCGGAACGGGCTCGGACCGGTCGCTGCGGGCAACCGCCGAGCTCGAACGGTCGCGCGCGGCGCTTGCCGGGCTCGAGCTCGACGTGGTGCATGAGGTGAAGCTCGCGCACGCGCGCACGCTCAACGCGAAAGGCAGGGCTGAGGAGTTCCGCTCGGTTCTCGTGCCGGCTCGCGAGGCGATCGTTGCGCGCATGCAGGAGGAGTACAACTTCATGCTCGCCGGCCAGTTCGAGTTGCTGGCCGCGAAGCAGGCCGAGTACGCGGCTTACAGCGGATACATCGAAAGCGTGCGCGACTACTGGCTCGCGCGCACGGAGCTGGCGCGAGCCGTCGGCACACGTCTTCCCGACACACCCGATGGCGCAATCGCTCCCATCGCCGTTCCAAGGCCGGCGGAGGGGCGGCCTGACGACGAACACCGCCACCACGGCACGACAGGCAACGACGGTACGGCAGGCAACGACCGTACGACTGGCAACGACGTCGCCACCGGAGGTGCGCCATGATCTCGCGTCGCAGCCTGATGAAACTTCTCGGCCTCGGTGGCGCGTCGGCCTTCGCGGCGCCGCTGCACATCGCCCGTGCGCAAGCGCCGGACGAAGCAATCCGCGTCGACGCCGACGACCGGCTCGCGCCGCGCAACGTGCGGCGCACGTCGCAAGGCTACGTGCCGGTGCGCACGCTCAACGGCTGGACGCTGCCGCACCGCATGAACGGCGGCGTGAAGGAGTTCCACCTCATCGCAGAAGAGGTCGAGCACGAGTTCGCTCCCGGCTCGCGCGCGAAGTGCTGGGGCTACAACGGCACGACGCCCGGGCCGACGATCGAGGCGGTCGAGGGCGACCGCGTGCGCATCTTCGTCACCAACCGGTTGAAGGAACACACCAGCATTCACTGGCACGGCATCCTGCTGCCGAGCGGGATGGACGGCGTCAGCGGGCTCACGCAGCCGCACATCGAGCCGGGCGAGACGTACGTGTACGAGTTCACGCTGCGCCAGCACGGCACGCACATGTACCACCCGCACGCCGACGAGATGGTGCAGATGGCGGTCGGCATGATGGGCCTCTTTGTGATCCACCCACGGCGCGGCGAACCCAATCCCATCGATCGCGACTACGCGCTCCTGTTGCACAACTGGGCGCTGCACCCGGGCACGTATCGGCCCGACCCGTCGGTGATGGTCGAGTTCGACCTCTGGACCATGAACAGCAAGGTCTTCCCGGCCATCGAGCCGATGGTCGCGCGCACCGGCGAGCGAGTGCGCGTGCGCGTCGGAAACCTATCCATGTGGAACCACCCGATGCACATGCACGGCGTGCAGTTCTGGGTGACAGGCTCGGACGGCGGGCGCTGGCCGCGCTCGGTCTGGCGGCCGGAAGTGACCGAGCTGGTCGGTGTCGGGCAGACGCGCGATCTGGAATTCGTCGCCGTGCCCGGCGATTGGGCGTTTCACTGTCACATGTCGCATCACACGATGAACGCAATGGGACACGGAATTCCGAACACGCTCGGCGTCGATCAGCGCGGCGTGGAGGAGAAGATCCGGCGCGTGCTGCCGGGCTACACGGCGATGGGCGAAGCCGGCATGGCGGAGCACCAGGTGCACACGGACGCGGGCCACATGCGCGGGCCGGAGAACACGCTGCCGATGATGATGGGCAAGGGCCCGTTCGGGAACATCGAGATGGGAGGGATGTTCACCGTCATCAAGGTGCGCGACGACCTGAAGCGCGGCGACTATCGCGACCCGGGCTGGTACGCACACCCGCCCGGCACGCTCGCGCGGCGCGTGTAGGCAGCCGCGCGTACGTGGCAGTCGCGCGCACGTGGCAGCCGCGCGTACGTGGCAGGGGCGCGGCGCGTAGGCGCGAGGCGCTGGTCAGAACGTGACGGTCGCGGTGGTGCCGGTCGGGCTGCTGTCGAGCTCCACCCGCCAGCCGAAGCGATCGCAGATGCGCTTCGTAAGGTAGAGCCCGACGCCGTAGCCGCTGGGGCGCGTCGTGAAGTTGCGGTCGAACACCTGCGCCATGTGTTCCGGCGCGATACCGGTCCCGGAATCGCGGATCGTGAGCGCGCGCCCGTCGATCTCGCAGGTGATCGAGCCGCTCGGCGTGTGCGCGACGGCATTGCGGAACAGGTTGCTGACCACGATGGTGACGAGGCTGCGCGGCGCGGGCACGCGCAGGTCGCTCTTGCACAGGCATTGCAGCTCGACGGAACGGCCGTTGAGCAGCTCGCGGTGGTCCTCGACCACCATTGGAACCAGCTCGCCCACGTTGCAGAGCTCGCCGGGCTCGCTCTCGATGGTCGCCTCGCGCGACAGCATCAGCAGTGCATGCGTGAACTCGGACATCTCGGCCGCCGCGCGCCGGATGCGTTTCACCGCGTTCTGCGCCGCCGGCGCGCCGCGGGTCTGCTCGGTGAGGAGCTCGGTGGCACCCTGGATCACTGCGAGCGGCGTGCGCAGCTCGTGACTCGCGGTGGCCGTGAAAGACTGCTCGCGCTCGACCAGGGCGTCGAGGCGTTCCAGGAATCGATCCACGGACGCGGCGATGGGCGCCAGCTCGTCGCTCCCGAACTCGTCGCCGAGGCGCACGTTGCGCTCGCGCGGATCGATGCGGCTGAGGCGTTCCGCGAGGGCGGTGACGGGAGCAAGGATGCTGCGCGAAGCCCAGCGCGCCGTGAGGATGATCAGGATCAGCATCACGCCGAGGATCAGGATGAACCACGCCCAGGCCAGCGCTTCGCGCCGCTCGTGCGGCGTGACATCGTAGGCGATGTACACGCGGCCGCTCGCGGGATCGGCAACCAGCACCTGCCAGAGCCGGCCGCTCGACGATATGCGTGGATGGTTGCCGGGGGGCAGGGCCGCAAACTCCGGCGGCAGGTCGGGCGAGGTCACCCGATACGTGCGCAGCGTCTGCGAGGCCGTGCGGTGCTCCTCGCGGTAGTTCGCGGCGTATTGCTCGTAGATCGCGAGGTTGGTGTGCATGACGTCGTCGAGCAGGCCCTGCTCGACGCGCTCCTGCACCAGCGCCGCCCAGAACGCGAGCAGGATCAGCGTCAGGCCGACGCAGAAGAGGATGCCCGCGAGGAAACGCGAACGAAGGCTAAGTTGCGTCAGGTTCGAGCGCCGCAAGCCGATATCCCTCGCCGTGATGCGTATGCAGGAGTTTGGCTGCGAATGGCTTGTCGATGGCGTTGCGCAGAGCGTACATGTGCGCGCGCAGGACGTCGCCGTCCGGCGGCTCGTCGCCCCACAGCTCGCGTTCGAGCTCGCGCCGCGTGACGACTCGATAGGAATTCTGCATGAGCAGCAGCAGCAGGCGCCGCGTGCTGGGATTGAGTTTCACGGCCACGCCGTCGCGCTCGGCGGTCAGTGTCGCCGGATCGTATTTGAGGCCGCCCACCTGCAGGACGCCGCCGATGAAGCGCGGGGCGACGCGGCGGACCAGCGCGCCGAGCCTCACTTCCAGCTCGACGAGCGAGAAGGGCTTGACCAGGTAGTCGTCGGCACCGGCTTCGAAGCCCGCCACCTTGTCCGTGACCAGGTCTTTCGCGGTGAGCATCAGCACCGGGGCCTGGACCCTCAGCTCGCCGCGCAGGGCGCGGCAGACGGCGAGGCCGTCCATCCCGGGCAGCATCAGGTCGAGCACGATCACGTCGTGATTGCGCGCCGCGGCGCGCGTCAGACCGTCTTCCCCGGTGAGAGCGTGCTCGATGCGATGACCTTTCTCGGTCAGGTACTCGCAGACGTTGTCGGCGATGTCCTGATGGTCCTCGATGAGCAGCACGCGCATGGGTGCAGTGTAAGCGCCGGTGGGATTGGGGGACTCAGCCTTGAGGGCAGCCGCGCTGTTGGGCATCGTTCTCACCATTATTGTCTAATATATTGATTGTCATAAACCTTTAACCGCACCGCCATCCCCCTGTCGCGATCCTGGCCGAGCCTGCACACCGTGGGCTGGTGCAGGCGGGGCCTGCACGACACGGAGGACCGATGGCGGTACTGAGCGCAACCGATGTTGTCCGGCGCTTCGATGCAGCCGAGCTGTCGTTGTGCCTGTATTTCAATCGCGGCTGCGCACGGCGGAGTGTGCGCGATTTCTTCGGTCTTATCAGCCGTCTCGGCGACGGCGTTTTCTGGTATGTGCTGATCGTCACATTACCAGTTCTGCATCCCGGCGTGAGCGGCGCGTTTTCGCTGCTCATGGCCGTCACCGGCCTGGCGGGCGTGCTGGCATACAAGGTCCTCAAGCGCACGCTGGTCCGCGAGCGGCCCTTCATCAACTGCCGCGGGATCCGCCTGGGCACGGCGCCGCTCGATCGCTACAGCTTCCCCTCGGGGCATACGCTGCACGCCGTTTCTTTCACCACGATGGTCATGAGCGTCTTCCCCGAAGCAGGCCTGGTGCTGATCCCCTTCACGATTCTGGTCGCCGCCTCGCGGGTCGTGCTCGGACTCCACTACCCCACCGACGTCGCCGCCGGGGCTCTGCTCGGCTTCGCGCTGGGCTCCGCCGGCGTTCGCATCGCCGGTATGCTGGAGCTGCTCCCCGTTGCCTGAATAGCGGCCGCCGCCTGTAAGATTGCGCCTTTCATCCGCTGAAGGGCGCCGCATTGGCTCGCACACTCTCCTCGAATCCGGCCAGGCACGGCTTTCACATGCCGGCGGAGTTCGAGCCGCACGCCGGCTGCTGGATGGTCTGGCCGGAGCGCGGCGATAACTGGCGCCTCGGAGCGAAACCGGCGCAAGCGGCCTTCGCGGCCGTCGCCGCGGCAATCTCCCGCTTCGAGCCCGTGACGATGGCCGTGTCGCGCGAGCAGTACGCGAACGCGCGCGAGATGCTGCCCGCGCCCGTGCGCCTGGTCGAGATGAGCACGAACGACGCGTGGATGCGCGATACCGGGCCCACGGTCGTGGTGAACGAGCGCGGCGACCGGCGCGGCGTCGATTGGATTTTCAACGCGTGGGGCGGTCTGGACGGCGGCCTGTATTTCCCCTGGGACCAGGACGATCTGGTCGCGCGCAAGGTGCTGGAAATCGAAGGCCTGTCGCGCTACCGGGCGCCGCTGGTTCTCGAGGGCGGCGCGATTCACGTGGACGGGGAGGGCACGTGCATCACCACCGAGGAATGCGTGCTCGACCGCAACCGCAATCCGCAGATGACGCGCGAAGAGATCGAGGCGCAGCTGCGCGCCTGGCTCGGCGTCGAGACGGTGATCTGGCTCGGGCGCGGCGTCTACAACGACGAGACCGACGGGCACGTCGACAACCTGTGCTGCTTCGCCCGGCCCGGTGAGGTCTGCCTGACGTGGACCGACAATCGTCGCGACGCCCAGTACGCGAGCTCGCGCGACGCGCTGGAACGGCTGCAGGATGCGCGCGACGCGCGCGGCCGACAGCTCAAGGTGCACAAGCTCGTGCAGCCGGGACCGCTGTTCATGACGGCCGAGGAAGCGGCCGGCGTCGAACGCGTCGAGGGAACGCATGCCCGGCGTGCCGGGATGCGGCTCGCAGGCTCGTACGTCAATTTCTATCTCGCCAACCGCGCGGCGATCGTGCCGCTGCTCGACGCGAAGCGCGACCGCGGCGCGCTCGCGGCGCTGCGCAGGATTTTCCCGGAGCGCGAGATCGTCGGTGTGCCGGCGCGCGAGATCCTGCTCGGGGGCGGCAACATTCACTGCATCACGCAGCAGATCCCGCGCGGCGCGTCCGCCCGCCGGGCGCCGCGTCGTGCTCAACCGCAGGCCCCACGTCGCGCTGCGCGCCGCGGCACCGGCCGTCCGTAACCAGGATTTCGGTAACAGGGTCATGCCACGAAACAAATCATCGTCGAAGCGCGATCGCAGGGGGCGCATCAGCGACCTGCTGCGCGTTCGGCCGGGGCGGGTCGACCTCGATGACGAGCACGCGGACGCCACGCCCGGCGTCGACAGCCGCGAGAAGGCCGAGGCGGAGCTCGAGCGCCTGCGCGGGCAACTCGGCGAGCTGCAACACAAGATGTATGCCGACGGCCGCTTCGGTGTGCTGGCGATCGTGCAGGCGATGGATGGCGGCGGCAAGGACGGCACCATCCGTCACGTGTTTTCCGCCTTCAATCCCGCGGGCTGCAGCGTCACGGCCTTCAAGGTGCCGAGCGAGACCGAGCTCAAGCACGACTTCCTGTGGCGCATTCACGCCGCGGTGCCGCCGCGCGGGTCGATCGGCGTCTTCAACCGCTCGCACTACGAGGACGTGCTGGTGGTGCGCGTCGAGAACCTGGTGCCGAAGCCGGTCTGGCGCGCGCGCTACGAGCAGATCAACGAGTTCGAGCGCATGCTCGACGCCAATTCGATCCGGGTGGTGAAGTTCTTCCTGCACATCAGCAAGGACGAGCAGCGCGAGCGTCTCGAAGCGCGCCTGCGCGACCCCGAGAAGCTCTGGAAATTCGACCCGGGCGACATCGACAAGCGCCGACAGTGGGACGACTACATGGCGGCGTATCGCGACGCGCTGGCCCGCTGCAGCACCGGGCACGCGCCCTGGTACGCGATCCCGGCCAATCGCAAGTGGTATCGCAACTACGCGGTCGCGCGCATCCTGCTCGAAACGCTGAGCGATCTGCCGCTCGAATGGCCCCGGGCGAAGGTCGATCCGCGCAAGGTGAAGGTCCCGCGTTGAGCCGGGTCGTGCCGAGGCTTCCGTCCGGTTGGGCCGATTTCCGTTCGCAGCACGTCCGGCTGAGTACAGCTTTCCCGTCGAGGTACGGCATGACAAGCCTGAAGAACCTGCTCGCGCCGTCCGTCATCGCCTTGTTCGCCACGATCATGGGCGTTGCGTCGCCCGCCAGTGCCGAAGACGTTCTCATGCGCGACGTCGCGCTCGTGGACGTCGAGACCGGGCAGGTGCGCGCGAAGACCGACATCCTGGTGCGCGGCGAGCGCATCGCCGCGATCGGCGCGTCGGGTTCCGTGCCTTCGGGCGGCACGCGCGTCGTCGCGGGCCGCGGGCGCTTTGTCATCCCGGGCCTCTCGGAAATGCACGCCCACGTGCCGCCGCCCGCCGAGCAGCGCGCTCTCGGCGAAGACTACCTGCGTCTCTACGTCGCGAACGGCGTCACGACCATCCGCGGCATGCTGGGCGCTGCGTGGCACCTGCAGCTGCGCGAGGACATCGCGCAGGGCCGCGTGCTCGGTCCGCGCTTCTTCGCGGGCGCACCGTCGCTCAACGGCAATTCCGCGCCGGACCCGGCGACCGCGCAGCGCCTGGTCCGCGAGTACCAGGCGGCCGGTTTCGATTTCCTCAAGCTGCATCCCGGTCTCAAGCGCGACGTGTTCGACGCGATCGTCGCGACGGCGCGCGAGGTCGGCATCGCCTTCGCCGGGCACGTGTCGGAGGACGTCGGCATCGAACACGCGCTCGCGGCGCGTCAGTCGACGGTCGACCATCTCGACGGCTATCTCGACGCGCTCGCGGATGCCGAGTGCCGCAAGAGCCGCGGCTCCGGTTTCTTCGGGATCGGTCGCGTCGACTGCATGGATGAGCAGCGCATCGCGCCGCTGGTGCGGCTGACGAAAGAGGCGGGCACGTGGAACGTGGCGACGCAGTCTCTGCTCGACAAGTTCGCCGAGCCGCCGGCGAGCGAAGAGGCCCTGCGCGCACGGCCCGAGATGAAATACATGGCGCCGCAGACCGCGGCGAACTGGTTCAACGCGCGGCGCAATTTCGCCGGCGGGCAGCCGCCGACGCCGGCGCAGGTGGCGCGCTTCCTCGAGTTGCGTCGCAAGCTGCTGCGCGATCTCGACGCGGCCGGCGCGCCGCTGCTGGTCGGCGCCGATTCGCCGCAGATCTTCAACGTGCCGGGCTACGCGAGCCACGACGAGCTCGGCTCGCTGGTGCGTGCCGGCATCGCGCCGCGCGTGGCGCTGCACGCGGCGACCGTCAACGCCGCGCGACTCTTCGGCAAGGAGAAGGAATTCGGCACGCTCGCGCCCGAGCGCACTGCGGACCTGGTGCTGCTCGAAGCGAACCCGCTCGAGGACATCGCCAATACGCGGCGCATCGCCGGCGTGATGCTGCGCGGTCGCTGGTTCGACCGTTCGCAGCTCGACGCGATGCTGGCGGAAGTCGCCGAGCGCGCCGCGAAACGCTGAGCGGGGCGAAACGCTGAGCGGGCGAAACGCTGAGCGGGCGAAACGCTGAGGGGCGGGCAACGCTGAGCGGCGCGGAGCGCTAGCCGGAGGCAGAGAGCTCGCGCCGCGCGCGCTCGAGCCATTCCTGCTGCGCCTTGCGGTAGTGCGCCGGCGCCAGCTCCGCCGAATCCAACACCTCGCGCAGCACCTGGCGTGCCTGATCCGGGTTGCCGCTGCGCTTGAGGATCAGCGCGTAGCGCACGCGCGCCTCGGCGCCGGGGTAGTACTCGCTGAGCACGCGATACTCTTCGAGCGCCTTCGCCGCGTCGCCTTCCTCTTCCAGTGCGCGCGCGTACAGGAGGTGACCTTCCGGAGACTTGAAGTCGGGGTTGTGCTCGATCAGCTCGTCGAGCGTCTCACGGCACTCGCGCTGCTCGTGCGCCGCAAAGTGCGCCCGCGCCAAGCCGAGCATCAGCGTCGGGTCGTGCTCGTAGAGGCCGGTGAGCGCCGAGCGATAGGTGGCGATCGCTTCCAGCGTCAGCCCCTTCTCCAGCTGCTCCTCCGCGAGCCGACGGCGGCTGTCGATGTCGCCCGACAATCGCACCCGGCTCGCGTACTGGCGCAGGTCCCGATCCGGATCGAGCGTCTTGCGCACGGCACTCACGGCACGGCGAGCGCCGCGACTCGAGCTGAGCGACGGCAGGACTTCGGCGACGATGTAGGCGATGGAACCGACCATCGGCAGCAGGGCGATTGCCCAGATCCAGAGGGAATTTCGTCCCGTGCGAATGCAATGAACGATGAGCGCGACCTGGATCGCCATCGTCAGGATGATCAGCGGCATCGGGCCCTCCCTCGCGTGCCTCAGCGCGCAGCGTAGCCGATTTCGAGGAAGGCGGTGCGGTCGCGCCCGGGGAAGTAGCGGTAGTTGCCGAATGCGAAGTCGGCGCGATCGGCATAGGCGCGGTCGAGCACGTTGTTGACGCGCAGCGACGCGTGCCAGGCAGGCAGGAACTGCCAGCTCGCGCCGACGTTGAGCAGCTCGTGGCCGTCGTAGCGGTTCTGGTTGCTGGCATCGACGAAATAGCTGCCCACGCGCAGCCACTCGGCCTCGGCGCGCCATTGGGACGAAGTTCGCCACTCCAGACGCACCGAGTGAACGTGACGCGGAGCGGTGTCGACGTCGTTACCTGCGCTGATCTGCTCGCCCTGCTCTGCGCTGCGATCGAAGTCGTAGCGATGCCGTGCATAAGTGCCCGCCGCGCTCGCGCGCAGCTGCGTGACCGGCGACCAGCCCACCTCGTATTCGACCCCGCGATGCGTCGTGCGCCCGTCGCTCACGTTGAAGGCGTTGGCGTCGCGCAGGATCACGTTGTCCTTGTCGAGCGTGAACGCGACCACCGAGTAGTCGACCCTGGCGGCGCGGCCGCGCAGGCCCAGCTCGAGGCTGTCGATGCGCTCCGAGTCGAGATCGGCGACAGTCTGCTGGCGCTGCAGCCGATAGAGCTCCGTCATTTCGGGCGCCCGGAATCCGCGTCCGGCGTTGACGAACAGGCGGTGATCCGCTGCAAATGCCCAGACGAGGCCGAGCTTGGGCGCAAGGTTGGTGAAGCTGTCGGCGCTGTCCGCGGGGCGACTGTACAGACATCCGCCGGACGGGCACGGGACGCCGCTTTCGTCGGTGTTTCCCGCCAGCATCCGGTTGTCGTACTGGTAGCGCACGTGCTCGAGGCGCAAGCCGGCGATGAGGCGCCAGCTCGCACCGAGCGCCTGGTCCACCTGCGCGTAGCCCGCGAGCGTGCGCGCGTCGACGTCGTAGTCGTAGTGACGTCCCGCAGGGCGAATGGCTTGCTGGGCGGGCGTGCCCTCGGTGGTCGGCGCGTCCTGCACTTCCAGCAGGAACGTGTCGGCGAGCTCGGCATCCGCACCGAACGTGACGCGTGTGTTCTCGCCGCCGCGTGTGAACGTTGCGTACACGGCCGCGCTGTCCTGGCCGTTCTCCTCCAGCGGCTTGCCGAGCAGGAAGTGTTGCAGGAAGGTCATGCGCGAGCTGCGCAGCGTCGCGCGTACGTCGTTGCGGCGCTCCTCGCCGGAGCTCCAGTGCGCGACGAGGCGCCCGCTGTGCGCGTCGCGGAAGGCCTCCGGGTTGGCGTTCGAGCGGCGCAGGTCCGGATCGCGATAGCTCTCGAAGCCCTGGACGAAGCCGGCAGTTTCCTGGTTGAGATTGGTCGCGGCGAGGCGCAGGCGCAGCGTGCTTTCCGCGAAACGATGCGTGAACAGGCCGTTGAGCTTGGCTTCCTCGAACCCGGATTCATCGCGAAAACCGCCGTCGTGAGTCCAGTGACCGAGCAGTCGCCAGTCGTTCGCACTGTCGCTGCCGCCCGTCAGCGCCGCACCGGCGTGCGCGAAGTCGCTGCGCAGGCGCAGGTAGTCGTCCGAGCCTCCCTCGATGCTGCTGCGCAGCCCGGGCCGCATCCCCGGATCGTCGAAGATGACGTTGATCGTGCCGTGCAGCGCGTTCGACCCGTAGAGCGCCGAGCCGGGGCCGCGCAGGATCTCGATCGCGTCCGCCTGCTCGCTGTTCACCTCGAACAGATCGTTGACATTGCAAAAGCCGTTGGGCCGGATCGGCACGCCGTCCTCGAGCATGAGGAACGCCCCGCACGAGCCCGCACCCGTGAGCACGGGGGAACGCAGCGCCGTGAGGCTTTCCTGTCCGCTGCCGCGCTGGATCATCGTGCCTGCGGCGCGGTTCATGATCTCGGCGTGGTGCGTGGCGCCGCGCTCAGCGATCTCATCTGCAGTCAATCGCGTGATGCTGCCGGCGTGCTCGAGCAAGGGCTGCTCGATGCGCGTGGCGGTCACGATCATGCGCTCACCGGGCTCCGACTGGGCCAATGCCGGCGCGCCGCTCGAAAGCAATGACGCGAGGGTAAGCAATGACGCCACGGAGAACAGGTAACGGCGCACGCGGTGCCTATTTCGAGGTGGCGGCGCCAGTCTGCGACGAAGCGCTGCGCGGCAGTGCGAAAGCGACGACGGCGTCGCCCCGATCCGTGCCGAGCCCGCCGTGACCGCCGGCCGCGATGGCGACGAACTGCTGATTGCCGGGTCCCGCGCGATAGGTCATCGGTGTCGCCTGGCCGCCCGCCGGCAGCCGCCCCTTCCAGAGTTCCTTGCCGGTTTCGACATCGAAAGCCCGCAAGTAGTTGTCCATCGCCGCACCGATGAAGATGAGGCCGGCGGCGGTGACGATCGGGCCGCCGAGGTTCGGTGTGCCGAGGGTGCGCGTGGGGACGAAAAATGGCGCCAGGTCGCGCGTCGATCCGAGGGGCACCTGCCACTTGATGACGCCGGCCCGCAGATCGACCGCGGTGAGCGAGCCCCAGGGTGGAGGCGTGCAAGGCAGTCCGAAGGGCGACAGCAACGCCTCGCGTCGCATGCCGTACGGCGTGCCCGACTGCAAAGCGAATTCGGATTCGGGATAGTCGCCCGAGCGGGCTTGCGGGCGCACCTTGTCTGACGCGAGCAGAGTGACGACCGTCGGCAGCTGCGTCACGGGCACGATCGCCCACTGACGCGCGCTATCGAAGGCGATGCCGCCCCAGTTGGTTCCGCCGACATAGCTCGGATAGAGCAACGTGCCCTTGAGGCTGGGCGGCGTGTAAATACCTTCCGACCGCAGGCTGGCGATGCGATCGCGGCAGTGGCCGCGATCCCAGAAGGTGAGCCCCCAGGCCTCTTCCGGTCGAACGGAGCCGTGCGAAACGAGGGGCGGCGGAGCCGTGGGAAACGGCTGCGTCGGCGCGGACTGCTCGCCGGGAATGTCCGACTGCGGTACCGCGCGCTCCTCGATCGGAAACAAGGGCGCGCCCGTCTCGCGGTCGAAGACGAAAAGCATGCCCATCTTGGTCGCCTGCACCACGGCCGCGACGTTCTTGCCGTCGCGTTCCAAGTCGACGAGCACAGGCTGCGCAGCGAGGTCGTAGTCCCACAGGTCGTGGTGCACGAGCTGGCGATGCCAGACCACTTTGCCGCTGTCGGCTGCGAGTGCGACGAGTGAGTTCGCGTAACGATTCGCGCCCAGCCTCTCGCCGCCGAAGAAATCGGGGCTGGCGGAGCCGGTCGGCACGAAGACCAGGCCGCGCGCGGGATCGACTGAGATGATCGACCAGGCATTCGCGGCCCCGGTGCGTCGCGCCTGTTCCCGGGACCAGTCGCGGCTCGCGGGATCGGCCGGATCGACCGGGATCGCATCCCACGACCAGCGCAAGCGTCCGTTGCGCACGTCGAAAGCACGCACCGTGCCGCGCTCGACGTCGACCGCGCGGTTGTCGCCGATCGCGGAGCCGACGATGACCAGGTCCTTGTAGATCGCGGGCGGCGACGTGACGAGATAGTCCTCGGCGTCGCGCACGCGCATGCCGGCGGTGAGGTCCACCGCGCCGCCGCGCCCGAATCCCACGCACGGCTCGCCATTGCGCGCATCGATCGCGACCAGGCGCGCGTCGAGCGTTCCCATGAAGATGCGCTGACTGCACGGTCCGATGCCTTTGGGGAACGGATCGCGCCACACGCTCACGCCGCGCGACGTGGCCTCGGAGTAGCGCCTGGCGCGATCGACCTTCGGATCGTAGCGCCAGCGCTGGCGACCGGTCGCGGCATCGAGCGCGATCACGATGTTGGTCGGCGTGCTGAGGTACAGCGTCTCGCCGAGCAGGATGGGCGTGGCTTCGAACGCCAGCTTGTCGGCGCGCGCGAAGCCTTCGCCGAGTTCGCCGGTGTGGAAGGTCCACGCGACCTCGAGCTCGCCCACGTTCTCGCGCGTGATCTGCGTGAGGTTCGCGTAGCGCTGGCCGAATTCGTCGCCGCCGTAAGTCGGCCAGTCGCCGCCTTCCGGGCTGTGGCCCTGACCGAAACAGGGAAGGGCGCAGAGCGCAAGCACGAGGAGCCGGCCAGCGACAGCGAACGAAGCAATCGCCGGCGGTGAGGACATGCGGCGTATGGTACCGGACTTTGGCTGCCGTGATCCGCGCTGCGGCTGTCGTTGCAGCGCGAACATGAATATCTAAACGAACAAAGTCCGGTACCATATGTAGATACGAAGATGCCCGTGCCACAAGCCGCATTCGCACCGCGCCTCCTGCGCGCTGGCACCGTAGCGGTCAGCACGCTTCTTACCTCTATTCTTCTTCTTGCCTCCGTGGCCGTTGCGGACGCTGTCGATCCACCACCGGCTGCGACAGCGTCGCAGGCTCTCGTACCAACTCCGGCCCGCGGCGACGATTCGGGCCGCCCGCGCATTGGCCTGGTGCTGAGCGGTGGCGGTGCCCGAGGTGCCGCGCACGTTGGCGTGATCAAGGTTCTCGAGGAGCTGCGCGTTCCGATCGATGCGGTCGCCGGCACCAGCATGGGCGCGATCGTGGGTGGGCTCTACGCCTCCGGACTGTCGGCGCAGGAGATCGAAACCGCGCTGCTCGCGATCGACTGGCAGGACGTGTTCACCGATCGCACCTCGCGCACCGAGATGGCCTTCCGGCGCAAGCAGGACGACCAGAACTTCCTCGTGCGCCTGCCGCTCGGCCTCAAGGACGGCGAGTTCGTCCTGCCGAAGGGCCTGATCCAGGGACAGAAGCTCACACAGGCCTTGCGCGGGCTCACCTGGCACGTGAACGCCGTCGAAGACTTCGACAACCTGCCGATTCCGTACCGCGCGGTGGCGACGGACCTGGAGACGGGGCAGGCGATAGTGCTGGATCACGGCGACGTCGCGACCGCGATGCGCGCCAGCATGTCGGCACCCGGCGTGTTCGCGCCGGTGACGCTCGACAACCGCATGCTGATCGACGGCGGCATCGCGGCAAATCTGCCGATCGAGGCGGCACGCGCGCTCGGCGTCGATCGTCTCATCGTCGTCGACGTGAGCTTTCCGCTCCTGCCGCGCGATCAGCTGGCCACAGCACTGGAAGTTTCCAACCAGGCCATCGCAATCATGGTGCGACGCGAAGCGCAGCGGCAACGCGCATCGCTGGCGGACAGCGACGTGGTCATCGATCCGCCGCTCGGCAATGCTTCGTCAGCCGATTTCCGGCAGGTGCGCGAAGCGATGGTCGTCGGCGAGCGCGCGGCGCGTGACCGGCGGGCACGGCTCGCCGCGCTCGCGCTCGAGCCGCATGCGTACGCCCGGTATCAGGAAAAACGCCGGCGGCGCGACCCACCGCAGGTGCAGGTGGATTTCGTGCGCGCGGCACCGGAGGCGCAGAGCTACCAGAACACCATCGCCGCGACGTTCGAGCCGGTCGTCGGCAAGCCCCTCGATCCGGCCCAGCTCGAGCGCAGCATCGCGGAGCTCTACGGCCTCGACACTTTCGAAACGGTCGACTACCGCGTGGTGCGCGAAGGGGAGCGCACCGGCCTCGAGATCGCCGCGCGCCGCAAGTCCTGGGGTCCGAACTACGTGCGCTTCGGCCTCAACCTGCAGGACGACTTCGAAGGCAACAACAGCTTCAACGCCGCCGCCCGCTTCATCGTCACGGAAATCAACCAGCTCGGCGGCGAATGGGTGACGGACGTGCAGGTCGGCGAGAACCCGCGCTTCGTCACGGAGTTCTACCAGCCGCTCAACTACGGCGCGCGCTGGTTCGTGGTGCCGTCCCTCGGGTTCGAGATCCGTAACCTGCAGGTCCTCGAGGACCAGGAACGCGTCGCGGAGTACCGCGTGCGCGCCGGGGCGGCTGGCGTGGACTTGGGCCGCGAGTTCGGCAACTGGGGCGAAGTGCGCACCGGAATCCGCCGCGGCTTCGGCAATGCGCGCCTGCGCATCGGCGACCCGACTCTGCCGGAGTTCGAGTTCGATCTCGGCGAGTTCTTCACGCGCCTGTCGTACGACAAGCTCGACAACGTCAATTTTCCGCGCCACGGCGCTTCCCTGACGCTCGAGTGGACGGCGCCGCGCACGAGTCTCGGGGCCGACTCGGGTTCTTCCGACCGGCTCGAGCTCGACTGGCTCATGGCGCGTTCTTTCGGGCGCCACACCCTGATCAGCTGGGTGTCGGGCGGTTCGACGCTCGACGGTAACGAGAGCGCGGTACAGGACTTCTTCTCGCTGGGCGGTTTTCTGCGCATGTCCGGCCTGCGGCAGGATTCCCTCAGCGGCCCGCACTACGGCATCGGGCGACTCATCTATTACCGGCAGATCGGCCGTCCGGGGCCTGGTTTCCTCAACGTCGCAGCCTATGCCGGGCTGTCGGCGGAGGTGGGCAACACCTGGGACGTGCGCGGCGACGCGAGCTTCGGCTCGGCGCGCAAGGACGGCAGCATCTTCCTGGGTCTCGACACGTTCTTCGGTCCGCTGTACCTGGCGACCGGCTTCGACGACGAAGGCGAGACGGCGTTCTACCTCTTCCTCGGCCGGCCGTTCTAGAATTCGCGCCATGGCCGTCGTTCATCCGCACAACCTGCGCAAGCCCATCCACGCCGAGCAGCGTCCGTACGGTATCCGCGTGACGCTGCGCGAGAGCGATCCGTTCCGCAACCTGCTGGGCCCTGAGTGGCAGAAGTATCACTGGTTCGCGACCGCGCACGAGCGCGACCTGACGCTCGCCGAGATGAGCCGTAAACACGAGTACTCGCGCCCGGGCGACCGCCCGGCGCTGGTCTTCACCAAGGTCGAGAAGCTGGCCGAGAGCCGAGGGCTCTGACCCCCTCGGCGCGCCTCAGTGCCTCAGGCAGTCACCGCCTCAGGCAGTCGCCGGCGTCGAGCGACGCAGGCCGACGTACTGCAACTCCGCGAAGAGTCCCACGACCAGCGCCTGTCCGATGACGAAGGCGTAACCGAGCGCGTTCGGCGCGACCAAGCCGGCGGTGAGCAGCAGGAAGCTGTCGATGACCCAGAGTGCGTTTGCGCCGATCACCGCCCACACCGCCCATTTCGGCAGCGCGGCGCGCATGCCCAGGAATGCCACGATCGCGGCATAGGGCACCAGCACGATGCCGGCGTTGAACATCAAATCCGCGGGAAGGTGCAACAGGCTTTCCAGCGGACCGGCGAACAGGAGCATGAGCAAGCCGGTGCCGCCACTCGCGGCAGCGTCGGCGAGCAGGGCCCAGCGCAGGA
>Ga0187894_10002938_pt1 | contig 19680 bp, 22 predicted proteins | sample GBC1701081metaG_FD_136650 | JGI IMG/M metagenome (GOLD analysis project Ga0187894, IMG submission 136650) | White microbial mat communities from a lava cave in the Kipuka Kanohina Cave System on the Island of Hawaii, USA - GBC170108-1 metaG ...
GACTATGCAACCGGCGCCGCGTACCTGCGCGGCATGGGCACGGGGCGCGTCAAGGCTGTGCACGGTCTGGCGCAGGCGCAGAAGGAACTGGGCGCGCTGGTGGTCGAAGCGCGCGTGCCGCAGCCGGGGCAGGCGCAGCCGTCGGGCTACGAAGGCGCGGGCTACGTGGTGTTGCGCCATCCGGAAACGCGTGTCGTCGAACACGCGCTCGCCCGGGCTGTCGAACTGATCCGTGTGGAGCTGGGATAGCGCGCGAAACGCACGCGTCATTCAGGTAATCACCCAGCGGCAAGGTCCCCGCGCCGCCGCGGGGGGCCGGAGATCCGGGATCGTGACGCAGTCCGCGCCACACCGCGTCTGGCGTGCCCGTATACTGCCGCCGTCTTTTTTCAGGACCCTGCCGTGAGCTCAGGGATCACCAGGATGCGAAACCTGTTGCGCAGCCTCGCAGCCCTCGCCGCCGCACCGGCGCTGCTGCTGGTGCCGCCTGTTGCGGATCCCGCGACGGCGCTGCTCGCCGCTGACGAGGTGGTCGTGCACAAGGGCAGCCGAAGACTGGAGCTGCTGCGCGACGGTTCCGTGATCGGAAGCTATCGCATTGCGCTCGGCCTCGATCCGAGCGGCCCCAAGCAACGCGAGGGTGACTTCCGCACGCCGGAGGGCCGCTACTCGCTCGTGCGCCGCAATGCCAACAGCGATTTCTTCCTGTCGATCCAGATCTCCTACCCGAGTGCCGACGACGTGCGCCAGGCGCGCCGGCGCGGCTGGCAGCCTGGCGGCTCGATCATGATCCACGGCCTGCCCAACAAGCCGCGTCACCCGCCTGACTACTACGCGACGCGCGACTGGACCGACGGGTGCATCGCGGTCTCGAACTCCGAGATGGTCGAAATCTGGCTGATGACCAACCGCGACACTCCTATCGAGATACGCCCCTAACGACGCTCCTTAGTTCCGCGACGTCCCATTTTTTCAGCGACGTCCCTTGTTCTGCGCGTCCCCTGACAGGCGTGCGGGGCTCGTCTGACATAATAGGTCCCCATGGAAGCCAGCCTGGTCATACCCGAGGCAGTGGATGCCCGCGTAACTCCCAAGGGGAGCCTCGAGAATCTTTCCCAGGCGGAGGTCGCCAAGCTGCTCGACGCAGGGCAGGGCGGTCTCTATTCGCTGTTCCGGCAATGCGCGCTCGCGGTGCTCAATTCGGGCAGCGAGATCGACGACGCCAAGCTCATCTTCGAGCGCTACAAGGATTTCGAGATCCGCATCGCGCGCCAGGCGTGGGGCATCAAGCTCGAGGTGAAACATGCCCCGCCGTCGGCGTTCGTCGACGGGCACATGATCAAAGGCATCCAGGAACACCTGTTCTCGGTGCTGCGCGACGTGGTCTATATCTCCAACGAGATCATCGACAGCGGCCGCTTCGACCTGAACGACGGGCCGAGCATCACCAACGCCGTGTTCCACATCCTGCGCAACGCGCGCATCCTCGAGCAGAAGCTGCGGCCGAACCTCGTGGTGTGCTGGGGCGGCCACGCGATCAATCGCGCCGAGTACGACTACACCAAGAAGGTCGGCTACGAGCTCGGCCTGCGCGGCCTCGACGTGTGCACCGGCTGCGGGCCGGGCGCGATGAAGGGCCCGATGAAGGGCGCCACCATCGGGCACCAGAAGCAGCGCATCGCGCCCGGTCGTTACATCGGCATCACCGAGCCCGGCATCATCGCCGCCGAGCCGCCCAACCCGATCGTCAACAACCTGGTGATCATGCCGGACATCGAGAAGCGGCTCGAAGCGTTCGTGCGCGTCGGTCACGGCATCGTGGTTTTTCCGGGCGGCGCGGGCACGGCGGAGGAAATCCTCTACCTCCTCGGCATCCTGCTCGATCCGCGCAACGCCGAGCAGCCGTTCCCGCTGCTGTTCACCGGGCCGCCGGACAGCGCCGCCTACTTCGAGCACATCCACGATTTCATCGGCGCCACGCTCGGGCCGGCGGCGCAGAGCCGCTACCGCATCATGATCGGCAATCCCAGCGGGGTGGCGCGCGAGATGGTGCAGGGCATGGAGGCCGTGCGCGATTGGCGCAAGCGTTCCAACGACTCGTACAACTTCAACTGGCTGCTGGCGATCCCGCCGGAGTTCCAGCATCCGTTCGAGGTCAGCCACGCGAACATGGCGGCCCTCGAGTTGCGGCGTTCGCTGCCGGTTCACCAGCTCGCGGCCAACCTGCGCCGCGCGTTTTCCGGCATCGTGGCCGGCAACGTCAAGGAGTACGGCATCCGCGCAATCGAGCGCCAGGGTCCCTTCGAGCTGCACGGCGAACCGGCGCTCGTTTCCCAGCTCGATGCGCTGCTCGCGGCGTTCGTGGAGCAGCGCCGCATGAAGATCGCCAGCGGCGAGTATCGGCCGGTCTACCGGCTGGTCGCATGACGCCGGTGCGGATCCGCTACCGCTTCGTGCTGCCGGACGGCAGCCGCGAATCCTTCGACCTTTTCTTCGACGCCAACACCTTCCAGATCCTCAATCCGCACCCCGCGCCGTTGCCGTTCTGGACGGAGCTGGCCTTCAACCAGTGCGAGAACTGCCCGCTCAAGGCTGCGGACCACCCGCATTGCCCGGTGGCCGTGCAGCTCGTTGCCGTCGTCGAGCGGCTGGAACGGCTGGTGTCCTACGACCAGGTGCGCGTGGACGTGCACACGGTGGAGCGGGTGGTGAGCCAGGAAACCACCGCGCAGCAGGCGCTGAGCTCGCTCCTCGGCCTGATCATGGCCTCCAGCGGCTGCCCGCGTACCGAGTTCCTGCGGCCCATGGCGCGATTCCACCTGCCGCTGGCGAGCGAGCACGAGACCATCTTTCGCGCGGCCGCCTCCTACGCCCTGGCGCAGATGCTGCAGATGGCCAGCGGTGGGCAGCCCGATGCCGCATTCCAGGGCCTGAAGGCGGCATACGAAGAGCTGCACAAGGTGAATCGCGGCATCGCGAAGCGCATCAGCGCTGCGGCGCGCAACGATCCGGCGCGCAACGCCGTGGTGCTGCTCGACGCCTATACGACACTGCTGCCGAACGCGATCGATCAGTCGCTCGCCGAAATGCGCCCGCTGTTCGCGGGCGTTCCGGGCGCTGCCCCGGTCGCAGACGAGAATGCGCCGGCGCAGAGCGCGCCGCCGTAATGGCGCGCGGTCAATAACGCGCCGGAGCTGCCGCGCAACAACTCCTCGCAATAATGGGCGAGGTTAAATACGGCGCGCAGGTGCGCTTGCGACTCCTATCTCATTGCCGCGCGCGCTGCGTCGCGAGCCACGCAGCGGCCGGTCGCCTGTGATGCAGTTCCTGTCCCCTCCGGAACCCTCTCAGTACTGTCGCGCCAACTGCCGGGATCAAACGCCAATGAGCGACAGCAAAACATACAGAGCCGAGACCGGGCACAACGGCGCCGAAGAAGGGACGGCCGCGCGTGGCAAGGGCGACGGTTGGGAGGCCTACTCCAACTGGCTCAACCGCATCCAGAAGACGGGCGGTCGCCACGCCGCGATCACGCGCAATCTCTACAGCTGGAACAACTACAAGAGCTGGGCCGAGAAAGTCCGCGACAACTGGAGCGAAGAGGAGAAGTAGTCCCGCGCACGCGCGACCCCTGAGGGTCGTAGAACTGCGTCGGCGGGCTGCAGTATTCCAGCAGCGGCCCTTCTAGCGGCCGCCCTCACTGGCGACGATCGTATCGACCAGCGGATCTTCGAGGTCCGCTTCCGCAGCTTCAGCGTTTTCCGATGCCTCCTCGGCTGAGGCTTCCTCCGCTGAGGCTTCCTCCGCCAAGGCTCCTTCCGCAGCGGCCCCTTCCTCCGAAGCCACTTCCGCCAAGACTCGTTCCACCGGTGGGCTTTCCGCAGGTGCTTCAGCCGCTTCCGGCGTAGTCGCAGAGGCCAGGTCTCCCGAAGTGACCGTGTATTCGATAGTCGGCTCGGCGGCCATAGCCGATCCGCCCCCTGCCATCACTGATGCGCCCCCTGCGATCGCGAGCTTCGCAGCCCCGTTCAGCTGCCCCGGTGCGTGACTGTGGTCTGACACCGCAACGGCAGCTGCCAAGGCAGGGACCACAGCAGCGCCCTCGCTGGGCGAAGTCCCGATCGCCTCGGGCACGCCCTCGCGCGCCTCGAGCCACTGGATCAGCGGCAGCCACTGATCGAGATCCTCTCGGACGAGGTATGCCTTCATCTCGTGGATGCCCACGCCCAGCTCCGCGGCACGGATGTAATTCTGGGAGTCCCGGAACGTCGCGACGATAGGGATGTGCAGTGTTGCAAGAAAGCGCATCAGCGCCTGGTAAACGAGGGTGTTCTTTTTCACGCGATTGGCAATCACGCCGATGCGGTTGTCGGCGCGCTTGACCTTCGCCACCAGCAGCAGGTCGGCGATGCACTTTGAGCAGGCGTGGATGTCTATGTCCGAAGGCAGAACGGGAACCAGGATGCGGTCGGCACCGCGAACCAGCTCGGGCATTTCAGGCGCGGCAACCGCGGCCGGTGTATCGATCACCTGGCGCTGCGAATCGCCGGGGGCCCGCAACTGGAAGCTGCGCGTGGTGCGCGCGTTGCGATCGTAGGCGGAGATACCGTGGATCAGGGGCTGAGGGGCGGAGCGTTTCTTGAGCCAGCGCGTACTCGAGGCCTGTGGATCGTAGTCCATGAGGACCGGGCGCAGCCCCTGTACCGCGTAGTAGCTCGCCAGGTTGATGGCGATCGTGGTCTTGCCGGAGCCGCCTTTCGGATTGAGGACGACGATGCGCTGCATGAAACCGGCGGCGCACCCCTCGTGAGCACCCGAAGGCCGCTGCCGGACTTGAGCCTACGCAGCGAGTGTGAACCACGCAAGCTTATGACCCTGCGACATTCCCGCAAGCGGTGGAGCGTGTGACAGCGCTCACGCTGCTGGACGCCGTGCCTGCCTATAGTCGGCCCCGTAATCGAGACCGGCTGTAAACGGATACCCGCCAATGGAAGTGCTGCTGCAGGTCTGGGATGAGCTCGACGATCTGGTCGGCTGCATCCGCCAAGTCTGGCTCGGCCTCAGGGTCGATCTGAGTTGATCGTCGATCCGAGCTGACCCGAGCGGCGGATCTCCGCGCCGCTTGACATCCCCGCCCATGTCCCAAGAATGCGCGCCGTTCGCATGTTTGCGAGCGTCGTGGATAGGGCCATGCCTGCTAATGACGATGAACGCGCCAGGGCGCGTGACGGCGAGCGCGCCGACGGGCGCGCGACGGCGCGTGAAACACGCGGATTCCAGGCGGAGGTCAAGCAGCTCCTCAGGCTGATGATCCATTCCCTGTACAGCCACAGGGAGATCTTCCTGCGCGAGCTCATTTCCAACGCGTCGGACGCGGCCGACAAGCTGCGCTTCCGGGCGCTCGCCGACCCCGCGTTGCTGGGCGAGGATCGCGAGCTCGCGATCACCATCGACTACGACGCCGCCGCTCATACCGTCAGCATCGCCGACAACGGCATTGGCATGAGCCGCGAGGACATCATCGAGCAGCTCGGCACTATCGCCAGGTCCGGCACTGCCGAGTTCTTCAGTCGCCTGACCGGTGACGAACAGCGCGATTCGCAGCTCATCGGCCAGTTCGGCGTGGGCTTCTATTCGGCTTTCATCGTGGCGGACCGCGTCGAGGTGATCTCGCGGCCGGCGGGCCGCGGCGCAGACGAGGCAGCGCGCTGGGAGTCGCGGGGCGAGGGGGAGTTCACGATCGAGAACGCCACGCGCGCCGGGCGCGGCACCAGCGTCATCTTGCACCTGAAGCCGGACGCGCATGAATTCGCCGATCCGATGCGCTTGCGGGCGCTCGTGAGCCGCTATTCGGACCACATCGCGATCCCGGTCCGCATGCGCGCGGAAGGCGCCGCCAGCCTGGACTACGAGACCGTCAATCACGCCCAGGCGCTCTGGACGCGCCCGCGCACCGAGCTCCGGGACGAGGACTACGTCGAGTTCTACAAGCACGTAGCGCACGACCACAGCGATCCGCTCGCCTGGTCGCACAACCGCGTCGAGGGCAAGCGCGAATACACGAGTCTCCTCTACCTGCCGGCGCGTGCGCCGTTCGATCTGTGGCATCGCGAGGCGGCCCGCGGCGTGAAGCTCTACGTGCGGCGCGTCTTCATCATGGATGACGCCGAACAGTTCCTGCCCCCGTATCTGCGCTTCGTGAAGGGCGTGGTGGACTCGGGCGACCTGCCGCTCAACGTCTCGCGCGAGCTGCTGCAGCAGGACCCCGAAACCGAGGCCATGCGCGCGGCTCTGACGCGTCGCGTGCTCGACCTGCTCGCGCGGCTGGCGCAGGATGAGCCCGCAAAGTACCGCACGTTCTGGCAGGAGTTCGGGCGCGTGCTGAAGGAGGGCCTGGCGGAAGACCCGGGCAATCGCGAGCGCATCGCGAAGCTGCTGCGCTTCGCCACCACGTTCAATGACGGGAAACCGGAGGCGGAGCGCGCCGGGGAAGACCAGTCGCTGGAAGCCTACGTGAGCCGCATGCCGGCGGGACAGAACCGCATCTACTACGTCATCGGCGAGAGCTTCGCCGCCGCGCGTTCGAGCCCGCACCTCGAAGTCCTGCGCCGCAAGGGCATCGAGGTCCTGCTGCTGTCCGACCGCGTCGACGAATGGCTGGTCGCGCAGCTGCCGGAATTCGACGGCAAACGCCTGCAGGACGTGGCGCGGGGCGATCTCGAGCTCGGCACGCTGCTCAACGAGGCCGACCGCAAGGTGCACGACGCAGACCTGCGCGAGAACAAAGCGCTGCTGCGGCGTGTAAAGGAGGCTCTGGGCGATCGCGTTACCGAGGTGCGTGTCAGCACGCGGCTCACAGATTCGCCGGCGTGCCTGGTGCTCGGCATCCAGGATATCGGTGCGCCTCTGCGCCGCGTGCTCGAGGCCTCGGGACAGAAGCTGCCGGTCGCGCGGCCCGCGCTCGAACTCAACGTACAGCACCCCCTCGTGAAGTATCTCGACGCCACGGCGCCTGACGACCAGTTCCGCGAGCTCGCCCTGCTGTTCTACGACCAGGCAACGCTCGGCAACGGCGAGCCGCTGCCGGATCCGGCCGACTACGTCGCGCGTCTCAACCGCCTGCTGTTGCGGCTCGGCGCGGGACAGACGGGAGCGACGCGCCAGACTTCGGACGGGGAGTCGTCTCCCGGTGCTTGAGGCATAATCCCCGCCTTTCTGCAGGCCATTCGACGAGGGGATCGACGTGACCGGAAAGCCCGACGACGCGGAGCTGCGCAGGCGACTCACGCCCGAGCAGTATCACGTGACCCAGGAGAAGGGCACGGAGCGGGCCTTCACCGGGCGCTTCGCCTACAACAAGGACCAGGGCACGTATTCGTGTGTCGTCTGCGGTGCCGAGCTCTTCAGCTCCGACACCAAGTACGAGTCGGGCTCCGGATGGCCGAGCTTCTGGCTGCCGCTCGCCGGCGAGCGCGTAAAAACGCACCGCGACGCCAGCCACGGGATGGTGCGCACGGAGGTCACGTGTGCCAACTGCGGCTCGCACCTCGGCCACGTGTTCGACGACGGCCCTCAGCCTTCCGGCCTGCGTTACTGCATCAATTCCGCCTCGCTCGATTTCAAGCCGGAGCCCAAGCGCTGACGCGCGGCTGCCCCGGCATCCTTTCACAGCATCTCCAAGGAGCACCCATGACGAAGCGCTTTGCGCCCGCTCTCACGTTGATCGCGCTCGCGGCCGCCTGTTCGGCCGAAGATTCGTCGCAGAACGCGGCTCCAGCCGCTGAAACGGCCGCCGCACCGGCGCCGGCCGAAGCCGCTGCGACTGCCGCGACACCCGTACCGCCTCCTGCCGAGCTGGTCGTGACGGATCTCGCGCCGGGCGAAGGCGAAGCGGTCTCTGCGGGGCAGACTGCAGTGATGCATTACACCGGGTGGCTCTACGATCCCGCGGCTCCCGAGAACAAGGGTGCCAAGTTCGACAGCTCGCTCGATCGCAGCGAGGCGTTCCCCTTCCAGCTCGGCGCGGGCCAGGTCATCGCGGGCTGGGATCAGGGCGTTGCCGGCATGAAGAAGGGCGGCAAGCGCCGCCTGGTGATTCCGCCGGCAATGGCCTACGGCGATCGCGGTGCTGGCGGCGTCATTCCGCCGGGTGCGACGCTCGTGTTCGACGTCGAGCTTCTCGCCATCGAATCGGCGCAGTAACCGCCCGGAGGTCTCCGTGAGCACACCTGTTGCGCGTGCGGCGCTGCCCGCGTTTCGCGCGACGGTTGTCGCGTTCGCTGTCGTCGCGGGCGGATCGGCGCTCTTCGCAACGGCTGCCGATGCCGCCACCGTCATCCACGCTGGTCGCCTCATCGACAGCGTGGCCGATCGCCCGGCAACCGAGATGACCGTGGTCGTCGACGGCAACCGCATCGTGAGTGTGGAGCGCGGCTACAAGGCGCCCGGCGCCGGCGACACTGTCGTCGACCTGCGCAACAGCACGCTGATGCCGGGCCTCATGGACATGCACGTCCACATCACCAGCGAGTACCGCAGCAGCTCGGAGCTGGATGGCTTCAAGGACGACGCCGCCGACGTCGCTCTCGAGTCCGTCGCTTACGCCGAGCGCACACTGCTTGCCGGCTTCACGCTGGTGCGCGACCTCGGCTCCGATTTCAATGCTGCCATCGCGCTGCGCAAGGCCGTCGACCGCGGCCGCGTGAAGGGGCCGCGCATCGTCACGGCCGGCAAGAGCATCGCGACAACGGGTGGGCACGCGGATCCGACGAACGGCTGGGCTGCCCATCTGGGTGGTAGCAACGTTGGACCGGCGGAAGGCGTGATCGACAGCCCCGAGCAGGCGGCTCAGGCGGTGCGTCAGCGCTACAAGGACGGCGCAGACTGCATCAAGATCACGGCGACGGGCGGTGTGCTCAGCGTTGCCAGGAGCGGCCAGAACCCGCAATTCACCGAGGATGAAGTTCGCGCCGTCGTGGCTGCCGCACGTGACTACAGGTTCACCGTGGCGGCGCACGCCCACGGCACAGAGGGCATCAAGCGCGCGGTGCGTGGTGGCGTCGACAGCATCGAGCACGGCACATTCCTCGACAAGGAAGCCATGGAGCTGATGAAGCAGCGGGGCACCCACTACGTCGCGACTATCAGTGCCGGGAACTGGGTCTACGAGAAGGCGCAGGACCCGAATTTCTTCCCCGCGCTGGTGCGCCCCAAGGCGCTCGAGGTCGGGCCGCGGATCCAGAATGCGTTCGCAGCGGCCTACAAGGCTGGCGTGAAGATCATGTTCGGTACGGACACCGGCGTCAGCGCCCACGGGCAGAATGCGCGCGAGTTCCAATTCATGGCGGCGGCGGGAATGCCGGTCATGGAAGCGATCAAGTCGGCGACCATCGTGCCGGCCCGCTTCCTCAGGATGGATGACCGCCTCGGCACCGTCGCGAACGGCAAGACGGCCGACCTGGTGGCTGTGCCGGGCAATCCGCTCGACGACGTGACCGCTCTGCAGCGCGTCAGCTTCGTGATGAAGGACGGCGTGATCTACAAGCGCTGATCTTCGCGAGGAACGAGGGGGCGGCCGCGACAGGCAGAGTATGAATTCAACCCCGCGCTTTCTCCCGCCCACTCCCCAACGCGTGACTATTGCCGGGCCTGCGGGTTCGCTCGAGTCCCTTCTCGAGGAGCCCTCGCCCTCGCCACAGCGCTTCGCCGTCGTTTGTCATCCGCATCCGCAGGGCGGCGGCACGATGGAGAACAAGGTCGTGCACACGCTGGCGCGCACGCTGCAGGAACTGGGCCTGTCCACAGTGCGGTTCAACTATCGCGGCGTCGGGCGCAGCGAGGGGGCGTTCGCCGACGGCATCGGCGAGGCTGAGGACGCGATCGCCGTGATCGACTGGTGCCGCGGGCGCTGGCCAGGGGCGCAGCTCTGGCTCGCGGGATTCTCGTTCGGATGCTACGTGGCCCTGCGGGCCAGCCGCGAGCGCGAGCCTGCGCGACTCATCACCGTGGCTCCGCCGGTGCAGCGCTTCGACTTCGCGACTTTCGTGGCGCCTCGCTGCCCGTGGCTGGTGGTGCAGGGCGACGAGGACGAGCTGGTGGATTGCGGCAAGGTGCTCGAGTGGACGCGCACGCTGCAGCCCGCACCGGACGTGCGAGTCCTCTCAGGCGTGGGGCATTTCTTTCACGGCCGGCTGCACGAGCTCAAGGAGGTCGTGCGCGAGGCGGTACTTTCCCGCTGAAGCTGCAGATCTGCGGGTTGCGGCGGGGCCCGGCGTAACCGGGCAGGGAAGCGTTGCGAGGTGTCGACATCCGGAGCGGAGCCGGCGGACCGGTCGCTCCGGAAATCGCCAGATCCCTCGATCGATCAGTTCACCATGGCCTTGAGGCTCTTCAGGGGCAGCACGCGCACCTTCTTGCTGGCGGGCTTGGCCTTGAAGATCATCTTCTCTTTGGTGAACGGGTTGATGCCTTCGCGCGCCTTGGTGGCGGGCTTCTTCACGACCTTCATCTTCAGAAGGCCGGGAACGGTGAACAGGCCGTTGCTCCGCAGGCTCTTCTTGATCTGGCCGTTCAGGGAATCAAACACGGCACCCACCTGCTTCTTCGAGAGCTCGGCCTCCTTTGCGATGTGAGCGAGAATCTCGGACTTGGTCGGTGCAGCATTTTTCTTCGCCATCTGTGCAGTCTCCTGTGGTTTCAGTGCGCAGCTTAAGCGCCCGGTTCGAAGTCGCGCGGCAAAATATCACAAGAAAACGCGGGCCGTAAGCGCCTTCCGCGATTTTTTTCGGCGCGCGAGAGGCTGCGAAAGCCTGTTTTTTAAGGCTCGCGCGCGTTGCGCGTCGGCATCGCAATCCCCGCGCGCGTGCCGGGGCGATGCCGTCGCGAGGCGCGACGACGCGTCGCGCGCGAGTGCGAGGCGCTGCGCGAGCGTGCAGATGTGTCGCCAGCAGACGACGCTGCGTCTTCGATTCTTGCTTCGCAAAGCGCCGTAAGCCGTTGCACCCGCAGGCGCACGACGTTGCGGGCGCGGCGGAGCACGCGCACACGCAGGTGTGCAGCGGAGGCCGTCAGAGCAGGCGCAGCAGCGCGCCGAGCAGGATCATGACGAACACGACCGACAGGTCGAGGCCGCCGATCGGCGGAATCACGCGCCGCACCGGATTGATCAGCGGCTCGCAGATGCGGTCGAGCAGGGATGAGGCGGGGCTGTAGGTGCCGGGTGCCACCCAGGACAGGACCGCGTAGATGATCAGCGCCACGAGATAGAACTGCAGGACCTTGTGCGCCAGGTCGCGCAACACGATCAACAGCAGATCGGGGACGGGCGGCAGCGCAATGCCGCTCATCCACAGCTCGATGCACACCACCGCCAGTTCCACGATCAGCAGCGCGATCACCGATGCGAGGTCCACCTTGCCGACCGGCGGAATCACCTTGCGCAGCGGCAGCACCAGGGGATTGGTCACCCGCAATACGGCCTGGGAGATCGGATTGCGGAAATCGGCGCGCACGAACTGCAGGATCACGCGCAGCAGGAAGGCGAAAAACAGCAGCCAGAGCAGCGCGCTGATGATGTAGCGAATGGCATCCATCGCGTGGCAGATCCTCGGTGTCAGGCCCCGAACTGGGCCGCGAGCTCGGCGGAGCGCCGGCCGGCGGCCGTCACGGCCCGGCGCACGATACCACGCAGGTCTGCTTCCTCAAGCACCGCGAGCGCGGCTGCCGTGGTGCCGCCGCGCGAGGTGACCTGCTCGCGCAGTTCCTTCGGCGTGAATTCGCGTGCGCGCGCCAGCAATGCCGCGCCGTGCGCGGTCTCGATCGCCAGCGTTCGCGCAGTTTCGGGCGTGAGGCCGAGCTCGCGAGCGGCCTCGTCCAGCAGCTCGATGAGCAGGAAGAAATACGCGGGCCCGCTGCCGGAAACCGCGGTCACGGTGTCGAGATCGGCTTCCTGCTCGACCCACACAGTCGTCCCGACGGCCTCCATCACCTGTTGCGCCGCCTTGCGATCTGCGGGGGAGAGAGTCGCGGCGGCGTGCAGTCCCGTGACGCCCGCGCCCATCAGCGCCGGCCGGTTGGGCATCGTGCGCACGATTCGCGCGTACCCGTCCAGCCAGCTGACGATGGCACTGGCGCGTACGCCGGCTGCCACCGAAATGACGAGCGGCTCGTGCTGTCGCACGGCCGCGGCCACGCCTCGCGTCGCCTCCGCCATGTATTGCGGCTTCACTGCCAGCACCAACACGTCAGAACGCGCCGCGTCCTGATTGTCCTGGCTGGCGATCGCCCGGTAGCGCCCGGCGACGGCGTCGCGCTGGGCGGCCACCGGATCGCACACCACGATATCGAGTGCCTGGGCTTTGGCGCTCAGACCGCCGATGAGCGCGGTCGCCATGTTGCCCGCGCCGATGAATCCGATCTTCATCATCTTTCTCCTTGCGTGCCCGCACCCTCTCGCGGTCCAAAAATCGCGGTGCCGATTCGGATGTGAGTCGCGCCTTCGTGAATCGCCGCCTCGAAGTCGCCGCTCATCCCCATCGACAGCGCGTCGAGTGCGTACCCGGCCGCGTTGAGCTCGACCAGCAACTGGCGCATGCGCCGGAACTGCCGCCGCTGCTCGGCGACGTCCTCCGTTTCCGGCGGAATGCACATGAGTCCGCGCAGCTTCAAGCGCGGCAGTGCTGCGACCTCAGCTGCCAGGCTCGCGACGCGTACGGGCTCGACGCCCGCCTTGTCGGGCTCGGGCGCGAGCTTCACCTGCAGGCACACGTTCAGCGGCGGCGCGTAGCGCGCCCGCTGCGCGCTCAGGCGCGCGGCGATCGGAGCGCGATCGATCCCGTGCACCCAGTCGAAGTGTTCCGCGAGCAGGCGCGTCTTGTTCGATTGCACCTGCCCGATGAAATGCCAGCACAGGCCCTCGCGCCGCACGGCCGCGATCTTAGCAACCCCTTCCTGTGGGTAGTTCTCGGCGAAGTCGCGCTGTCCCAGTTCCGCGACGGCCCGCACACTGTCGGCGTCGTGGCCCTTGCCGACGGCGACCAGTGTGACGCAATCGGCTGGCCGCCCCGCGGCGAGCGCCGCGGCTGCGATCCGGGCCCGCACGGAATGCAGGTTTTCGGCCAAATTCTGCGGACTAATTAACATATTGAAGGCGTTGCGCCTCCGCTATACTGGCCACCGATTTTTCGCCTTGCCGCACTGCATCGCACGCGCGGCCGTGAATCACGGGAGCTCGAATGGCCGTCGACATCGCGCAGTTGCTCGCCTTCGCGGTGAAGAACAACGCATCGGACCTGCACCTGTCGGCGGGTGTGCCGCCCATGATCCGCGTCGACGGCGACATGAAGCGCGTGAACATGCCGGCGCTGACGCACAAGGAAGTGCACTCCATGGTGTACGACATCATGAACGACAAGCAGCGCAAGGCCTACGAAGAGTTCTTCGAGACCGACTTCTCCTTCGAGATTCCCAAGCTGGCGCGCTTTCGCGTCAACGCCTTCAACCAGAACCGCGGCGCGGGCGCGGTGTTCCGCAACATCCCGTCGCAGATTCTGACCCTCGACGACCTGTCGGCGCCGAAGATCTTCAAGGACCTGTGCATGCTGCCGCGCGGCCTGGTGCTGGTCACCGGCCCCACCGGCTCGGGCAAGTCGACCACGCTCGCCGGCATGATCAACCACTGTAACGACAATCGCCCCGACCACATCATCACGATCGAGGACCCGATCGAGTTCGTGCACGAGAGCAAGCGCTGCCTGATCAACCAGCGCGAGGTGCACCGCGACACGCTCGGTTTCAGCGAAGCGCTGCGCTCGGCTCTGCGCGAGGACCCGGACGTCATCCTGGTCGGCGAAATGCGCGATCTCGAGACCATCCGCCTGGCGCTGACGGCCGCCGAAACGGGTCACCTGGTGTTCGGCACGCTGCACACCAGCTCCGCGGCCAAGACCATCGACCGCATCGTCGACGTGTTCCCGGCGGCGGAGAAAGAGATGGTGCGCGCCATGCTTTCCGAGTCGCTGCGCGCGGTGATTTCGCAAACGCTGCTCAAGCGCATCGGCGGTGGGCGCATCGCGGCGCACGAGATCATGATCGGCACACCGGCCATCCGCAACCTGATCCGCGAAGGCAAGATCGCGCAGATGTATTCCTCGATCCAGACGGGCCAGGCCCAGGGCATGCAGACGCTGGACCAGTGCCTGCAGGAGCTGACCGCCAAGGGCGTGGTGAGCAAGGAAGAGGCTCGCTACAAGGCTCAACACAAGGACAGCATTTGAGCGGACCGCCGATGTTCGAACCCCGAGGACTTTTCAGAACCGCCGCAAGTACGTCCCTGTAGGCTCGCTCAACGCCGTCCTGGCGTTGAGCGTTCTGAAAAGTCCTCGGGGTCCAAACACCGACGGTCCGTGAGACAGGTATGGAAAGAGATCAAGCCATCAAGTTGATGCAGGACCTCCTGAAGAGGATGGTCGAGAAGAAGGGGTCGGACCTCTTCATCACCTGCGGCTTCGCGCCCGCGATCAAGATCGACGGCGAAATCCGGCCGCAGAGCGAGCGCGCGCTCACGCCCGAGCAGAGCGGCACGCTGGTGCGCGCCATCATGAACGACAAGCAGACGCGCGAGTTCGACTCCACCAAGGAGTGCAATTTCGCGATCCATCCGCCGGGCATCGGGCGCTTCCGCGTCAGCGCGTTCGTGCAGCAGGGCAACATCGGCGCGGTGCTGCGAACCATCAACGCCAAGATCCCCACGTTCGAGGAGCTCGACCTGCCGCCGATCCTGCGCGAGGTGGTGCTTTCCAAGCGCGGCCTGGTGATCATCGTCGGCGGCACGGGCTCGGGCAAGTCGACGACTCTCGCGGCGATGGTCGGTCATCGCAACGAAAAGACCCGCGGCCACATCGTGACCATCGAGGACCCGGTCGAATACATTCACCCGCACGGCGGCTGCGTGATCACGCACCGCGAAGTGGGCGTCGACACCGATTCCTGGCACACCGCGCTCAAGAACACGCTGCGTCAGGCGCCGGACGTCGTCCTCATCGGCGAAATCCGCGACCGCGACACCATGGAGCACGGTATCCAGTTCGCGGAAACCGGCCACCTGGTGCTGTCGACGCTGCACGCCAACAGCTCCAACCAGGCGCTCGACCGCATCATCAACTTCTTCCCGGACGAGCGGCGCGAGCAGCTGCTGATGGACCTGTCGCTCAACATCCGCGCCATGATTTCGCAGCGGCTGATTCCGCGCGAGGCCGGCACGGGGCGCATCGCGGCGATGGAGATCATGCTCAACTCGCCGCTGATCCAGGACCTCATCTTCAAGGGCGAGGTCACGCAGATCAAGGAAGTCATGTCGCGCTCCACGCGCCTCGGCATGAAGACCTTCGACCAGGCGCTGTTCGACCTGTACGAAGCCGGCTACATTTCCTACGAGGATGCGCTGCGCAATGCCGACTCGAAGAACGAGCTGCGCCTGCGCATCAAGCTCGAGAGCAAGCGCGAAATGAAGGCCGAGATGGAGGGCGCGCAGAGCCTGCGCATCCTCGAAGAGAGCGAGGGCAAGGTGTTTTGATGCAGCCGGCAGCCGAAGTCGACGCAGGCGAGGCAGTCCTCAACACCAAACCGCTGTTCAAGCTGATGGTGGAGAAGAAGGCCTCCGACCTGTTCTTCACCTCGAACGCACCGGTGAAGATCAAGATCGAGGGCCAGATCTTCCCGGTCAACAAGCAGATCCTGAGCCCGGAAACGGTGCGCCAGGCCGCCTTCGGCCTGATGAACCAGGACCAGATCGAGCACTTCAACCGCGAGCTCGAGATCGACTTCGCCATCTCCGAGCCGGGCCTGGGACGCTTTCGCGTGAACGTCTTCCACCAGCGCGGCTACCCCGCGATGGTGCTGCGCTACATCACCGCCGACATGCCGAGCCTCGACAAGCTCGGGCTGCCGGAGATCCTCAAGGAACTGGTGATGCACAAGCGCGGGCTGGTCCTCATGGTGGGGGCGGCGGGCTCGGGCAAGTCGACCACGCTCGCCTCGATGATCAACTTCCGCAACGAGACCTCCTCGGACCACATCCTCACCATCGAGGACCCGATCGAGTTCCTGCACTCCAACAAGAAGTCGATCATCAACCAGCGCGAGGTGGGCCTGGACACCAAGTCCTACGCGCGCGCGCTGCGCGGCGCCATGCGCGCGGCGCCGGACGTGATCCTGATCGGCGAAATCCGCGACCGCGAGAGCATGGAGGCGGCGCTCACGCTGGCCGGCACCGGTCACCTGTGCATCGCCACGCTGCACGCCAACAACAGCGCCGAAACGCTGGATCGCATCATCAACATGTTCCCGCGCGACCAGCACGACCAGGTCTTCCTCGACCTGTCGCAATACCTGCGCGCGATCATCTCGCAGCGCCTGGTACGCACGCGCGACAACAAGCGGGTCGCGGCGATGGAAGTCATGCTCAACACGCCGCACATCTCCGAGCTCATCAAGCGGGGCGACGTGGTGACCGCGAAAGAAGCGATCCGCACGTCCTCCGAGAAGGGCATGCAGAGCTTCGACGTCTCGCTCTACTCGCTGTTCAAGCAGGGCAAGATCGAGCTCGAAGAGGCGCTCGCCAACGCCGACTCGCGCACCAACCTCGAAGCGAAGATCAACTTCGGCTGAGGCCTGCCTCCGGAAAGAGGGCTGGACGCCGCGCTCAGGCGTAGAGGTCAGAACACGCTGCGCGCGTCGAACACCGGCCCATCCACGCACACGCGTTTCATCGCCGGCCCCGACTCCGTGCGCACCAGGACAGTACAGCCGGCGCAGCCACCGACCGCGCAAGCCATGAATTCCTCGAGCGACACCTGGCACGGCACGTCGAACTGACGCGCCACTTCGGCTGCCGCCCTGAGCATCGGCGTCGGGCCGCACGCGAACATTGCCACTTCGCCGAGCTGTGCGGGCGTCAGGCTGCCGAGCCAGGCGGCCGACAGCGCAGTGACGTAACCGTTGTAGCAGCCCGGAAAGTCCGCAAAGCTCGCGAGCCGCGTCGGTACGCCCCAGTCCTCGACCAGCGGCATGCCGGCGATCACGCCGGAAGGCATGCCGGGCACCAGGATGGTCGACGGACGAGCACGAAACGGAAACGGAATCTCGGAACCCATCAGCACGAGCGGCCGCCAGTCAGCATCGCGCCGCTCGCGCAGCACGTCCGCCAGGAAGACCATCGGGGGGATGCCGACCCCGCCGCCGACCAGCAGGGGCCGTGGGCGCGAGGGATTCGACTGGAAGCCCTTGCCGATCGGGCCGAGTGTGCTCACGCGATCGCCGGGGCGGCGCGTCGAGAGGTGCCGCAGGCCGGAGCCGACGATCTTGTACAGCACCTCGATCCAGCCTTCGGCGACGCTCGAGCGCATGATCGACAGTGGGCGGCGCATCGGGACCGACGGATCGCAGGTGATGTGCACGAAGCTGCCGGCGGTGGCGTGCGCGGCGCACTCCGGCGCGCGCAGGCGCACGACGTACTGCTCGGCCGGGAACGCGTGCTGCTCGAGAACTTCCGCGTCCTCGACGAAAATGGTGCCGCGGTGCGGCCGGGCCTGCGCGTTCATCTGCGCCCGGTCACCGCTTCCAGCACGGCCATGCGCATCGCCACGCCGTTGCTCACCTGCTGCAGGATCGCCGACTGCGGGCCGTCAGCGACCTCGGATTCGATCTCGATGCCGCGATTCATCGGCCCCGGGTGCATGACGATCGCATCGCGCGCAGCCAGGGACAGGCGCTTGCGGCTCAGACCGAACTGCTCGAAGTAGCCCGCCGCGTCCGGCACGCTCGCCGCGGCCATGCGTTCCTTCTGGATGCGCAGCATCATCACCACGTCCGCGCCCCGGATGCCGTCATCGATCGCCTGGTAGCGCGCGCAGCCCGCGAATTCTCCAGCCCCGGGCATGAACGCCGCCGGCGCGACGATGCGGATCTCGCCGGTGCCGAGCGTCGCCAAGGCGTGCCAGGCGGAACGCGCGACGCGTGAGTGCACGATGTCGCCGACGATCGCGATCTTGAGCTTGCCGAAATCGCCCTTGCGCTGGCGGATCGTCAGCGCATCCAGCAAGCCCTGCGTGGGATGGGTCAGGTGCGCCTCGCCGGCGCTGATCACGCTCACGTGCGGCGCAACGTGCTCCGCGACGTGCGCCGACACGCCGGCTTCCGCCTCCCGCAGCACGAGCACGTCGATGTGCATCGCCTGCAGCGTGTACACGGTGTCCAGGATCGTCTCGCCCTTGGTGCGCGACGAGAGATGAACCTCGAGATTGACGACCTCGGCGCCGAGGCGGCGCGCCGCCAGCTCGAACGAGGCGCGGGTGCGCGTGCTCGGCTCGCCGAACAGGTTCGCGACCGTGACACCGGCGAGCAGGTTGGAGCTCAACGGCTGCTCGTCGATGGCGCGCACGTAAACCTGTGCGCGCTTGAGCAGCGACTCGAGCATCGGCCGTTCCAGCCCTGCGAGCGTGATGAGATGTCGCAGCGAGCCGCCGGGCCGCAACTGCCCGACGCGCGTCTCGCTCGCTGGCGCCTGTTTCGCACCGGCGCCTTGCACGTCGACCTTGTTCGATTCTGCTCGCTTGCCCACGTCAGCTCTCGCCGGCAAACCAGCGCTCCAGGATCACGCACGCCGCGGCGGCGTCCACGTCTTCCTTCTGTACGCGCCGGCTGCGCGCGCCTTCGCGCCGCGCCTCACGCAGCGCCTCGCTCGCATCGAGCGACGAGTAGCGCTCATCGACCGTCACCGCCGGAACGCCGTAGCGCGCCTCCAGCTCGCGCGCGAACGCGCGCGCGGGCTCGGTCAATTCCGCAGGACTGCCGTCGACGTTCGCAGGCAGGCCGACGACGAACCGCGCGGGGCGCCACTGGCCGACGAGACGGCCGATCGCCGGCCAATCGATGCCAGCCGCTCCGCAATCCAGGGTGGTGACGGGTGACGCGCGGCGCGTCACGGAGTCGCCCGTGGCGACGCCGATGCGCTTGCGTCCGAAGTCGAAGGCGAGCGCGACCCAGGCGCGATCGGGCGCGCGGTCATGCATGACCTGCCACGGAGCTGATCTGGGTCAGGTCGATTCCGAGCAGACGGCCGGCCGCCTGCCAGCGCTCTTCGTACGGAGTGTCGAAGATGATGCCTTCATCCGCGGGCACGCTGAGCCAGGCGTTTGCAAGCATCTCCTGTTCGAGCTGCCCGGCTTCCCATCCCGCATACCCGAGCGCGATGAACGCGTCGGGCGGTCCTTCGCCGCGCGCCATTGCCGCGAGCACGTCGCGCGAGGTGGTCACCTGGATGCGGTCCGAAACCCTGAGCGTCGAGTCCCAGCTTCCGCCGAGCCTGTGGATGACGAAGCCGCGATCGGTCTGCACCGGCCCGCCGCGCAGGACCTGGGAATTGCCGACGCGCGCGTTCTTGCTGTCGAGGGCGAGCTGCTCGAAGACGTCGCTCAGCTTCATCGGCAACGGGCGATTGAGGATCAAGCCGAGGGCGCCTCGCTCGCTGTGCTCGCACACCAGCGTGACCGTCTGCGAAAAATTCGGGTCGGTCATCGCCGGCATCGCGATCAGGAGCTGGTTGCACAGGAATGCCGTATCCGTCATGCCGCCAGTATCCCGTGCAGCGCGCCATCGCTCAAGGACGGGCATCAGGATTCAACC
>Ga0187894_10002939_pt1 | contig 19678 bp, 21 predicted proteins | sample GBC1701081metaG_FD_136650 | JGI IMG/M metagenome (GOLD analysis project Ga0187894, IMG submission 136650) | White microbial mat communities from a lava cave in the Kipuka Kanohina Cave System on the Island of Hawaii, USA - GBC170108-1 metaG ...
AAAAACCGAGAGCATGATTTGTTCTCCTACTCTGGGACACAGAGAAAGTTACGCTTCGGGAGTTATGCATCCCACAGGGGTGCAGCCCAAGAATCCCCTTGCTTTAGCTAGGGGAGTGTCAATTCTTTTTCGCTGCCTCCATATTAAACTTTTGCAACAACCATTTCAGTACAGCTTCCTGATCGGGAATTGTCGCTCGCCGGATTTGAGCAAGCAGATGAATCCGATCCGGTTTGGGCAATGCCGTATTCTGCAAACCTTCATTACAGGTCATGCAAACGGCTCGCAGATTCTGCATTGAATCGTCGCCGCCTTTCGATTTATCAAGGATATGCCCCATCGTCAACCGCACCGTGCGATTGCCACCCATCGGGTCGGGGTCGCTTGCCGCAACGCCGCACATCTGGCAGGTGAAGCCATTTCTTTCCAGCACTTGAGCGCGAGTTTTTTTAGAGATGTCGCGTGCAAAAGCGGGGACTCGCTCAATGGTTTCCAGGATGTATTGATTTGGTTTTAAGTTGGCACGGTCTTTGTGGGAAAAGATTTGATAGCCATCTTCATTGCGAAGTTCGCGCACTCTTCGCGCCCACTCGACTGCCCCGCCGCTGGCGCTTTGAATGTCCTTTGACTCAACCACTTTGCCAAGATTGCTGAGAAAAAACTCAAGAATTAACTGTTTTGATCCGGGTTTTCGTGACACGGCGTTTCTGCTCACTCCCTGCCGAGCGTGTAGTTACCAGCCGTAATTGTGGCTGGTAAACGGTCATCCGTTCCTTGCCTATTTGAGAATATGCGGGATTCAACTCAATTAGAATTGCCTTGCGCCCTAACTCCCCTGCCGCCAGCCCCGTCGTTCCCGACCCGCCGAACGGGTCCAAAACGGTATCGCCTTCCCGCGAGCCAAGCAGGATACAGCGTCGCGCTAATTCACGCGGGAAGGCAGCAGGGTGTCCGTTGCCGCCAGTGTCGGCACCGAGTATCCAATAGTTGCGGAGATTTGCGCCACTTGTCTCCCGAAAGCCGTTTGCATCGTAGAAGTAGGTTGGCGATTTCGCAAACAGGAACACTTCTTCGGTGGCGTTCGTTGGTCTATTCTTCACACTTTCCGGCATGGCGGTTTTTTTGATCCAGGTTATTTTTGATCGCAACACCCAGCCATCCGCTTGCAAAGCGAAGGCGACACGCCACGGCATCCCCAGCAAATCTCTGTCCTTGAGTCCCCAGCAATCAGGAACTTTGCAGTTGCGTTTTTGAATCAGTTTTTTGGTGTTGCCGACTACGGCATTCGGACCGCAATTCCCTGTGCCGCCGTTTCTCGCATAGCCATCGCCAACATTCAGCCACAGCGTGCCATCCTTACTTAGAAGACGACGCACTTCCCGAAATATCGCCACAAGATTTTCAACATAAAGTTCTGGCGACGGCTCGGCTCCAATCTGTGCCGGGTGATCGTAGTCGCGTAGCCCCCAATAAGGCGGCGAGGTGACGCAACATTGCACCGATTCAGCCGCCAGCGTTGGTAAAACCGTGAGGCTATCGCCAGTCAGGATTTGCAAATCTTCCATGTCAGCCATTATCTTGACTCAGGGCGTAATCAGCAAGCATTTCTCGCTGTCGCTTTCGATAAAGCCACTGCGCCTGTTACAATTTTCTTTCGTCTTGTAACCGATTTTCATTCCGATACGTTATTATAGGCGAACCATTAATCACTATTTTGGAGGATCAATTGAAACGTACATCATCACTCGTTCTATCATTCATGTTGCTGCTGGCTGTTACCGTAACCGCAGCCAACGGACCGAAAGTAGCAATTGCTTCGATGGAACATTCTTTCGGCACGGTCAAAGCCGGTACGCCGCTCAAATATAGCTTTGTCATTAAAAACGAAGGCACAACCGATCTGGAAATTCTGAAGGTTTCGCCATCTTGCGGTTGCACCACCAGCAGTTTCGATAAAGTCATTGCGCCCGGTAAAGAAGGCAAAATTACTCTCGCCATTGAAAACACCGAAACCTACAAAGGCGAAGTGACCAAGAGTACCACCGTCGGCACGAATGACCCTGACCGTCAGACCTTTACGTTGCTCTTAAAAGCGACTTTTGTTGCTGCCGAATAAGTCAGCAGTCAATAATAAAAAGAGGAACCACAGATTACACGAATGAACACAGATTATTTGCTGGCATCATCTCAAGCAATCTGTGTTCAATCTGCCGAATCTGTGTAATCTGTGGTTCTTTTCTTCTGCTTCACACCGCACGAACCACGCCGGTTTACGGAATCTTTGTCAACTGCGAAGCAACCACTTGCCAGCGTCCGTCACGTTTCACCCAAACATCAGTATAGCGGTCACGATTGACTTTTTCTTCGCCTTTCACTTTCTCTTTTTGCACGACAATGCCGGTCAACACCGCCGTATCACCATACAATCTCACCTTCGTCCCTTCGGCGCTGAATTCAAGAGAGCCATCGGTGCGCGGTTTGCTCGCCTTGATGCGTTCCATCTCCTGCGCTTTGGTTATCGTCTGCCCGTTCGGAAAGGTGAGGGTAAACTCGTCGGCTTCAATGCGCTCCATCGCCGCAGCATCAGCTTTCAAATAAGCGTCGAGCCATTCGCGTTCTGTCTTTACTACCTCAGCTTCGGCAGTGGCTACAGGCGCGGCGGCGGGCGTTTCGGCGCTCTTGTTAGCGGCAGGCTCTTTGCTGCCGTCACCCGGTTTATAATCCACCAGCCATTCAACATCAATGGCATCGGCGTTGCGTCGTTCCTTCTCCATCACCAGCCATTTGCCTCTGTCGTTCCAAGGGGGTCCGCCCAGCGGGTCTGAGTGACAGAAAGTGCAGTCTTTCGCGCCAAATTTCTTGGCTTTGCCAACAAAAGGCGGAAACGCCGACGCCTTCGCCGATAACAGCGCAACCAGACCGATAATAAAGATACTGGCAATAACAATTTTAATTCTCTTCACCTGCTATATTCTCCTCTTTTATTAGTCCGTAGTGCTTAGTCTGTAGTCCTTTCGTAGCTGTTGCGTAATGAAAATTCTTTGCCTAGCCTTCAGCTTTATGTTTCGCCTCCGGCTTTATGAATTGCCTCGCTTTAGCTAAATTGCCTCCCGCTTTAGCTGGAGATAAAAGGAGATCACCAAAGAGTCTGGCTTTAGCCGAAGCTTTTGGCTAAAGCCAGTCAGGGGAGGCTCTCTTATCCACTAGCTAAAGCGAGTGGCAATTCAGCTAAAGCGAGTGGCAATTCATAAAGCCAGTAGCAAGTCACGAAAACCGGCAGCAAGTCATTAAAACAACAACCCAAATTAACAAAAAACTACGGACTACGAACTACGGACTACGGACTAAGCACTAAAAACTATCTCGCACAAGTCAAAGCGCGTCCGCCATCTATGCTGATGGTTTCGCCGGTAATCCATGCGGCGTTGTCGGAAGCGAGAAAATAGATTAAATCGGCAATCTCTTCTGGTTTGCCGACGCGCCCCAACGGGTGTGTCGTCTTACTATGTTCGAGAAATGCCGTGTAATTCTCCTCATTCATACCGCCCGCCCGGTGCAAATTACTGACGACGACACCGGGATTGACGGCATTGACGCGAATGCCTTTTGCCGCTAGTTCCAGCGCCGCGCACCGTGTCAACTGGTCAACGGCGGCTTTGCTGACACAATACGCCAGCACGTTCGGAAATGACCGGAAGCCGGTGACGCTGGAAACATTAACGATGTTGCCTTGTGAGTTTTCGAGATGCGGCGCGGCAAGTTTCATCAAATGAAAGACCGAGCGCACATTGATATTCAGCATCTCGTCCCAGAGGTCAAGCGAAGTCGCTTCCAGAGAGCCGCTTTTCAAAATTCCGGCGGCATTGACTAACACCTCCAGCCCGTTCATCGCTTCGACAGCTTGATGCAAACAATCGGCTGCCGCCCGTTCATCGGCTAAATCGGCGGCAATAGTAAAAGCGCGATGCCCGCTTGCGACTTCGTTGAGCGCGGCTTCGCGTCTGCCAACCAGAGCGACGGTTGCGCCGCGACTCAGAAAGAGTTCTGCCGTGGCTCTGCCGATGCCGCTTGACGCGCCGGTAATGATAACTTTCTTCTCCATCAATAAACCATCTGCTCCGCTTTGAATCTCTGCGCTGTCTGTGTGTTCTCTGCGCCTCGGCGGTGAAAGAGCATTTCAAAACGCTTGCCTGACCTTGCACCCGTAAGGCAACCTGATTGTAACCCGAACGCAGCATTATACCGCAATTGTCATGCGACGGTTACTGAGAATTGCTCGATTTTTTGGCTTTCGTTGGTTTTTCGGTGGCGGGCTTTTCTGCACTGTCAGAAGATGATTTCACCTTCGTCAGCGTTGTCAATTTCACTTCTATTTCCGCCAGCCGTTGCTCCATCATCGCCATCAACCGCCCCTGCTGTTCCACCAATCGCTGCAACTGATCGAGGCGAATTTTCAATAATTCCATATCGTCCGGCGGCGGCGTATCGCGGTGTGAATCCGCTTGACGCTGCGGCACATTGGCGTAAATTCGCGGCGCATTGACAACGCCGATCAAGGCCACAAAAATCATTGTCGTAACAATAAGCGATAAGATTTTGCGAAGGCTCATAAAACATGGCTCCTGTAGTTCAGTTCAAAACCTGAATGTTACAGAAAATCTATGCGCCTGTTAAGAGGCTTCGTCCGTGCGGCAGATTCTTATACCTGTGTGGCATTAGGGTTGCTCTCAGCCAAGCGTATGTCGCAAAAGAATGCACCGCAACTGGAAATTATCAGCGACCCGTTGGCGTCGGTGAAAGCGGCGGGATTGCGCTATGTCTCCGACGGCAAACCCGGTATTCAACGCCTACAACGCGGCAAAAATTTCGTCTACATCGGTACGGACGGCAAACCCATCGGCGATGAAAAAGAGTTGCAGCGCATCAAATCATTGGCGATTCCCCCGGCGTGGTCTGAGGTCTGGATTTGTCCTCTGGCAAATGGTCATATTCAAGCCACTGCCCGCGATGCCAAAGGGCGCAAACAGTATCGCTATCATACACGCTGGCGCGAAGTGCGCGACGAAACCAAATTCGGGCGGATGCTTGCCTTCGCTCAGGCGCTGCCAACGATTCGCCGCCGCGTCGAACGTGATTTGCAAGTGCCGGGAATGCCCCGCGAAAAGGTTCTGGCGACGCTTGTGCGCTTGCTCGAAGCTACCTTCATCCGCGTCGGCAATGAAGAGTAGGCGCGAACCAATCGCTCTTACGGCTTGACTACCATGCGAAATCGTCACCTTGAAGTATCCGGCACAACCTTGCAATTTCGGTTTCGCGGTAAAAGCGGCAAAAATCACTCCATTAAGCTGACCGATTCGCGTTTGTCGCGCATCGTCAAAAAGTGTCAAAGTCTGCCCGGTCAGGATTTGTTTCAATACCTCGACGAAGCGGGCGAACCGCAAGCCATCGGCTCGGCGGATGTCAACGATTATCTGCGCGACATGACCGGCGAAGACTTCACCGCCAAAGACTTTCGCACCTGGGCAGGAACGGTGCTGGCGGCGCAGGCGCTCGTTGAATTTGCTGCGTGCGAATCGGAGGCCGCAGCGAAGAAGAATATCGTCGAAGCGGTGCAAGCAGTAGCAGAGCGTCTGGGCAATACGCCTGCCGTCTGCCGCAAATGTTACATTCACCCGACAATTCTCTCTACCTACCTTGACCATTCCATGCAAAACGGATTACAAACAATAACGACGACTCGCAATGGCGGCGGGCGCGGGCTTCGCGCCGAAGAGAAAGCCGTCGTTGCGTTGTTGCAAAACGATAATGCGGCAGCAGCATGATTTCTGCCAGCAAGGAAACAGAAGAAAACAGAAGACGATCCGCATCATACCGATAGATACGACACAGGTTTCTGTGCTTCGACTTTGAGAATGTGGGTGACGCTAAAACAGCAATGCCAGTGGAAACAAAAACGCTAAACCACAGAGACCCGGAGACACCGAGGTGGCACAGAGATGATTTGCCAACTTTCTGCGCTGTCTTTGCTACTCGCAAGAGTCGGCGGGGAATGAAGTATACAGAGATTCTTCTGCTTCTTCTCTGTGCCACCTCGGTGTCTCCGGGTCTCTGTGGTGGAAGCCTTATTTTGGCATAGCAAATCGCGTTACTTTCGCAGCATTACCCATAAAGCCATGACGCAGAACGACTGGAATGCATCGCTCTATCAGCAAAAACACGCTTTCGTATACGACTATGGCAAAGATTTGTTGGCGTTGCTTGCACCGCAGCCCGCTGAAGCCATACTTGATATTGGCTGCGGCACGGGGCAGTTGACGAAAGCGATTGCCGAATCGGGAGCGCGGGTTGTCGGCATAGACAAATCGCCGGAGATGATTGAGGCAGCGCGGCAGAATTTTCCCGCTATTGATTTTCGAGTTGCCGATGCCAGCGATTTCTCCTTCGCGCAACCGTTTGATGCCGTCTTCTCCAATGCCGCGCTGCATTGGGTCAGTCGTGCTGAAGCGGCGGCGCAATGTATCGCCAACGCTCTCAGTCCCGGTGGTAGGTTCATTGCTGAATTTGGCGGCAAGGACAACTGTTTCAATATCTCGCGGGCGATGCAAACGACATTACGCGAACGCTTGCAACTCGATGTTGAGGACGGCTGGTACTTTCCGTCAATCGGGGAATATGCCGCGTTGCTGGAAAAGTACGATTTGAATGTAACCGGCGCATGGCTCTTCGACAGACCAACACCGCTTGACGGTGAAGCGGGTCTCAGAAACTGGATCGCCATGTTCTGCCAAGCCTTGTTTGCCGATGTGCCGGTTGATTGTTATGACGAAATCCTCACGCAGATTGAAGCTAAAACACGGAGTACAAATTACCGAAATGGCATCTGGTATGCCGATTATCGCCGCTTGCGACTAGTGGCGTCGAAAGGATAAACGAAATGAATGTAGAACAATTACTGAGCAATAATAAACAATGGTCAAAAAGCATCAGCGAAAAAGACCCGGACTATTTCAAGAATCTCTCGAAAACGCAAACGCCGGAATTTCTCTGGATTGGTTGCGCCGATAGCCGCGTCCCCGACAGTCAAGTGGTCGGCTTGGGACCGGGCGAGATTTTTGTCCATCGCAATGTCGCCAATCTGGTCATTCACACAGACCTCAACTGCCTGTCGGTTCTGCAATATGCCGTCGAAGTTCTCAAAGTACAGCATATTCTTGTCGTCGGGCATTACGGCTGCGGCGGCGTTAAAGCGGCATTGCTGAATGCCTCTCACGGCTTGATTGATAACTGGCTGCGTCACGTTCAGGACGTTAAAGAGAAGCACACAGAGGTATTAGCGAAACTCGACGGCGAAGAAGCGCAGCATGACCGGCTTTGCGAATTGAATGTCATCGAGCAGGTCTATAACGTCTGCCAAACGACAGTGGTGCAGGGAGCCTGGAAACGCGGGCAGACGCTTACGGTTCACGGCTTGATTTATGGCTTGAAAGACGGCTTGTTGCACGACTTTTTGAATGTTCGCGTCAACAGCCCCGAAGAGATGCACAACAACTATCTGGCTGCCGTTGCTGCCCGTTCGTAACCCGCAATGACGCTGCACTGGCTGGCTGTTCAATTTCTTTTTTATCTGGCGCTGGCAACGGCGTTGCTGTGGCTGGGATTGGCGATTGCCATGATTATTGGCAATCGCCGCCTGCATTTTTTGAAAGAGATGCCGCCGCTTGCCGGAGCGGAGATGCCCGTCGTTTCCATCATCATTCCGGCGTGCAATGAAGAACGCAACCTTGCCGAAGCCTTGCAATCCGTCCTGCATCAGGATTACCCGCGCCTCGAAATCATTGTCATCAATGACCGTTCAACCGACGCCACCGGCGACATTCTCAATCGCCTCGCCCTCACCTATCCGCAATTGCGCGTCCACCACATCAACGAGCTACCCGCCGCCTGGCTCGGCAAAAATCACGCCTTGCAGGTTGGCGCAGCACAGGCAAGCGGCGACCTGTTGCTCTTCACCGATGCCGATATTGTCATGCAGCCTTCGGTTATCAGCCGAGCCGTTCATTATCTGCAAACCGAGAAACTCGACCATCTGACCATCTCAATGGAAATTCGTATGCGCGGGGCGTTGCTCGGTATGTTCACGCTCGCCTTTGGCGTTTTCTTCTCGATGTATTCGCGTTATTGGCGAGCTAGAAAGCCGCGCAGTCGCGCTCACGTCGGCATCGGCGGTTTCAATATGGTACGCGCCGCCGTCTACCGCAGCATCGGCGGTCATACGAAAATCGCCATGCGACCCGACGACGATATGAAACTCGGCAAGCTGATAAAAGCAGCGGGCTACCGGCAGCAGTTCATGTTTGGCGTCGGCATGATGCACGTCGAATGGTATGCCTCGCTCAGTGAAGCGCTACGCGGGTTGGAAAAAAATTCCTTCGCCGGTGTTGATTACAGCGTCCTGAAACTCATCGGCTCTACTGTCGCCCTCTTCGCGCTCAACGTCATGCCCTTTGTCGCCGTCTTTTTCACCCACGGCGCAACGCAAATTGTCAATGCCGCCATCAGTCTTTTTATCTTGCTGTTTTGCGCTTATGGCGCGGGCTTTCATAATATAAAACGCTGGTACGCCGTCGGCTTTCCGCTTGTCACCTTGCTCTTTATCTTCATCCTGTGGCGTTCGGCGCTGATTGCGCTGCGTAATGGCGGCATCAACTGGCGCGGTACGCATTATTCCCTCGCTGAATTGAAGGCAAATCGGCTTTAATCGGCAGAACAAGGGGTTTTGCATTGCAAAGATAATGACCAGCGGATTTGACGGATGCGGCGGATTAGCGCAGATTATCCGTCCCCATCCGCCGCATCCGCTGGTCATCCTTCTTCCTATACGAAGACTCTTCTTTGCCACAAATCTTCTGACAAGTGGTAACACGACAGACAAACTTGCTATGCTTATCAGGATATTGCAAAGGGGGTTGAAAAGAGTTGAAGTTAAGTGATGCAGAGTTTCAGATGCGAACCGAAGACACCTTGAAGGATTTAGAATTTGTCTTCGGACAACTGGCAGATAAACGCGATGTTGACGTAGAGATGCAGAGTAATGTGCTGACCGTCACTTTTGAAGAAGGCGAGCCGGGTAAATTTGTCATCAGTCCCAATTCTTCGGTCGGGCAAATCTGGGTATCGGCGCGACTCGCCAGCTATAAATTCGACTGGTCAGACAGCGCCAATGATTTCATCCTGCCCGACAGCAACGAATTGATTAAAACGGCGCTGGAACGCCTGACCCGCGAACAACTCGGCGATGACAGCGTTTCTCTGTAACGAGGTAGCAAGTTGACCGGAAAAGCCTCGTCAAGCCAAACCCTTGACCAATCCGCCGCTACAGAAATCGCCCGTTGTTTACAATTGGTTGCTGACACCGACGGTTTAGCGGCTCGAATCGAACGCCTGTCGAAAGAGTTTATTGGTCGCCCGTATGCCATCAATCCATTAGGCGGCGGCGCGGGTTTGCCCGAACATCTCAGCGTCAGCCTTACTAGCTTCGATTGCGTTACCTATATGGAAACCGTCCTGGCGCTGGCATTGTCGCGGAAGGTTGCCGAGTTCGCTGACTATTTACGCCGCATTCGCTATCACAAAGGCGAGGTGAGTTGGGCATCGCGCAATCATTATATGGTGGATTGGTGGCAAAATAACGCAGCAGGATTCATTCTAAATCTAACCACCGGCAATGCCAGCGTTGAAAAGCATCGCCGCTTAACTGCGGTCCGCGAGTTACCGGCTGAAGATGTCCGCTTCCGGGTCTTTCCCAAGCACAACTTATCGCACGTTCGCAAACTCATTAAGACCGCCAATTTCGTCTGCTTTGCTTCAACCAAAAAGAACCTTGATGTCTTTCACGCCGGCATTCTCATTCGTCAAACCGATGCGATTCTGCTGCGTCACGCCACCCGCAGCAAAGGCGCAGTCGTCGAACAACCGTTGAGCGATTTTCTACAGGCGCATCGAATGTCCGGCATCATCCTGTTGCGCCCTCGCCAACCATCCTCAACATTTTAATTTTCTATTGCTATTTAGTCGCTTGTTTTATCATTGCATTATTGTTTCATTTATAGTACAATCGGTAGTATTCAAGATTGCACAAGAAGGCGAAGTAAACACATGGCAGCTTCTTTAATCAACACCGAATGCAAACGCTACGGTTGCCGGAAAAATCTCCTGGCTTGTTATGCCAACTGCCGTTATAACAGCCGTTGCGATGAATTACGCAGCGAGGTAGAAACCAATTTTGAGCAGGCGTCAACCGACATCAATGCTTGGCGTAGTGAACGTGGCTTGAATTTAATTCAACTGCAACTACCCAAACGCGGCGTGAAATTTGTTGAGGTGAAACCGCTCCCTACGGCTATGCCGCGCCGCAAACCGACAGTCGCCAAAGCAGAGATTATCAAGCCGCAGACGAAAACCCTGTCGCCGCGCCCAACGATTACAGATAAACTTGAATCGCCAAGGGTGAAGCCGGTAGTAAAACGCCGCGCTAAAAAACGGCGGGCGAAAGTGCGCGTCACCAAACCAGTAAGCAACGAGATGCAGAAGCTAGCGCCCCCACAGCCTGTGCCACCGGCAAGGCTTTTGCCGGTCAGCAAACCGCCAAAGCGGAAGAAGCGAAAATCAACTGCGGAGAAGCGTCAAATCATGCCACGAAAAAGCAAAGCAATGGCTGTTGAATCAGCCACCGAATACCAAGCGCGATTGACTGCGCCTGTCTCAGATATTACCAATGTAATCCCGGCAAATGAGGTTAAGGTCACAGCGCCAAGCAAACGCGGCGGCAAAGCCTCTGCCAAAAAGCCGAAGAAGCTCTATATCGTCTTGGAAGGCGAACGCGGCACATTAGTAGACGAACCCGGTTTGATGAAAAAGCTGCTGGCGGGCGTCGCTCCCGGTGCGCGTTTCTTTGAAGCCAGCGAAATGGAAGTCCGCCTGCAACTCGTCAAAAAGTGACAGGGAAGAAAAATGGTGGGAAGGGAGTAGGGGTGAAAGCAGCATTGTCCATTGTCGAATGAGGTAGTAACTTGGCAACCACATCCGCATTGGAAACGGCACAGAAACTACCATGCGGCAATGGATAAGGCACAGTGGACAATGCTGCTTATTCCCTTCCTCCCCTACTCTATCGCTCCTTATTCGTCCTCGACAACTTTGAATCGTACACTGTGCAAGGCGGCGCTGACATTGGCGCTCGAATCCCACGCCCGCACGTAGACCTGATGCGAACCTTCGCGCAATTTCAAACAGCCTTCCCAGAAACACCACTCGCCCGGGTTGCACTTCTGGCGCACCTGAGCGTCAGTCCAGTTTTTGCCGCCGTCCGCCGATAATTCGACGCGCTCAATCTGTCGTCCAGCGTTCGCTATGGCATAGCCTTCAAAGCTGACGAAGTTATCTAAAATCGTTTCGCGGTCACGCGGTGTGCTGATAATCGCTTTAATCTCGTTCGACTGGCGCGGCAGCCGGTGAGTGGAAAGGCGGATTTCGCGCAACCACCGGGCAACCGGAGCGCCGCCCGCATTTGGCGCAATCACACATAGGGGAAAGCCCTGTTCGGCAGGCAAGGTCGCGCCGTTCATCTCATAAGCAAGCAGAATATCGGGGGTCAATGCGGTCTTCACCGGCAGTGAAAAGATGTAGGGATTATCATAGCTTTCCGTCGTCTGATTTTCGCTGCCGGCAAAATCTACAAAGCGTGTCTCCGGCATCACGCCTGCCGCCAGTAAAACGTGGCGCAAACGAATGCCTGACCATTGCACGCGGCGAGAAAACGGATAGCCCTGTTCGCCGAGCGGCAACGAGGTGGTGACGCTGACTTTCGGAAATTCTTCATAAAGATCATTCAAGGACAAACTCAGAGCTTTCTTTACCAAGCCGGTGACATACAAACGGTACATCCACGGGTCAACCTGTGGAATCAAATTTTTATCGCTTATTGAAAGTTGATCGGATACCGGCAACAACGCCGCAAAGTTTGGCGCATCTGCGGCTTCCAATAGTCCGTCTTCTGGTTTACTCAAGGCCATTTGTTCTGCAAACTGACTCATAATTCCTCCATTGCTGCTTCTTGTTTTCGAGCAGCTAACAGACCTGTATAATGACGACAGCAATTTCGACAAGGCTGCCGATAGATAGAAACTTCAACCCTCGCATCCGCAGATGCACGATTGAAAATCAGTGTGTTTTGAAGGGTAATTAAGGGGAATGAGTGAAACAGCAGTTAAACGTGCGACTCGTTTTTCCCTCATCGGCACACGCCAAGGACGTTTGCGCCAGTTGCCATGTGCTGATGCCCTTCCTTTTTGCCTGCGAGGTTAGCTGACGGGCTCGGACTGGAAGTACCCTACGCTAGTAAGCGATGCGCCCCATGCTCCTGAATATCAGAAGCGAGTTGGTTCCCCCGCGTCGTTCCCACTCTCCTCATTGGTGAACGACTTCGGCACTACGATTGTCAACGTGAAAATAATAAATTTGTCTGCGATGCAAAGTCAATAATCAAATTCTTGCAAATTTGTTATGACGGTGGGCAATCGCTTCAATGGTTGCCGGATAGCGAGATTTGCCGACAAAAAAAGGGATTTCGCAGGGTATTTGCTGACCTCAGCCATCGTTGCTGCGTACAGGAACGCACACCCGCAAGCCCTTCGCAACTTTGCTCTATCACCAATCAAGAGAAACCTTCTGGCTATTCTGCCTTAATCAGAGTATTCTTCGTCCCTACCGATGAGAGTGCTGCCGTGTGTATTGAACTACATCAGTCATTTTAGCTGAATTTAGCAACTCAATTACTGATGATTCCGCTAATTCCTTTTGTTCTCAATGCACCGCCACTTTCTAAGGTCTCAATTTAAGGTTTGGGTCAAAATTATTTATGAAAATTCTGCTCTACAACCCCGATAACGGGGTAACTCGCAATTTTATGCCGCATCTGTGGATGTTTCTGCTGCAAGCCCTGACGCCACCCGAACATGAGGTCATTCTCATTGATGGCAATGCCCAAGCCATGAACGAAGACGAGATTAAAAAATTCGTTATTGAGAATGAAATCGGGCTTGTCGGGATTGGCGCGATGACCCGCATGATTCAGAAAGCCTACCGCATGGCGGATGCCATTCGCGCCGTCGGTGTGCCGGTCGTCATGGGCGGACCCCATGTTACGGAAGTGCCGGACGAACCTCTGGGACGCGGCGCCGAACCGCGCCATGCCGACGCCATCGCCCTCGGTGAAGCCGATGAAACCTGGCCTCTGATTGTTGCCGACGCCGCCCGCGGCGAACTCAAAGAAGTCTACGCGCCGGTTGATGAAACCGGCAAAGAGCGGAAACCCAGTCTGCAACCGTATCCGTCAATCCCTTGGGAGACGCTCAATCTCGACCAGTTCAATTTGGTTCCCAAGATGTTCTCCCCGTGGTTGAAACGGCTGGCGGGCGGCTGGGGAACCTTCCGGCTGATTCCGGTTGAGTCCGGGCGCGGCTGCCCTTACGGGTGCGAATTCTGCACCGTCACCGGCTTCTTCGGCGACTCCATCCGTTTTCGTAGCAATGAAAGCGTCGTTGAGGAATTGCTGCGTTTGAAAGCGCGAGCCAAACAAGAGGGCGGACAGATTGCCGTCTTTTTTATTGACGATAATTTCGCTATCAATGTTAAACGCACCAAATCGTTGCTGCGCGATATTATCGCCGCCAACGCTCAGGTCAACTGGGTGGCGCAGATTAGCGCCAACCTCTTACGCGATGAAGAACTGGTTGACCTGATTGCTGCTTCCGGCGGCAAGTGGATATTTATTGGTATGGAATCAATAGATCCCAAAAACCTCGCCATTGCTAATAAAGGCTTCAATAAACCGAATGAGTATCACACGGTTCTCAACCGGCTGGCGCAACGCGATATTCATGCCATCACCTCGTTCATCTTTGGTCTGGATAATGACACGCCGGGAGCCGCCGACCGCACGCTTGAGCAGATTGGCAGTTGGCCCCCCGGTTTGCCGGTCTTCGGCACACTGATTCCCTTCCCCTCAACGCCGCTGTACGCCAGACTGAAGGCAGCCGACCGCTTGACGCGCCCGCAGCACTGGCTCGACTTCCAACCCTACAAGATGGCGCACACGCCGCTGAAGATAAGCATCGAACAGACTCATGCGGAAGTTAATCATGCGTGGGCGAGTTCCTACAGTCCCGAAGCCATTGCCAAAGCGGTAGAGTCGCTCAACGATAAACCCGTTGGGCATCGAATCAATATCCTGATTGCGCGATTGTGCTTTCGCGGCATCTACTTCCCACAGATGGGCAAGCGGGCATGGGGGAAAGTCATCTATCAAAACCGCAAGACGATTTTCAACCTCGTCAAAGATGGCGTGGCAGCGTGGCGGGCGAGTCGAAAAAATCGGCAAGTCGAGTCCGTAGCCTTACCCCCGGCGTAATCTGCAAAATGCCCGGAAAGGGAACGACGGTTGTTAGCTCTGAAAGAGCGACATTCGATAGCCCAACGCGCTGCGTCGGGTAAATCATCAGTTCGTTTCAAAGCCCTGCAAGGGCAATGCCATTAAGTTAAGAAAAAGTAGCGGCGTCCTGGGAGCGCAGGCATCTTGCCTGCTGGCGGTTGGCAGGCAAGATGCCTGCGCTCCCAGCCTTAACTTACTGCCATTGCCCTGCAAGGGCGGCATAATTATCGCGCCCTTACACGGCTTATGTGTAAATTACCTGCTCACCCAACGCGCTGCGTTGGGCTATCGAATGTCGCCACTTTGTGGCTTGGCTGCGCTTCGTAGAAACGAATGCTATGTTACTCAAGGCAAGGTTTTTCTAGCTCTTTGCCATCCGCCTCTGACGATTTCTGATTTTCTTTGCTAAGACCAGTCAATGGCGCAACTCGAAACTATCAATTAGGCTAAGGTTCCGATTCATTCTCGACGCTGCCATTCGGCTCAATATGCCATTGTTCCGGCAACGGTTGAGGACCGGGGCGGATACCGGCTATATCCGGGTCTTCGCCGTCTATACCGTCGGGCAGATCGGTGCGGCGCTCTTTGGTTTCCAGGCGGCGATTCTCTTTATCTTTGCGCTTCTGCATCCGGGCTTTCTCTTTTTCACGTTTTTGAAATGTCGGTCTCGATTTTTTTGCCATCCAGTAATCCCTTCTTTTATATTCTCTGTTGTCAGTTGCCGCCGCTTCAGATAAATCATCGGCGGCGGCAACCAAAATCCTAGAGCGGTTTTCAGAAGCCTGTACGGGCGGGCAGGAACGCCCGCCCCGGTTGGCGTAGTGCAGCAGGGGCGACCACAGAGGGTTGCCCATACAAGCAGGTGAAAACCGATTAATTATGCTTTCTCTTCACTCTCTTCTTCGTCCGGCGACGTATCGGCGGCGTCCCGCGTCAATTCTTCATCATATAAATCATCGTCTTCATCCTGGTCACTGCCGAAAAATTGTCCTCTGACCTTTTCCCGCATCGGTCCTTTCGGCACACGCTCAGAGCGCGGATTCCCCTTGCCTTTGCGGCGGGCAAAGGGTGTGGCGTCAGGACCAAAATCGCGGCTTCGTTTCGTATCGGGCGCGGACGACGGCATATCCGGCTGACGTGGTGAATCAACCGGCGAGCGGAACGGGCGGTTCACGGGGTTTGCCGGCGGGCGCTCATCTCTGGGACGCGCTTCACTGACCGAAAGCGGTCTGCCCTTGAATAACTGATTGTTAAATCGCCGGATTGCCTCAGCCGCCTGCGCCGCGTCGGGAAACTCCAGAAAAGCGAAACCGCGCGGCTTGCCGGTTTCCCGGTCTGTGGGCAGCGCCAGATAGGAAATTTGACCGGCAGCAGAAAACAACTCGCGTAATTCCGCTTCCGTTACTGTATAAGGAAGGTTGCGAACAAATAGACGAACTGACATATTCCCTCTTAGTATAACGTAAAATACATAAGACTGTAAGAAAGGCTTAGGGGCAAGGTATTCATGCAATTCTCATACAACAGAAACTGACCGGCTCGTTGCTGCCCGCTTTACAATTGACATTCCCATCCCTTGAGCCTAGTCTTATTACGAATTGAGCCTGGCTCACTCTCTTCTTCAGCTTTCCTGGAAACCACCAGTCTAACTGAATCTCATAGCTCATTAGCAGAATCGAAAACGAATTCCACTTCGAGGACAAATGATAATCTGTGAGTTTTGTATAAAGCGTCAGGAGGACGGCAAATGCAGCTTGGGTCTGAATCTACCAAAGGCGATGGGCTGCTATGGCTTTACTCCCGGCATCGAAAAATTCTGCTCCAAATCGAGCGATTTCGTCAATGCGACGCAAATTATTCAGATGGCGACTTACTTCGGCATAAAAAGCTCGGAGATGAAAAAGATTAAAGTTATCGCTCAACAGGAAGAACAGGCGCGTTTGCAAATGAAGCAGCAACTGACTGCTGCCGGTGAAATCACCATTACGGCAGCGACCAGTTGAATACGGTCAAATGCGCTACCAGTTGTCAGCCATGGCGATTCAAAGTCATTCCGCCAGCCCGAGGCGCTTGAGCAGTTCATTAAATCGCGGCTCTGAGCGCAGGCTGTCGAGCATTGGTTCTACTTTGAGGAGAGCCAGACTTGCTTCTTCTTTATTCTCATAAGCCTTTTCTAGCCATGCAAAAGCCTGCTCTCGCTCGCCCAGACCGGCATAAATTAAGGCGATTTCATAAAACCAATTAGGCTCGCGTTTATGTCTCTTCTGCAATTCAGCAAGGATTTTCTGCGCCTTATCCTTCTTGCCCGATACGGCATAGGCGTGTCCAAGCCACACTTCTATGGTCGGATTTTTTGAAACACTGAGCGTCTGCTGATACTCTGCAATCGCTTCCTCAACCATCCCTTTTTGTTCGTAGGCTTCTCCCAAACGCCACCGCGCCACGCTGAAGTTCGGTTCCATATCGAGCGCCTTTTGATATGCTTCAATCGCCTGATCATACTGACGAGAGAAGTAGAGGATTTGTCCTACATCGGTGTTGATGATTAGCGAAAGCGGGTCAATCTCCTTAGCCCGATTGATCTCTTCGATGGCTTCGGGAAATCGCCCTAGCGCCGTCAAATGGAAAGCATACCAATGGTGGGCGGGCGGATAGTTGGGATTCAACTCAATGGCTCGTTTGAACAGCCTCTCGGCACGCTCCCAGTCCCAGCGCACCGAAAGATAATAGGCCTGAGTGGTAAGAGCTTCGACGAGCGTATCATCAAGCTCCAGGGCTTTGCTCAAGGCGGCAACCGTTTTCGCTGCTTCACCATTGAAAAAATAACAGTCAGCCAGCCCCGCGTACCCCAGCGCGTAATTCGGGTCTATAGCGATTGCCTGCCGGAATTGTTCGGCAGCTTTCTTAAAGTCCTCTGGCGTCCGTTTATTCCAGAAATAGCGCCCTTTGAGATAGGCTTGATACGCCTCTATGCTTTCGGTGTGGCGTTTGGTCAGCCGCGCTTTCTCCTGTCCTGTCAACTTCAGCATCAGCGCCCCTGCTACTTGCTCAGAGATGGCATCTTGAAGCGCAAACAGGTCGGTGCAGACCTCATCGCACTGGTATGCCCAAAGCGGCGACCCGTCCCCGACGCTCAAGAGTCGCACTGTCACCCGCAGTTTATCACCTGACCTCTGGATGCTGCCTTCCAGCACCGCGTCAACCTTCTGCTCGCGTCCGGCGGCGAGTGAATTTTGCTCTTGAGCGGCGTACTTGCGAACCGCACTGGTCGGGCGGATGTTAATTTGGCTGAGGCTGCTGAGTTTCGTGATTAAGGTATCCGCCATTCCCAGCCCCAGATAGTCGTCGCTGTCGCTGGCATCCAAGGTTTTGAACGGCAACACCGCAATCGTTCGCGGCAACGGGGTTGCGCCGCCGCTGTCGGCAGGTTTCGTCCGGCTCATCGTCCAAACAATAGCCGCAGCTAAGGCGACGGCGAGAATAGCAACAATCGGCAAACCGTGTTTCAGCGTCAGGCGCGGGACGGGTGCGACGGCAGCACTCGTCGCATCGGCAACCGACGCGGTTTTTGCCTCGCTAATCTCTTCAATCTCTTCGCGTACTGTCAGGCGAATGGTGGTGTGATTGCCGTTCGTCACTTCGCCTTCCTCATCCCAGACTTTATGCACTTCGGCGGCAAAGCGATAGCCGCGTCGCGGGATGGTCTTGATGTAGTGTTGCCCGTGACGATCATCACCAAGAGTTTTTCGCAAGGCGGAGATGTATTGCGTCAGGTTGTTCTCTTCGACAAAGGTTTCGTGCCAGACCTCTTCAAGCAGTTTATCCTTCTCGACAATCTGCCCGCTATGTTCAACCAACGCCAACAGCGTATCAAAAACCTTCGGCGGCAAGTCAATCGGCTCTCCTTCGCGCAACAAAACACGCTGCGCGGGGTCAATGCGAAACACGCCGAACTCGTAGAACTGTTTGATTTGCTTACTCATAAGCGACTTCAGAACTTCTTCAGAACTTCTTAATTACTTTCGCGGAGCGTTCACGGTATAAGTCAACTGCGCTCGAAGCCGAAAGCCGGTGGCGAAACCCAATGCTGCGGCAATTGTAATCCACATCCGGCGGCTACGGCAATCGCAGAACGGGCAGCGCAAGATTTTTACCGGAAGCGCGAATGTCATTACTGGGAGCGCGGACGTCCACGTCCGCAGGGTCTCGGTTGGCAGCGCCTCAGCGTTCACAGAAGTTCGCCGTGTGAAGAATGCGGACGTGGACGTCCGCGCTCCCAGTAGGAGGACTCGTGACCATTAGACGCATAACGAGGACAACAGAAATTACCCTTGAAAGCCGTTGGTTTGGTTCAGCCGAAAGTGCGCCTCTGCCAAGCGTTGCCCGTTGCCCGTGGTGTGCGGCGGAAGTGCAGTTGTTGACCCCGGAAGAGGCGGGCGAGTTATGCGGCGTCAGCGTGCGCGAGATATACCGGCTAGTCGAGGCGGGCAGCATCCACTTCATCGAAACGCGACAAGGGCGACTATGGCTCTGCGCCAACTCGCTTACGGACTGAGCGTGGATTGTTTGTGCCTGAGCTAAGCGCGAAGCGAAATTTGTTAAGGAGTTTGTGACTGTGAAGGAAGCGTTTGAAAGGAGAAATATGAAATACAGGGAGCGAATCGAATCCATCAAATCAATGCTTGTAGCGATGCTTGCCTTGCCTCTTCTCGCCGTGAGCGCGGCGGCTCAAAACAGAGTTCCGCAGTTCAAAGATTATCCCATGACGGAAACCTACACAGGAAAAACGGCTCCGCTCGTTCTGACCGGCGACGCCCGAATGTTTCGCACGCGCTTGAGAGCAGCGGCAAAAAAGCAGCCCAATTTCGCGGGGCAATACATTCTGACGACGTGGGGCTGCGGCTCTGGCTGTCTGGCAGGAGCCGTGATTGATGCCAAAACGGGCAAGGTGTATGAGTTTCCTCACACCCTTTGCTGCTGGGAAGCGGATGCGGATGAAAACTTCCGACCACTTGAGTTCCGGCTCAACAGCCGGTTGATTGTCTTCTCAGGCGTTCGTAATGAAGCGGATGGCGATAACGGAGCGCATTTCTATAAATTCGAGAATGGTCGTTTCACGCATATTCGCTCGGTACTGAAACCGGAGCAAGCGTCTACGGGTTCAAGCCGCACTGCATCCGGCGTCAGCCG
>Ga0187894_10002940_pt1 | contig 19674 bp, 9 predicted proteins | sample GBC1701081metaG_FD_136650 | JGI IMG/M metagenome (GOLD analysis project Ga0187894, IMG submission 136650) | White microbial mat communities from a lava cave in the Kipuka Kanohina Cave System on the Island of Hawaii, USA - GBC170108-1 metaG ...
GCTATAGACAGAAAAATGTGAGACAGAAAAATGGCAGATCTTATTTTTCTGTCTCACATTTTTCTGTCTAGTGGCCGAAACGGTGATCAAAGCCATGGCTGATAGAAAATGGAAAATACCAGATTACTTAATACTACAACGAGAAATCAGCGATGTACCGTCAGTAGATCGCAAAAGAGCATTTGTCATTGAGATGAGAGCCTGCGTTGGTGCTGCGCTTTTAGTTGACGTGATGTACTATATACCCACAGCGCGGCGCTGAGGCGCCGCTACTCAAACAAACCAGTATACAGCGTTGAACTTTAGGATGATGTGGCGCCAACGTGATGCTGCAAATTCGACTATGAGTGAGCAGTTCCTTTTCTCCAACATTCAAGGCAACGTGAGCCGCCGCGAGCAGGTAGCCGACCTGATGCTGACGGAGACCTTCTACCCTGCCCGGCTGAACCTCTCGCCCCATGCGCACGAAAACGCCTGTTTTGGCCTGGTTATTGAGGGAGAGTACGCCGAGGAGTTCGGCGTCAAATCCTTGCTCTGCCAGCGACACACTGTTTTGTTTCGCCCTCCTCAAGTCATTCACGGTAATCACGTCTCCGAAAGCGGCGCGCGCTGTTTCTTTGTCGAAGTCGCGCCACATTGGCTGGAGAGCCTTCCGGCGCAAGGCGCCAGCCTGAAGGAGCCGGCTTTGCTGGAAGGCGGCGCCCTTGAACGGCTGGCCAACAGTCTGTACAGAGAGTGGCGTGAGACGGACGACGTGACCCCTTTAGTGATCCAGGGCCTCACGCTCGAGATGCTCGCCCATTTCCACCGGGGTTTGCAGACCCGGCGGGAGGCGCGCCCGCCTCAATGGCTCGAACGGGTTCACGAACTTATACGCAGCCGTTTTGTCGAGTCGCTGCAGTTGGCGGAGATCTCCCAGTCCGTGGGGATGCATCCGATGCATGTGGCGCGCGAGTTCCGGCGTTATTATCGGACGACCATCGGTCAGTTCATTCGTCAGCAGCGGATTCATTTCGCTTGCGAGCTGCTGGCGCAATCGGAAGCGTCCCTGATCGAGATCGCGCTTGAAGCGGGGTTTGCGCATCAGGCCCACTTCACTACTGTCTTCAAGCGCTGCACCGGCCTGACTCCGGCCCAATACCGGAAACTGGCCGGTTCGGGACACCCGTGAAATGATTCGCCGCCAAAATTCCGTTTGGTCAGATTCAAATCGGGCATGCTCGGCGCAAATCAGTCAAAAAGATTTGAAAATGTCTCCATAACAATTCACGCCACAATTAACCGATGAAAACAGCGCGCTAATCTCAGGCAAAGCTGTTTCGAATTTGAAAGACGGTTACAAAACCACCCACTACCCTGCCTTCAGAATCCTTTCTCCTTTGCTGGGATCAAAATAACTAAACGAAGGTACTTTCTCCCGCGCTGGCTCCTGCTGAGTTGGAAAATCGGAAGACCGAAGCTCAAGCTGGGCCACGCTCTGCGTGGTCTATCCAGTTCTTCCCGCGAACGGCGGGAAAATTCAATCAATAGGAGGAACCGGTATGAAACACCAATCATCAACTGCGGGGTCGCATTCCCGGTCTCAGACGCCTGGCGCCATCAGGCTCCTGATGGCGGTCATGCTGCTCGCGCTACTGCCCGGAGTTGGGTGGGCGCAAACAGCTACTACTGCGACTGTCGCCGGGACAGTGACTGATCCGCAAGCGGCGGTAGTGCCGGGAGCGAAAGTCGAACTCCAAAATAAGGAGACAAACCAGAGCCAGCAACAGAGTACCAATGCGACAGGCCAATATACGTTCCCCAGCGTCGTGCCCGGAGACTACAAACTAACCGTCACGATGAATGGCTTTCGCACGTCCACAATTGACCCTCTCAGTGTGAATGTCGCCAGGAGCTACACGGTGGACATTAAGCTGGAGACGGGCAATCTGTCCGAGGTCGTCTCGGTGGCTGCGGAGGCGCGAGTGGAACTGCAGACTTCCGATTCCACCGTCGGCAATGTGATCTCCGGTGAGCGGCTGATCCGGCTCCCGGCGCTGACTCGCCAGGTAAACGAGTTGTTGGCCACGCAACCGCTCGCCGCCGTAGCCACTAACGCGTTGGGAGGGACCAGCCCGGCGGTGGCCGGGGCGCGCCCGGATCAAAATACCATCGCGCTGGATGGGATTGATGTGACTGACAACGCCTTCGGAGGACTGGGTACCAACATCTTTTTGCCGATTGACAGCATCGAGGAATATCGCGTCGGGGTGGCGACCCCCAACGCCAACTTCGGACGCGGAGCCGGTGGTCAGGTTTCGCTCCTCGGTCGCAGCGGCACAAAGAACTATCACGGCGCCGCATTCTGGTATCACCAGAACGACAACCTCAACGCCAATACCTGGGACCGCAACCGGATCGGGCTGAAGAAGCCGGAGGTGAAAGACAACCGCTTCGGTTTCACCCTGGGTGGGCCGACGCCTTTCCTGTGGGAGGATAGAACCTTCTTCTTCGCCAACTATGAAGGGCGTCGCTTCCCCAGGAGCCAGCAGATTGATCGCCTCGTGCCCACCGACACCCTGAGACAAGGCATCCTGCGCTTCAGGGACGCGGCGGGCAATATCGTCAGTTACAACCTCGCCGCTTCGACGCTCTGTGGCCCTGCCAGCAATACGGCCTGCGATCCGCGCGGTCTGGGACTGAGTCCTACCATCGCGGCGCTCTGGGCCAAATTACCGTCGGGTAACAATCCCCTTGTGGCTGGAGTTGATGGGCTGAACACCACCGGCTTCACCTCCAGCGTCAGTACGCCGATCAATAACGATTTCTATAACCTCAGGCTGGATCACGACGTCACCAAGAACTGGCACGCCAACATCGCATTCCGCTACTTTGGGCAGACCCAGCTTACGAACAACCAGGTTGATATTACTGGCGGAAACGTAACGAGTGTGCGGCCGACACCGGTCCGGCAGAACATGTTGATCGCCGGGCTGACCGGTCAAATCTCTTCCAGCCTGACCGGCGATTTCCGCTTCGGCTGGGTCAGGACGCGGAACGACTTCAACGCGCTGCGGCCCAATATCGGCGCCACGCGGCTAAATATTCCCGGCACGAACACTCCCTCCGGCTTCATCGCGCTCGACATCGGCGCGGCGCAGGGAACACAGAGTCTGTTGTCCGAGCCGATCGATGTAGGCACGCAAGTGGCCCGCGTGCAAAACGACGACAACCGGAACTTCCAGTGGAACGCCGATCTGAATTGGGTGAAAGGCTCCCACGCGTTCCAGTTCGGCTCGCACATCCGCTATCTGCCCACTCTGCACCGGCGCGACGATAAAGTGTTCGGCGCGGTGGGCGCATTTGTCGCCCAACTGGACGCCGGACCGGGCAGCACCATCAGCATTCCCAGCGCCCGCCGTCCAGCCACTTGCACAGCAGCCCTGACCATCAACTGTCTGCAACCCGGTGACGTGTCGCAGTGGGATCGGCTCTATACCGGCGCGCTGGGCCTGCTCGATCAAGTCAGCATCCTGGGTGTGCGCGATGGCGGTTTCAAGCCTTTGCCCTTCGGCACGCAGTTGATTTCCGATACCAAGATCTGGTCGCCGGAGTTTTATCTCCAGGATGTCTGGCGAATCAAACCTTCGCTGACGCTCACGCTCGGAATCAACTACGGCTGGCAGACGCCACCGAAGGATAAGGATGGCCGGCAAACCATCCAGATTGACGGAATCACTGGCCAGCCGATCGCGGCTGAGGCTTTTCTCAAATCGCGGCAGGACGCCGCCTCGCGCGGGATTCTTTACAACCCTCCGCTGGGATTCATGCCAATCAACCAGGCGGGCCGCAGCTTGTATGACATTGACTGGTACAACATGTCCCCGCGGGCGGCCGTGGCCTGGACGCCGAATAAAAGCGAGGGCCTGTACGGAAAATTGTTCGGCGCCGGCAAGACCGTCGTCCGAGGCGGCTTGAGCGTTATCTATGACCGCACCAACACGGTCCAGAGCGTGATCATCCCGGCGCTGGGAGTCGGCTTTGCGCAGACGCTCAATATCACTTCTCCGGCTTGTAACGCGACCGGCGCGGGCGGCGCGGGATGTGTCGCCGGCTCGACCGACCCGGCGCTGCGCGGGTTCCGCGTGGGACGCGACGGAACGATTCCCGTTCCTACCGTCCCGGCGCAGTCCGTTCCGGTGATTCCCGGTTATCCGGTCGTAAACAACGCCATCCAGTTCCCGGAGGTCTTCTCTAACGCGGTCGATACCAAAATCAAGACGGGCCGGAACTATGCGGTGGACTTTACCATCCAGCGTGAACTGCCAGGCGACATGATCGTCGAGGCTGGTTATGTCGGACGCTTCGCCCGCCGGCTGCCCCAGCAAATGAGTTTAGGGCAGTCGCCGTTCAACTTCGTGGATCCGGCCAGCAAGCAAACCTTCGCCCAGGCGTTCGACAACGTCGCCCAGGCCTTACGCAACGGGCAAGCGGTCACGCCGCAAGACTGGTTCGAACACATGGTCCCCGCCGCAGCGTGCGCCGGACAGCCCAACTGCACGCAGTGGCTGGCCGCGACTCAAAGGACGAACTTCACCTTCGGCAGCGTCAGCAACATCTTCCTCGCCATTGACACGGAACGGCTCAAAGCCGGGCTGCCGTCGTTCAATAATTATCTGGCGAGGGCGATCAACCTGCGTTCGAGCACCGGCACGTCGAACTACAACGGGGCGTTCGTCTCTCTCAACAAGCGCATGTCGCGCGGTCTCCAACTCGGCGTCAACTATACCTTCTCCCAGTCTCTCGATGAGGTCGGAGCGGCGCAGAATTCGGCGGGCCTGGTCCCGAACAGCTTCAACCTTCTCACCGAGTACGGCTTTTCGGACTTCGATCGGACGCATCTCTTCAACGGGACCTGGTTGTATGAATTGCCGTTCCGTTCCTCCCACCAGGCGCTCAAGCGGTTGACCGAGGGGTGGTATGTCTCCGGCATCTACACCGCCTCCAGCGGGGCGCCATTGATTGTTATACAGAGCGCGCAAGTGTGGGGCGGCACGCTCTTCCTGGGCAATAACATCGGCGCCATCCCAACCGTTTCTCCCGGCAGGTTCGGGAACTCGGTCCATAGTGGCGTCGCCGGGTCAGGCGGCATCGGGACTTTGGGCAACCCGGCGAGCAGGGGGAGCGGCCTCAACCTGTTTGCCGATCCTGAAGCCGTCCATAAGAGCTTCCGGCAAGTGCTCATCAGCCAGGACGGGCGCAGTGGCCGCGCCAATCCGTTGCGCGGCTTCTCTCGCTGGAACACGGACGTTTCCATCGGCAAGAAGACCGCCATCACCGAGCGTGTGCGGATGGTCTTCGCCGCCGACCTCTTCAACATCTTCAACAACATCCAGTTCGCCGATCCCACGCTGAACCTGCAGCTTGGATCGTCTTTCGGGGTGGTCAACAGTCAATTCGTCCCGGCGAACCGGGTCGAAGGAAGCCGCTGGATTCAACTCAGCTTGCGAGTCGAATTCTAAATTCAGGGCGCCATAAATACGTCGAGGGTTTAGTACTCGCCCTCGACGTATTTGCCGCATGTCGTACCAAGCTTCACTCATACACCGCCGAGCGCCGGATCACCGCTGGGAGCGCAGGCATCCACCCCATAACCATAAAGGAGGGATTTCAAGATGAAACAGCTTCGACGCAGATTGGTTTGTTCGATCATCACCCTTGCGATGCTGAGCCTGGTTTCTTTTGGGCAAGGCTCAACCGCGCCGCTCTCCGGCATTGTGACCGATCCCAATGGCGAGGTGGTCGCGGGCGCGGAGGTTACCGTCAGGAACAACGCCACCGCCACCGAGTTCAAGGCCGTGACTGCCGGCAATGGCGCCTTCACTGTGCCGGCGCTCGGCGCCGGCACTTACACGGTGACGGTCTCCGCGGCGGGCTTCAAACAGGCCGTCGTCAATAACGTCAAGCTCGACGCGGGCGTACCCGCCAGTGTCCGCGTCAGCCTTGAAATCGGCGGCGCGAATGAGACGGTCAACATTCAGGGCGGCGGCGATGTGGTGCAGACACAGACGGCCAACATCGCCACCACGCTGGCCGTCAAACAAATCGCCAGCCTGCCGCTTCAATCCCGCAACGTGCTCGACTTCGTCGTCTTCCTGCCGGGGACCAACACCACGGGCGGGCCGCGCACCTCCAGTATCAACGGCTTGCCGGACAGCGCTCTCAACATCACCATTGACGGCATCAACTCGCAGGATAATACCCTCAAGACAACCGACGGCTTCTTCAGCTACATCAGCCCGCGCCTCGACGCCATCGAGGAAGTCACCGTTTCCACGGCCACGCCTGGAGCGGAGAGCGGAGGTCAGGGCGCAGTCCAAATCAAGTTCGTCACCCGTGGGGGGACCAACGATCTCCACGGCAGCCTCTACCATTACCATCGCAACCCGGTGTTGAATTCCAATTACTGGTTCACCAACCGCGACGGGGCGCAGATCAATAAGGACACAGGGCTGCCCTGTGACGGCTCCACTCCGCAACAATCCTTTGACCCGGAGAAATGCAGAGCGCAGCGCGCGCGGGTGCTGCTGAACCAATTCGGCGGCCGTTTGGGCGGCCCCATCACGCTGCCGAAGAAGCTCTTCGGCCGGTTCGGTTTCGACGGGAGGAACAAGGCCTTCTTCTTCGTCAACTACGAGGAATTCCGGTTGCCCAACCAGGTCACCCGGACCCGGACGATCCTCAATCCGAGGACGCAGCAAGGCTTTTTCCAGTACAACTTCAGGAGGCCGGATGGCAGTACCGAGGTCAGGGAAGTGAATCTGTTTGATCTGGCCGCGAGGAACGGGCAGCTCGCGACCATTGATCCGATGATTGGACGGTTGCTGGCCGACATCCGTACTTCGACCGCCAAGGGGGCCGTCAGGCAACTAACCGATCCGAACCTGCAACAGTTCACCTTCAATAACAGCAGCATGGATAAACGCTACTATCCAACGGTGCGCCTCGACTTCAATCTGACGAGCAAGCATCGTCTGGAGAGCGTCTACAATTACAACAGGTTCAATAACTCGGTGGACACGCTCAATGGCATAGACCCGGCCTTTCCGGGGTTCCAGAACCTCGGCGGTCAGACATCGCACCGGTTCTCGGAGTCCTTGACGCTACGCTCGACCTTAACGCCGGCGCTGGTCAACGAAGCGCGCTTCGGATTGGTTGGTGGAGTTTATCTCTTCCGGGCGGCAATCAACCCCGGGCAGTTCACTAACCAGGGCGGCTTCAGCCTTGGGGGGGCGCCAGGGAACAATTCTACCGGGATCGCTGCTGCGATGGGCATCAACGGCCCGACGGCGTCTACGACTACCGAGCGCCGCAATGCGCCGCTCTGGGACTTCAGCGACACTCTGACTTGGACGCGCGGCGCTCACAACCTCAGCTTTGGCGGCCAATTCACCCAGATCAACCTGTGGGTACAGAATCAGACCGTAGTCCCCACCATCAACTTTGCGATCAACTCCAATGAGCCGGCGTTCAACATCTTCAACCAGGCGAATTTCCCCGGCGCCTCCACGGCGGATATCGACCGCGCCCGGAATATGTATGCAGCCCTGACCGGGCGCATCAGCTCCATCAACGCCAACGCAGGACTGGACGAAAAGACCGGCCAATACAAACATCTCGGCCCGCGGGTACAACGCGGTCGCCAGCGTGAACTCGGAGTCTTCGCCCAGGATTCCTGGCGGATGCGTCCGGGCCTGACGCTCAATTACGGCTTGCGCTGGGAACTGCAACTGCCCTTCACTCCGCTCAACGGCAGCTACTCGACGACGACTGTGGAGGGGCTGTTCGGAGTCTCTGGGCCGGGCAATCTCTTCAAGCCCGGCACAATGACCGGCCAACCCACCGAGTTCATCCAGTTCAAGGACGGAGAGGCCGCCTACAACGCGGATTACAAGAACTTTGCGCCCAGCTTCGGGTTTGCCTGGAGTCCGAACGTGAAGGACGGCTGGCTCTCGCGCCTGCTGGGCGACAGCGGGCAGACAGTAGTTCGTGGTGGTTACTCGATTGCATACAATCGCAACGGGATCGGGGATTACGCCAATATATTTACAACCAATCCGGGCGTCACGATCACCGCCAACCGCAATCTGAACATCGGCAATCTGGCGCCGATTGACCAACTGCCGATCTTGTTGCGCGAAACGAGCCGGCTTGGCCCGCCCGCGATCAGGAGCACGCCGGGTTATCCGTTCAGGGGCGAGATTACAGACACAGCTAATATCATCGATCCGAACATCAGAATTCCTTACACACAATCCTGGACTTTCGGCATCCAGCGCGAGATCACCAAGGATATGGCGATTGAGGTGCGTTATGTCGGCACGCGCAATCTCAAAGGGTGGAGCGACTTCAATTTCAACGCGGTCGATAACAACGTCCGGGAGAATGGTGTGCTTGGCGAATTCAGACTGGCGCAGGCCAACCTGCAGGCCAATAATGCGGCGGGCGGCGCCCGCGCCGGGAGCTTTGCCTACTTCGGTCCCAACACAGGCACCGTTCCACTGCCCATCAGCCTGGCCTATCTCACCGGCAACCCCAGGTCGGTGGCGGACAATCCGGCGATGTATCCCAATAATCAAACCTCGCTTTTCCGCAACGCGCTCTTTGTCAACCCACTGGCGTTGTTTAATCCGGCGCCTCACACCTTCGCCACCAATTTGCATAGCGACGCAATCCGGCGTCAAAACGCATTGAACGCAGGCTTGCCGGCGAACTTCTTCCTGACCAATCCGGACCTGCGGGGTGGCGTTGAACTCACCAGCAATAGCGGCTACACCCGCTATGACTCGATGGTGGTGGAACTGCGCCGTCGCCTGTCGAAGGGGCTTCTGGCGCAAGGTAGTTATGTCTTCGCCAAAGGCTTCAGCTCGACGCGACCATTAACTCCGGGTTCGACCACCGTAGCCTCGTTCCGCGCGCCGCGCGTCAACACGCTGGGCGGCACGCTCAGACATGCCTTCAAGGTCAATTGGGTGTATGAACTGCCGATTGGCAAAGGCAAGCTGCTGTTCGGCAAGAGCGGCGGGCTGCTCGACCGCGTCGTCGGTGGCTGGGAGTTCGACGGCGCGGCCCGCATTCAGAGCGGGAATCTTTTAGACTTCGGTAACGTAAGGCTGGCCGGCATGACACAGAAAGAATTCCGGAAGCAGTTCGGGTTGTATTTTGATGACGCGAATAAAGTGATCTATCACTTACCGAAGGACATCATTGACAACACGATCAGGGCCTTCAGCATAAGCACAAGCTCGGCGACTGGCTATAGCGGACCGCCACCCACTGGACGCTACATCGCGCCGGCCAATACCGCGAGTTGTTTGCAAGTGGTAAGCGGAGAGTGCGCGCCGAACAACCTCTATGTCACCGGGCCGAAGTTCACGCGCTTCGATCTGAGCCTGGTGAAGCGGATCAGGTTCAACGAGCGCTTCGACTTCGAGTTGCGCGGCGAGTTCCTGAACGCGTTCAACAACATCAACTACTTCGCCAATACCAACATGACCAACTTCACCAACGCCCAGTTCGGTCAGGTGACGTCGTCCTATCGGGATGTGAACAACACCCAGGATCCGGGGGGGCGACTGGCTCAAATCGTCCTTCGGCTCAACTTCTAACGTTCGCGTTTCTCAAACACCATGAGGCGGAGGGGCTTCCTGAGCAGGCCCCTCCCGCCTCATGGTTTTTGAGTATACTGAGCACGGGCAGAAGTGTTCGGCGCTAAGTGATTTGCCAAAAGAAAATTCAAGAATCAGCCATCCGCGATTGGCTATTGGTCCGCAGTGAGGCCGCTGTCAGAAGCGGTTTCAGTGCGAGCCAATTGCCAATATGGACGATTTGACGCAAACAACGCGTTGTTGTTACAACCGCTATGAGTAAACAGGAGCGACTATGGACATCCTTCAGCTCGAACATTTTCTCGCCGTCGTTGACGAGGGTTCCTTCACGCGCGCGGCGGAGCGCGTTTACCGCACGCAATCGGCCATCAGCCAGAGCATCAAGAAGCTGGAAGAAGAAGCCGGGGCGCCGCTCTTCGCCCGGGACATGCCGGACGTGTGCCTCACTCCGTCGGGCAAGATGCTGGTCGAGTATGCGCGCCGCATGGTGCGCCTGCGCGACGACGCCATGCGGTCGCTCGGCGACTTGCAGCATCTGGCCACCGGCAGCCTCTCGATCGCGGCGCACGAGGCGGCGGCGGTCTACCTGGTTCCGGGGCCGTTGAAGAACTACCTGCAAAAGTTTCCCGAGATCAAAATCGGCATCTACCGCAGCCGGCTCGATGAGATTCCGCGGCAGGTTATGGATCGTGAGGTGGAGATCGGATTCGTCAAGGAGGGGCCGCACTTCCGCGAACTGAAATCCGTCGAGGTCAGTTCCGACGAGATGGTGTTGATCGCCTCGCCCCGGCATCCGTTCGCCTCGCGCCCCGGCATCCGCTTCAGCGATCTCGGCCAGGAATGCTTCGTGCTGCATCACCTCTGCTCGGCGACGACGCAGCGGATCCTGCAACTGTTCGAGCAGCACGGCACGCGCTGCAAGATCACGGCCGAACTCTGGAGCTTCGAAAACGTCAAGCAATTCGTCCGGGAGGAGGTCGGCCTGGCGATCGTTCCGCGGATCACTGTCATGCAGGAGTTGCGCGACGGCGCGCTCGCGCAGGTACCGCTGCCCGAACTGAATATCCCACGTCGGACACTGATGATCTACCGCGATCATAGTTATCTGTCGGACGCCGCGCGCGAGTGGATCAACGTCGTCAGCTCGTTCAATTGGGACCATTGGTTCTCGAAGTACGACTTCAGCCCGCCACAACAACTTCTCAAGTCGTGAAATAAGGCGCCGCCGGCCGAGACGATGATCGAGGCCGCCAAGACGACCAGCTAATGGGCTAATTAGAAAAACGAATTGGACTGCCAGGGCCTGACTGTACGATATTGTCCGCCATCAAGTCTGTCACCACATCTATCGTCAAAATTTGTGAATAGCAAGGAGTGAGTATGCGCCGACTGATGTTGCTCATTTGCGCGCTCGTGTCACTGGCTGGCGCCGGCTTCGCGCAAACCGCGCCCGCGAGCGCAAAGGCCAATGCCGCGAAGGCCGCGGCGACTTCAAACAAGAAGCCGCTGGTGGAATTCGAGATGATGACCTGGGTGGAGGTCAAGGAGGCGATCAAACAGGGCCGGACAACCGCGCTCGTTTATAACGGCGGGACAGAGCAGCGCGGCCCGCAGAACGCCAACGGCGGCCATAACATGATGGGGCGCGCAACGGTGCGGGCCATCGCGCTCAAGCTCGGGAACGCCATCGCCGCGCCGGTGCTTCCGTTCTCGCCCAACAATGCGAGCGCCGAGCTGCCCGGTACCATCGGTCTGACCCCTCCGCTCTTCGCCGCGATCAATGAGCAGATCGCCGAACAATTGATCAAGAGCGGCTTCAAAAATGTCGTCCTGATGGGCGATCACGGCGGCGGACAGAAAGAGCTGAAGGAAGTCTCCGAAAAGCTCGATCAGAAATATGCGCCGCAGGGCATCCGCGTCGTCTACTGCGACGAGGTCTATCAGAAAGCCCAGGACGATTTCGACCGGTGGCTGGCGGACAACGGTTATCCGTCTGGCGGGCACGCCAGCATCTCCGATACCTCGGAGATGATCTATCTCGACGGCGGCAAGGGGTGGGTGCGGATGCATCTGATCCCGACCGCCGTCGGCGATCCGGTTCCGCCGCCAGGCCAGCGCCCCGAGCGCAAGATCAATAACGGGATCACCGGCGATGCGCGGCGTTCGACGGCGGCGCTCGGCAAGCGGTTCTTCGATCTGAAAGTGGATTATGCCGTCAAGCAAATCCGCCGGTTGCTGCCCGGCGCCCAAACGACCTCCGGGCAGCGGTAGCCTCGGCGGCGGTTCAAGGGGCGCGGCCGGTCCATGGATCAGGGGATCAGGAACGCCCCGGTCAAAACTCTCAGACAAGGAAGCCTTATGGTTCTGGTTCTCTCGGAAGCCGACGTGGCTCGGGCCATCTCCATGGCCGATGGCGTGCGTCTAGTCGAACAGGCCCTTCAGCAATACGCGGAAGGAAAAGCCGTGCTGCTCCCGCGCGTCAGTCTCGACCTGCCCGGGAACGGCGGGGCCTTTCGCGTCATGTCGGCGTCCATGCCATTCATTGGGCCCTCCATTGGGACATTCGGCGGGGCCTTCGGGTTGAAGACGTTGACCGGCTACCCCGGGAAGCGGCTTCCGGGCGAGATCTATTTTGCCGTGTTGTTGTTCAGCGCCGAGACCGGCGCGCTGCGCGCGGTGATGGCGGCCGGGCGCCTGACCGGCATTCGCACCGGCGCCGCGACCGGGGTGGCGGCGAAGTATCTCGCGCGCGCGGACGCCTCCGTGTTGGGTGTGTTCGGAGCGGGCGTACAAGCCAGACAGCAGATCGCCGCGCTCATGGTCGTGCGACCGATTTCGCGGATCAAGATCTTCGATATTGATCGAGTCAAGGCCGAGGCGCTGGCTGCCCAGCTCAGTGATGAATACGGCGTCGAGGCGCGCCTGGCGTCGAGCGCCCGCGAGACGGTGGCTCAGAGCGACCTGGTGGTCACGGCCACCACCTCCCGCGAGCCGGTCTTTCGTGGCGAATGGTTGGAAGAGGGAACGCACGTGAGCGGGATCGGCGCCAACGCGCCGGCCAAACGGGAACTGGACGGAGAGACCTTTCGCCGGAGCAAGATCGTCGTGGACTTCAAGGAGCAAACGCTCCAGGAAGCAGGCGATCTGCGCGAGGCCATCAACGCAGGCGCGATTAAAGCCGATGACGTGCACGCGGAGCTGGGCGAGATCATCATCGGACGGAAGGAAGGCAGGGCGGACAACCGCGAGATTACCCTGTTCAAGTCAGTGGGCATTGCGGTCGAGGATATTGCGACCGCCGCGTTCGTTTATGAGCAGGCGATGGCGAAAGGCCTGGGCGCGCAAATGACGCTCGACGGAGAGTCGCTCCGCAATTCCGCGGTGTAGTCGTTTTTCGTTTTCCATTTGGCATTTGAGATTTGACATTTGTCATTGAATTGGCCCGAGGCAATGACAAACGCCAATTGCCCCTTAAGGAGAAAAATATGACAGCTCATCGAACCTCAATCTCTGTGATCGTTCTTGTGTTGAGCGCAATCTTCGTCGCGGCGTCAGCGTTGGCTCAGACGAGCCTGGCGACTCTGCGGGGGAAGGTCACTGACGAACAGGGCGCGGTGCTTCCCGGCGCCACCGTCACCTCTCGGCAGATCGAAACGAATACCACCAGAAGCAGTCATACCGACTCGCTGGGTCAATACTTCATACCGAACCTGCCGCCCGGCTCCTACGAATTGACCGTGACGCACACCGGGTTTGGGTCCACGAGGCGGTCGGATCTGACGCTGCGAGTAGGACAAGAGGGAACGGTTGATTTTGTCCTCAAGGCGGCGGGCGCTCAGGAAACCGTCACGATCTCGGCGCAGGCGGCGCTGGTCGAGACACAGCACGTCGTCGGCGCCAGCATTGACGCCAAGAGGGTTGACGACCTGCCGACCTTCAACCGTAATTTCGCCGACCTCGCCCTGCTCGCTCCCGGAGTCAGTTCGGCCGGATCATCCTCGATGGGGTTTTCGGCCGCCGGACAAAAACAATTCCAGAACAACGTAATCGTTGACGGCGCCACCAACGCCATGCAGTTCTACGGCACCCAGTCGGGTTCGTTTCCCCAGGATTGGATCCAGGAATTCCAGGTCATGACCAATGGCTTTTCAGCCGAGTTCGGGAACGCTTCGGGAGCGGTCCTGAACGTCGTCACCCGGAGCGGGTCGAACGCCTTCCACGGTCGAGGATATGGGTTTTTCCAGAATGCGGCGTTCAATAGCCCGCCGTACGCCGGACGGTTTGTGAACGGCGTCCCGCAGTTTCTCGCTTCCACGCCCGAATACGATCAGTACCGGGTCGGCGGCCTGCTGGGCGGCCCCATCGTGAGGGACAAACTATTTTTCTTCACCGGCTTCGAGAACCTGGACAACAGCGCCACCGCCACGCTCTCGATCTCCGAATACTGGCGCAACCGTGGGGCGCCAGCGGTCATTCCCACTGGCTACACGGTTCGGCCAGTCCTGGCCAAAGGCGATTGGAATGTCAACGACCGCCACCGGCTCTCGTTCCGCTATGACCGGAGTAATCAGACGTTGATCAATTGCAGCGGCCAGTTGGGCGATGGCTGCAACAACCAGCCCCTCTGGACACTGGAGAAACGGGCGACCTTTAGCGGGCCGATCTGGAGCACGGTGACCAACCTGACGAGCACCCTGAGCGCCCGCGCGTTCAATGAAGCGCGGGTCTACTACGGCGTGAACAAGGTCTTCATCACCTCGAATATCGCGGGCAAGGGCGGCCTGGCGCTGCTCCAGGATGTGGCTAACCGTGGCCGCTATTCGGAGAAGGCCTATCCCGGAGCTTCCTTCGGTTCCAGTTCCACCGGCGGGCTGGAAGGTGAAACGAACCTCTACTTCACCGACAACTTCACCTTCATCAAGGGACGACACCAGCTCAAGTTTGGCGGTCAACTGGCGCGCGTCAAAATGTTCATGGACATTGACGCCTCGCAGAAAGGGCGTTTCGGTTTTACCTCCGATGTGGCCTTCGATCTCAACAACCCGTTGAGCCATCCCAACAGCTTGACCCTGACGGTCGGCACGGCCACGAATATCGAATCCCACTGGAATTCCGGCCTCTACTTCCAGGACAACTGGCAGGCGCGCGACAACCTGACGCTCAATCTCGGATTGCGATACGACGTTGATAACTCCATCACGACCGGGAACCAGTTGGTTGACGGCTACAATCAGCGGTTCGTGGCGGCTTCCGGCGGCGCGGCGCCGCTGACCGAGGTGAAGCGCGATCTGAACAACGTGGCGCCGCGTCTGGGCTTCGTCTGGGTGCCCGCGGCGGATCGCCGGACCACGGTGCGCGGCAGCGCCGGCCTCTTCTACGATCAGAATCACTTCAACTACAACGACATTTATCTCAACCAGACGCTCCTGGCTGAGGCGAGGTATGTGCTCAACGCGAGCGATTCGACCACTAACCCGTTCTTCAATCCGGCTGACCCGGCGGGAAGCCGGACGAGGCTTCGGGCGTTCCTCGCTCAGAACTTCCCGAACTTCCCGAACTTCTCGCAAGTGGGCCGGCTTCCGCAGGGCATCAACGGACTGGATCCGGGGTTCAGGATCCCGTACACGATACAACTCAGCGGCGGATTGACCCACAGTATCGGGTCGCGTATCTACCTTCAGGCCGACTATGTATACGCGCGCGGGAAAGATCAGATGATCCAGCGAAATATCAACGTGCAATTGGTGAACGGCAGTTTTGTGACGAAAGACCCACGGTTCAGCAACTTCTCGTTGTTTCAGAACATCGGCTGGACCAAATACCACGCGCTGCAAACACGCGCCGAGTACCGGGGAGATCGGTTCCGCTGGGGCGCTTCATACACGCTGGCCAAAACGACATCGAATACGACCGCCATCGGCCCCGTCGGGGGCGCGGCCACCAACCCACTCGATCTGTCCATTGACATCGGGCCGGCCAACGAAGATCGGCGGCATAACTTATCGCTCGACAGCTTGTACACCCTCCCTCTCGGTTTCCAGGTCTCGGGCATCTGGCGCTATTCAAGCGCGCTGCCCTGGAGCGTGTCGAGTCAATTGGTCGTCTTCGCGCGACCGGAGCCACGTGGCTCGCGCCGGGGCGACTCTTACAAAACCTCGGACGTGCGTGTGGGCAAGACCTTCAAGCTCGGGGAGCGGATCACAGCCTCGGGATTTTGGGAGGTCTTCAATTTATTCAACTTCAACAACTTCACAAATTTTCAAGGCAGTCTGCAATCGTCGCAGTTCGGCCAGCCGCAAAGCGCTTTTCCAAAGCGGCAACAGCAGTTCGGCTTCAGAGTCGATTTTTAAAGGAGCCTTCATGTGGCATTGCGACGCCCTGAAACAATGAAAAAGGGCATGGAGTTCAAGCTTTAGCTTGTGGCTTCCATTTTCGAGCGGATCAAGGCGACAAGCTAAAGCTTGAACTCCATGCCCTTTTCCTGAGGAGTCGTTCATGTCGCGGTGGGCGACGCCCTGAAACAATGAAAAAGGGCATGGAGTTCAAGCTTTAGCTTGTGGCTTCCATTTTCGAGCGGATCAAGGCGACAAGCTAAAGCTTGAACTCCATGCCCTTTTCCTGAGGAGTAAAGATGCATCGAACGTTCTCCATCATCATCATTGCGGCTCTGACCTGCTGGGGGGTGCCCCCTGCTCTGCAGGCTCAGGATCAGACAGGGGAGAAAGTAGACTACGCCATGATTTCGGCGCTCCGGGACGAGGAGTTGGCCCGTTCGCAGGTCATGGATCATGTCATCTGGCTCGCCGATATTTACGGGCCGCGTCTGACCGGGTCGCCAGGTTTCAAACAGGCTGCTGATTGGACGCTGAAGAAGTTCGGCGAGTGGGGCCTGTCCAACGTCCACAAGGAGAGCTGGCCGTTCGGCAAGGGCTGGGCGCTGGCTGGCTTCACCGCGCAGATGGTCGAGCCTCAATTCCAGCCGCTCATCGGCTTTCCGAAGTCGTGGACGCCCGGAACCAAAGGCGCCGTGACGGCGGAGGTGATCCGGGTGGACATCAGGTCGGAGGCCGATTTTCAGAAGTACCACGGGAAACTGGCCGGGAAGATCGTCCTCACCCAGCCGGCCCGGGAAGTGGCCATGCTGGAAGGCATAGTCGTTCAGCGGTGGACCGAACAACTCCTGAAGGAGGCCGAGACGACGACGCCGCTAGTCGCGCCCGGCCCAGGCCCTGCGGCCGCCAGACCCGCACAGCCCACCATGGCGGAAAAGATTCAGGAGTTCTTTCTCAACGAAGGAGTGGTGGCCGAGCTGGATCGCGGTAGTGACGCGTTCAGCGTTCCCGGCGATAATCAAATGTCGTGGCGGGCTCAGCGCACCGACGGAGGCACGATCTTTGTGACCACCGGCGGGCGGCGCGACAGCCCCAATGGCGGCAAAGTGGTTCCGTCCGTCACTCTGGCGGTCGAGCACTACAACCGGATGATCCGCATCCTGGACAAAGGTCTCCCGGTCAAAGTGGAACTCAATATCCAAACGAAGTTTTACGATGAAGACGAGAAGGAGCCGAACGGATTCAACATCATTGCCGATCTCCCCGGCGGCGACCTCGCCAGCGAAGTCGTCCTGATCGGCGCTCACCTCGACAGCCACCAGGCGGCGACGGGCGCCACCGATAACGCGGCGGGTGTCGCCGTAATGATGGAAGCCATGCGGATTCTCAAAGCGGTGGGCGCCAAACCGCGCCGCACCATCAGAGTCGCGCTGTGGGGCGGCGAGGAAAATGGTTTGCTCGGCTCGCGGGCCTACGTGCGACAGCATATTGCGGATACGGCGACGAAAACGATCAAGTCCGAGTACCAGAACCTGTCGGCCTATTACAACGTGGACAACGGAACTGGCCGCATCCGTGGCATCTGGCTGCAAGGAAACTTGGCGGTGGCCCCGATCTTCAAGGCCTGGTTCGCGCCGCTCCGCGATCTCGGCGTCGTGGGGACGCTGGCGCCGCGGTCGGTCAGCGGATCGGATTACGCGCCGTTCGACGCCGCCGGCATCCCGGCCTTCCAGTTCATGCAGGACCGGCTGGAGTACGCCTCCCGCACGCACCATTCCAACATGGACACGGTTGATCGCGTCCAGCGAGACGACCTTGCGCAAATGGCCATCGTGGTGGCGACCTTCGCCTACCATACGGCCATGCGTCAGGAGAGGCTGCCCAGGAAGGCCTCGGCGGCTTCAGGGCCGCAGACGATGGGAGGAAACCGATGAGACTAATGGGACCAATGAGACCAACGAGGCCAGACCGTCACCATGCTATCAGGATTGGGGCAACCGGGCTGGTTGTGTTAGTGGGCGTCGCATTGTACTCGTTGTCTGCTGGCCTGGCGTGGACTGGCTCTGACGATCACGCCTTGCCGCGCTTTGCGCCTGTGCAGCCGGAACTATTCGCGGCCTCAGGCGGCCAGCCGAGTTGCTGGGGCGACTTCGACAATGACGGCGACCCGGACCTGTTTGTCGGATTCAAGGCAGGCGCGCCCAATCGGCTGTATCGCAACGATGGAGGGAAGTTCACGGAAGTCGCCGCCGCGCTCAATCTGGCCGACCTCGCCGACACCAGGGCGGCGGCCTGGGGCGATTTCAACGGCGACGGCCATCTCGATCTCTACGTGGGCTTCACCCGCAGATCGGGGACGGCGAACAAGCTGTATCGGAACGATGGGGATGGCAAGCGCTTCACGGAAGTCGGCCAGGCGCTGGGCGTCGCGGTCGTGGGCGAGACGCGCCAGGCGTCCTGGATTGACTACGACAATGACGGAAGGGTTGATCTGTTCGTCGCCTTCCGGGACGCGCCCAAAATGCTGTTCCATAACGAGGGCGACCGCTTCATCAACGTCGCCAAGGAAATGGGCGTTGACGATCCGCGAAAGACCGTGGGCGCGGTGTGGTTCGACTATGACCAGGATGGGCGTCTGGATCTCTTCGTCGCGAACCAGGACGGGACATTGAATGGCTTGTTCAGGAACGACGGGAAACGTTTCGTGGATGTGGCGGCTGAGCTTGGGATGGACGCCGCCGGCAGGCCCACGAACCATGGCAGCAACGGGCCGAGCGTCGTTGACTACGACAACGACGGTGACCTGGATTTATTCGTGGCGGGCTACGGCCCGAATTTCCTCTATCGCAACGATGGTCGCGGCAAATTCACCAACGTCGCCGCGCAACTCGGCGTGGCTGGCGGCGAGCGGGCGACCCCATCGAACTGGGGCGACTATGATAACGATGGGCGGCCTGACCTCTACGTCTCGTCATACATTGATCGTCCACTCAATCAGCGGGATTATCTCTATCACCACGATGGCGACCGGTTCACCGAGGTCATGCCAGCCGAGATCCTCAAGCATCCCGCGAGCCACGGCATTCAGTGGGCCGACTTCGATGGTGACGGCGCGCTGGATCTGGCGCTGGCTGACAACAATCCGAACGGCGCTCATTATCTTTATCGCAACATGCTGCCGCCGGCGCGGGCGCGGCGCTCGTTGCAGGCGCTGGTCCTCGACGAGCGAGGCCGTTACACCAAGACCGGGTCGGAAGTGCGGATCTACGCGCCGGGAACTCGCAAGACGCTCGGTACCCGTCTGGTTGATACCGGCAGCGGCTACTGTTCCCAAAATGCGATGCCCGTGCATTTCGGCCTGCCAAACGATGGACGCGTTGACGTCGAGGTGACGACATTGACGAGAACCGGACGGAAGATCGCCAGGGTCGCCAATGTCGATCCGCAGAAGTTAGTCCGGCGCACGCTCGTGCTCAAGATCAATGCCAGGGGCGCAGCCAAGTGAGTGACCGAAAGTCTTTGAAGAAATCCCATGCATATGCCATATGCTATATGCCATATTTCGTATGAAATAAGCGCTAACGCAAAAGTTGTGAGGTGTAATCGTCCTTCATTTACCATTTTCCATATGACGTTTGTCATTTGTCATTGCCGGAACTGCGCGCAGTTCCGGCAATGACAAATGACAAACGTCA